>Ga0194121_10005616_pt1 | contig 17202 bp, 18 predicted proteins | sample TA2MahCa50mmetaG_FD_148609 | JGI IMG/M metagenome (GOLD analysis project Ga0194121, IMG submission 148609) | Freshwater microbial communities from Lake Tanganyika, Tanzania - TA2015020 Mahale Deep Cast 50m | ecosystem: Environmental > Aquatic > Freshwater > Lake | place: Tanzania: Lake...
GGCGCCGACCAGGCGCGGCATGATCGCGGCGATCCGTTCGGACCACGTCTCACCGGGAGCGTTCACGATCAGGGCAGCGATGATCTCGCTATCCGTGCTGGAGTCGAACTGCACGCCCGCGCGGGTGAGGTCGTTTCGCAGCGCAACCGCGTTGACGAGATTTCCGTTGTGGGCCAGGGCGATCTGCCCGGCCGGACCCGTGACAATCAGCGGCTGCGCATTGCACTCCTTTGATGCGCCGGTCGTGGAGTACCGCGTATGACCGATGGCGATGTGTCCCGAAAGGTCGCTAAGATCTTGCTCCGCGAACACCTGAGCGACCAGACCCATACGCGCGTGGCTGACGAGGCTCTGCCCGTCGGAGGTCGCGATGCCCGCCGATTCCTGGCCCCGGTGCTGGAGGGCGTAGAGACCGAAGAAAGTGACACGAGCGACCTCCTGATCGTGACCGACGATCCCGAAGACCCCGCACTCCTCGTCGGGCCGCTCACGGCGACGACGAGCCATCAGGCTCACGCGACGGATTCTATGCCGGCGGCGGCCCGGCCGAGCCCGTTCCGCCAGATTTCCGTCAGGTGCTCGATCGCTTCGTCGATCGCCCCCTCCACGATAAGGCGATCTCCGCCCACGACGCCGATCCGCCGGCACGCGACGTCCTCGCGCGCCGCGAGCCCGCGGAGCGCCTCCCAATCATCCTCGGCCAGTGAGACGACCGCTCGACTTTGCCCCTCGGCGAAGAGACCGACCTCTCGACGCTCCGCGCCGCTCTGAAGTTGCACGCGCGCGCCACGCCCGCCAAGAATTGCGCTTTCGGCCAACGCAACACCCAGACCACCCTCCGAGACATCGTGACACGAATGCAGGATCCGAGCCTGGGCCACCGCGTGCAGCAGGCGATGCAGTCGGGCCTCGGCCTCCAGGTCGAGCGCGGGGAGACGACCGCCCGTCAGGCCCTGCCGTACCTCCAGATACAGGCTCCCTCCCAGACATTCCTCGCCATCGCCAAGCAGGGCGATGATGTCACGGTCCTCGCGGAATGCCGCTCCCATCCGATTCTCCGCGTCCGTCATCAGACCAATCGCCCCGACCATTGGCGTCGGGTAGACCGCCTGCCCCGCAGTCTCGTTGTAAAGGGAGACGTTCCCGCTGACGACGGGGACACCGAGGGCGCGGCACGCGTCGGCCATGCCGCGGATGCACTGCTCCAACTGGTAGTAGATCTCCGGTCTCTCGGGATTTCCGAAGTTCAGGCAATCGGTGATCGCGAGAGGCCGCGCCCCGACCGAGGCGACATTGCGACAAACCTCGGCGATGGCAATCGCGCCACCCTGGTACGGCTCCAGATAGCAGTACCGCGCAACGCAATCGGCGGCGAGAGCGATCGCCCGATCCGTCCCCTTGATGCGGAGCACCGCCGCATCGCCATCGCCTGGTCCAAGCAGCGTGTTTGTCTGGACGGAATGATCGTACTGGCTGTACACGAGGCGTTTGCACGCAATGTTCGGATGCGCGAGGAGCGCCCGGAGGGCCGCACCACAATCACTCTCCGCCGGTAGCGCGCCGAGATCGATCGCAGCCAGTCGGTCGCAGTGCGGCGGCCGAACTCCGGTCCGTCGGTACGTCGGCGCGTCCGCGAGCAGGTGCGCCGGCACATCGCAATGCACCTGCACTACATCGTGTACCCGTACGCGGCCATCATCGGTCACGCGACCGATGACCGCCGAGGTGAGTCCCCATTTCTGGAAGAACGCCATCGCCTGCGCTTCAGCACCGGCGCGAACGACCAGGAGCATCCGTTCCTGCGACTCGCTGAGCATCACGTCGTACGCGGTCATACCCGACTCCCGTCGAGGTACGAGGCTCACGTCGATCTCAACGCCCACGCCACCGCGCGCGGCGAGTTCTACCGCGGCGCTCGTGATCCCCGCCGCGCCGAGATCCTGAAGCCCGACAACGTATGCAGCCCTCTCATCCAGAACGCCAAGACACGCCTCGATGAGGAGCTTTTCCAGAAATGGATTCCCAACCTGAACGGTCGGCCGCTGATCCTCGCGCTCCTCGCTCAGTTCGCGTGAGGCGAGACCTGAGGCACCATGGATGCCATCGCGGCCGGTGTCCGATCCGACCAGAATCAGCGCGCTTCCGATTCCGCTCGCGCGAGCGCGAGTGATGCGGGCGTGGGGCATCACGCCGACCGCCATCGCGTTCACCAGCGGATTACCGTTGTAACACGATGCGAACGCGATGTCGCCTCCTACGGTCGGGACGCCGATGCAATTGCCGTAAGACGAGATCCCGTGCACGACTCCGTGAAAGAGGTGGCGATTACGAGAGCTGTCGAGCGGTCCGAACCGCAACGCATCGAGGATCGCGATCGGGCGGGCACCCATGGTGAAGATGTCGCGGACGATGCCGCCGACTCCGGTCGCAGCGCCCTGAAATGGCTCGACGGCGCTGGGATGATTGTGGCTCTCCATCTTCAGAGCGACGGCCAGACCATCCCCGATATCCACGACCCCGGCGTTTTCCCCCGGACCCTGCAGCACCCACGGCGCGCTGGTCGGAAACAGCTTCAGTAACGGTCGGGAGTTCTTGTAGCCGCAGTGCTCGCTCCACATCGAGCCGAACATGCCCAGTTCGACTTCGGTGGGCTCGCGCCCGAGCCGCTCGACGATCAGTGCGTACTCGTCGGTTGAAAGAGCCAGCAGGTCGAGGAGCGGCGGTGGCGAACCGATCACGTCAATACGACCGACCGCACGATGCTCTCGAACAGAGTGCGCCCATCGACTCCGCCAAGTGCAGCCTCCGCGCATCGCTCGGGATGCGGCATAAGACCGACGACGTTTCCGGCCATGTTCGCGACGCCGGCAATATCCTCCATCGAGCCGTTCGGGTTGTCTCGATACCGGAACACGGGCCGCACGCTGTTCTGCTCCGCCAGGACATACCTCCCCTCGCCATGGGCGATCGGCATCCGCACATGCTGACCTGGGCGATATAGCCGAGTAAAGGGTGTGTTATTGTCCTCTACGATCAGATCCGCCCAGGTGCTTCGAAACGTGAGTGAGCCATTCCTGAGAAGAGCGCCGGGCAGAAGTCCTGCCTCGACGAGGATCTGGAACCCGTTGCAGATACCCAGCACCGGACCGCCGCGCGCGCCGTAGGCCGCCACCGCGTCCATCACCGGGCTGAACCGGGCGATCGCGCCGGCGCGCAAGTAGTCACCATACGCAAAGCCGCCGGGCAGCACCACGCAATCGAGCCCGGCCAGATCTCGGTCGCCGTGCCAGACATAGCGCCAATCCTGGCCCAGAACCGTCCCCACCACGTGGGCGACATCGGCATCGCAGTTGCTGCCCGGAAAGACGACGATCCCGAACCGCATCAGCGCCGTCGTGCCGGAGCAGCGCGCCCGCCTGACCGGTAGCCACCCCGCGGGCGCGGAGAGGAAGCGCTCTCGCGGGCCGCCGCGGCGAGTGGCGTCTCCGTCTCCTGGCGGCGGCGGAGGTCGAGTATCTGATCCCGGAGAAGCGCGGCCTTCTCGAACTCCAGATTGCGCGATGCATTCCGCATCTGAGCTTCGAGATCTTTGATCAGGCGCGCGATCTCATCCGGCGGCAAACCCTCCGTCGCGTTGTACGGGGCATGCGTCTCGGCCGCGACACGCAGACGCTCCGTGAGATCGCGAACCGGCTTGGTGATGCCGCGAGGCACGATCCCATTCTTCTCGTTGTGCGCGATCTGGATCTGGCGGCGTCGATAGGTCTCATCGATCGCTCGACGCATCGAATCGGTCAAAGTGTCTGCGTACATGATCACCCGTCCATCGACGTGACGTGCCGCGCGCCCGATAGTCTGAATCAGAGATCCTTCCGACCGAAGATACCCTTCCTTGTCCGCGTCGAGAATCGCGACTAACGAGACCTCGGGAAGGTCGAGGCCCTCCCGCAGGAGGTTGATCCCGACCACGATATCGTAGACGCCTAGCCGGAGGTCGCGCAGAATCTCGATACGCTCCAGCGTGTCGATCTCGCTGTGCAGGTAGTGCACCTTGATGCCGATCTCACGGAGATAGTCCGCCAAATCCTCTGCCATCCGCTTGGTCAGGGTCGTCACGAGGGCCCGTTCGCGACGCTGGACCCTGAGACGGATCTGCTCGATGAGATCGTCGATCTGTCCACGCGTCGGCTTGACCTCGATGGCCGGATCGATGAGACCGGTCGGTCGAATGATCTGCTCCACGATCGCACTGCTTACCTGGCGCTCGTAGGGCCCTGGCGTCGCCGAGACGAACACCACTTGTCCGACGTGAGACTCCCACTCCTCGAACGTGAGTGGCCGGTTGTCGAGCGCGGACGGGAGCCGGAATCCGTACTGCACGAGGACTTCCTTGCGCGCGCGATCCCCGTGGAACATGCCGCGGATTTGCGGGATCGCCAGGTGCGACTCGTCGACGAACAACAGGAAGTCATCCGGGAAGTAGTCGAGGAGCGTCCAGGGCATCGATCCTGTCTCGCGTCCGGTCAGGTGAAGCGAGTAGTTCTCGATGCCGGAGCAGAATCCGGCCTCCTGCAGCATTTCGATGTCGAACATCGTCCGCTGCCTAATGCGCTCCGCCTCAAGCAGTTTCCCCTGCTTCTCCAGTTCGCCCAGACGCGTCCCCAGTTCGACCTGGATGGATGAGATCGCCTTGGCGAGCTTCTCCTTGCTGGTGATGAAGTGCTTCGCCGGGTAGATCTCAATCTGTTTGACCTCCCGGAGAACCTCCCCAGTGAGAGGGTCGATCTCGACCATCCGCTCGATCTCGTCGTCAAAGAACTCGATGCGCAGGGCCAGCTCTTCGTAGGCGGGGAAGACCTCGAGGGTGTCGCCACGCACGCGAAATCGCCCGCGGGCGAACGCCTGGTCGTTCCGCTCGTACTGGATCTCATTGAGCCACCGCAGAACGCGGTCGCGGCGATGAACCTCACCACATTTCAACTGTATCGTTGTCTGGTTATACGCTTCCGGTTCGCCGAGCGAATAGATGCATGAGACCGAGGCGACGATCACCACATCCCGTCGCGTGAACAGCGCCTGCGTCGCGGCGTGGCGCAGGCGATCGATCTCCTCGTTTATCAGGGAGTCCTTCTCGATGTAGGTGTCCGACCGAGGGATGTACGCCTCGGGCTGGTAGTAGTCGTAGTAGGAGACGAAGTACTCCACGGCGCTACCGGGAAAGAACTCTTTGAACTCGTTGCAGAGCTGGGCCGCGAGTGTCTTGTTGGGCGCCATCACCAGGGCGGGGCGGCCGGACGCAGCGATCACCTGGGCCATTGTGAAGGTCTTGCCTGAGCCGGTAACGCCCATCAGCGTCTGCGCCTTCGCGCCGCTCCGCACGCCCGCGACGAGTCGGTCGATCGCCGCGGGCTGGTCGCCCGTGGGCGCGAAATCCGAGATCACACGGAACTGACTCATCAGCCGACCAATTCTAGGGGCGATCCCCCGAGGTCACCCGGTCGCCGGAGCGCCGTCCGCGGGGCGCGCCGTCTCGTAATCTGCCGGAGCGAGGTCCTCTTCGCGCCAGCCGAGCGGACCGAGGAACATAGTCCTCCCATCGCGACCGTCGACCGGCGTAAAGAGCAGCGTCAGAGCCGCCCCGATCAGCGCCCCGATCCAGAATCCGCGCCCAAACGCTCCCATAGATCGTCACCTCCCCGTGGCTATACTGAAAGTATCGTGGTCGGAGGCGAGGACGATGCATTCCAGTCTGATCGGCAAGATTGAGAAGGCGCGGCGCTACGCACAGGAACCGGAACGAATCACGATCCATTCGCTGACCGCGACTTTTCGTGGCTCCAACGACACGCACGACCTGTCATTCGCTGCTGGCCGCTGGCACTGCGGGTGCGAGTTCTTCGCCGGCTGGAACGTGTGTTGCCACACGATGGCAATGGAACGACTGCTCGCCGGGATGACCCGGGTGGACACGCGCGAGTCCGAGCTCATGGGGATGGCCTCCGCCCGCTCCTGACGGCCGCACGGAGCCGCCGGGCGCGCAATTACCCGTATCGCTCCTCGCGCCACGGGTCGCCGCGCATGTGGTAGCCATTGCGTTCCCAGAACCCGGGGCGTTCGACGTCCCCGAATTCGATGCCACGTACCCACTTGACCGACTTCCAGAAGTAGAGGTGGGGCACGACCAGGCGCAGCGGCCACCCGTGGTCAGCCGTCAAGATCGCTCCATCGTGACGCGTTGCGAGGAGAACGTCCGGGCGATCGAGATCGTCCAGGCGCAGATTGGCCGTGAAGCCGAACTCGGCGTGCACAGTCACGAAACGCGCGTCAGGGTGGGGTCGAGCGCGCGCGACAATCGCCGTGAAGGGGACGCCCTCGAACGTGTTATCGAGGCGAGACCACCGTGTCACGCAGTGGATGTCGCACCGTACGACTGCTCCCGAGAGCGACTCGACCTGAGTGAAATCGAGCGATTCTGGATTCTCCACGCTGCCAGAGATCGTCAGACGCCAGCGTGCGAGATCGATGCGGGGTGTGGTGCCATAGTGCAGAACTGGCCATTTCCGGGTGACTACCTGGCCGGGCGGCAGGCGCGACGCCGCTGTCAGGCCGCTCTCTGCATCCGTCATTCAGCCCGACGTCAACTCCTTGACCACCGCGTTTATCAGCGCTCCGTCGCCGCGACCCCGGAGCTCCTTCGCCGCGCGCGGCATCACTGCGAGGAAGTCCCTACCTGTCTCGGCGATCAGCGTGGAGACGTGCGCCGCGATCGCCTCCCGAGACATCCGGTCGGGCAGGTAGGGGCGCAGAATCTCGATTTCTCGGCTTTCGTGCTCGGCGAGATCGGACCTCCCCCCTCGCGTGTAGGCGTCGATTGACTCCGTCCGCTGGCGGATCTCTTTGTCAACAACCGAGATGAGATCGGTTTCGGTGATCTCTTCGCCAAAACGCGGGTGTTTCTTGTCGGTTCGCGCGACCTCGTACGATTGGATGGCCGCGCGGAGAAGCCGCAGCGCACCCGTCCTCACCGGATCGCGCGCGCGCATCGCCTCAAGGAGGTCTGCCGCTACCTGTTCCTTTAACGGCATCCGCCGAGTATAGTCGTGAGGGTTGGCGGAAACGCCGATGGAGGTTTGGCAGGTGGTCCTTCCCGTCGAGTACGGCAAGACGCTCCGCCCCACGCCACGATCCACGACGCCCGGCGCCGAGATGGCGATTGGGCCAACCTTCGTCGACATCCTCGAGGCTGAGGTCAAGAGGTTGGAGGTCCAGGACCTGACCAGGGAACCAGGACAAGCCGTGGTATCCACTGCCGACGACATCTTGCGGACGTTGGACGAGGCGTCGGCCGCGACCCGGCGGGCCGCGGATCATGCCACCAACGCGCGGCGCATCATCCAGTCGTATCAGGCGACCGAGGCTCCGAAGCTCGACCTGCGCGGCTGACCCGTTCGCCTCAACCCGAGAGAACGAGCCCTACCTCGCCTGAGGCGTCGATCCAGCACCGACTGACCGCGATGCAGCGCGAAATGAGCGACCCCGTCGAGAGCGTCAGCACGGCGAGTTGACCGACAATCTCGTCGAACTCGACGGCACCTGGCTCATCGGCGCCGCTCGGTACGATCCGATCGACGCGCGCGCTCGCAATCCCGATCAGGACTCCATCGATGCGGCCAACCGTGAGGTGTTCGACGCGTGCGCCGGAGGGCGCCCGGATGGTCAACTCGGTCCCTACTCCCCGGATCGTCCGCATCGAGAGGTGCCCGCCCGCATCCTCAACTCGGCGACGCACGATGTCGAGGCCAACGCCATCGCCGGCGAGAGCATCGCGGTGGGAACGCGTCGTCAACCCGGGCTCGGCCAGGAGATCGAGGAGCGGTCGCGTCGGGTTAAGACCCCGCTGAACTGCGCTCGCACGTACCGCGTCTTCGTCGACGCCCGCGCCATCATCGGAAACGGCAATCGTTGTCTCTCCATCGACAATGGACGCGGCGACGCGGATGCACCCACGTGCGGGTTTGCCCAGACGGGAACGCTCGGCCGAGGCCTCGATTCCGTGGGCGATCGCGTTGCGAACCAGTTGCATCACCGACTCGGCGACCATGTCGAAGATCACTGCGTCGAGTTCGACGCCGCCGCCCATCGTCTCCAAGATCGCCTCGCGATCGGCTTCCCTTGCGACGTTCCAGACCGCGAGGCGCAGATCGGCGAACAGTCGCTCGAGCGGTACCAGTCGCACCCGCGCCGCCTCTTCTTCAACGGCGAGCAGCACGTCCTGGAGTCGTCCCATCTGGTCGTTTGCGCCCGTAACAGGCGAGACGGGCGCCAGAGACCCGGCGATGCGCCGTGCCTCCCGGGTGAGGCCCATCACGGTGTCCACGCGGTCGGCGCGAACGCGCAGCGTCGCCGGAACGGACGCGCGATCGATCGCCTGTTCGCCGGCGACCGCGTCCGGCGATAGGGATGTCTCCTCGGGCCAGATCGCCGCGCTGATCTCCTGGATTTGATCGAGCAGGAGTTCGGGGTCAAGCGCATTGCCGGGCACCCCGTCACGCGTCATCCGCAGCAGATCCTCCAGGCGGGTGGCTGGACCGACCGCGGGATCCCAGCCGACCAGGCGGGCACCACCCTTGATCGTGTGCGCGTCGCGGTACATGGCGCCAACGTCCGGATTGCCGCCACTCTCGATCTCGAACGCGCGGGCGATCAATCGCGCAATTGCTTCACGGGACTCATCGCGAAAAAGCCGAAGAAACCCCTCCCGGCTCACGACGATGTATCTCGTGCCACCCGATAGTGGCCGATGAGACTCTCGATCTGACCGGTCGTCTCGCGCAACCGTGATGCGCTATCCGCGGCATGGCGGCTGCTCGCCGCCGACGCGCGGGCAACCTCCACGATCTGATGCATTGTCTGCGCCATCTCGGAGGAGGCGCCGTGCTGCGACGTCGTCGCGCGAGCGATCATCTCGACGGTTGATGCGACCTGGGTCATCGCCTCCACCGCCCGCTGGGTCTGATCCGCGACGCTCGCGGCGATCTCGTGTGCGCGATGGGCATTTGCCTCGATCGCGCGGACCGCGTCGCGCAACTCGGTTACCGTGCCCTGCACCTGCTCGGTCGCGCGCCGCGTGTCGCCCGCAAGATCCCGGACCTGGCCGGCGACGACGGCAAACCTCCGACCGTACTCACCGGCCGTCGCGGCCTCGATTGCAGCGTTGAGCGCGAGGATATGGGTGCGCTCGGCAATCTGGCTGATCGTGGTCGCGACTGCACCCACCCGTTCACTATCGTGGCGCAACTGGAGTCCGCTCGCTACCGCCGCGGCGACGGCCTCGCGGATAAAGCCCACCCCCCGCTCGGCCTCGCCGACCGCGTTTCGACCCTCCGCGGCCGCACGCGTTGCCCGACCCGCGCCGGCGGCGATCTGCTCGGCGGCATCAGAGAGCCGCTCCATCGTCTGTGATATCTCGGAAACCGCCGACGCCTGCTGTTGCGCACCGGCGGCCAGACTCTCGGAACTGCTCACGAACAGCTGAGTCGCACCCGCGATCACGTCGACGCGACGCGCCATCTCATCGAGAGTCGCACGCACCGCGCGCATCGCGACCTCCAACGCGGCGGCGAGTTCGTCGTGCTCCGGCAGGCCCGTGCGGGGGACGAGCGATACCAGATCGCCGCGTCCCACGAGCGCGACCCGACCGGCGAGCGCGCGCATCGCCCGGCGCCCACGGCGAGCGAGCACCGAACCCAGGGCGATGGCGCTGAGAGCGGTCGCCAGCCCGGTCCCGAGCAATGCGAATGCGGCTGTCTCCGCGCGACGCCGCATCTCGGTCTCCCGGCCCGCAGCGCTCTCCCACGCGCGGTCCGCCTCCCGATCGAGTTCGCGGCCGACGACACCGAGTCGATCGGCAAGGACTTCGACGAAGAGCCGGCGCGCTTCGGCACTCTGCTGCCGAATGGCGAGGTCGGAGACACGATCCATCGTCGTCACCGCGCCGAGCAACGACTCGAGGAGCGCCGGGTCAGGCGCGGGAGAGGCTGGCCCACGATACATGGCGAGCGCGGTGTCGAGCCGTCGGCGCCGCTCCGAGTACTCGCCGTGCCAGCTATCGCCACCACTCAAGAGACCCGTGCCGAGCGCGCGCCCAGTATCCTGGATCTGCACGGACAGCGCGCGGGCGATTCGGGCGCGCTCGACCCCATCCTCATCGACGCGCTCGTGCCGAAACACGATCCAGGCCGCGATTCCCATCGCCAGGGCGACGACACCGATCGCCGAGAACGCCGCGACGATGCGCGTCGCGAATGTCATGCTACCTCGCCGCAGATTCCCAGCGATTCTATGCGTCCCGAATGCGGGGACGGCGTAAGAGTCGTATCATCGGCCCGGTGACCGGCCCGCATCCTTCGACCCACGGCACAGCGGTTCATCGCCCCGCCGACTTCGAGGCGTTCTGGGATGAGACGCTCGCGATCCTTGCGTCCTCGCCAGTCGATGTGCATTTCGAGCACGATCGACTGCGCTCGACGCCCGAGGTCGACGTCTACGACGTCCATTACACGTCGTACCAAAATGTCCGCATCGCCGCGTGGTACTGCCGCCCCGCGGGTGCCCGCGGGGCGCTTCCCGCGATCATCCACGTGCCCGGGTACGTCAGCGAGCCCGCGATTCCCAAGGGGAGCGCCCGCGACGGCTTCGCCGCATTGAGCCTGGCCCCCCGCGGCAAACTGCGGAGCCATGGTCAGTTCAACCCCGGCTATCCGGGTCTGCTCACCGAGAACATCGTCGACCATCGTACCTACGGGTATCGCGGCTTCTACTGCGACGCGATACGGGCAATGGATGTCATCTTCACTCGCCCGGAGATCGATCCGGGGCGCGTCGCGGTCGCGGGAAGCAGTCAGGGTGGTGCGCTCGCACTGCTCGTGGCGGCAATGCGCCCCGAAACGCGATGCGCCGTCGTCGGGGCACCGTACCTGACCGGCATGATCGATGCGATCGCCCTGACCCACTCGTACCCGTATCAGGAGATCAACGATTACCTGCGCCAGTTTCCCGAACGACGCGAGTCGGCCGCCCGGACGCTCGCCTATTACGACTTGATCAACTTCGCGCCGCGGATCGTGTGCCCGGTGCTCATCAACATCGGCCTCAGGGATGACGTGTGCCCGCCTGAGACCGGTTACGCCGTATTCGACGCGCTCCGGTGCCCGAAAGAACTGCACCCCTATGAAGATTGCGCCCATGACGCCGGCGGACAATGGCACGGTGCAGTCTCGCGGGCCTTCTTGAGTCGCCATCTCCGGGGCCCCACGTGAGCGATCTCGCTCCTTTCTGGCGGGACGTGCTGTCGGACCTGAATCGGCAGCCGATGGCCGCGACCATCGATCCCCTGGATCTGCGCTCCACCGACTTCGCGCGGTGTCACGCGGTTCGCCTCTCTAGCGTCGACGATTACCGTTTGTTTGCCTACTTCAGCGCTCCGGACGGATCGGGTCCGCACCCGGCAATCTTGCACGCCTCGGGCTATGCCAGCGTCGTGCAAGTTCCATCCTACGAAGAGCGGCGCACCTATGCCTCGCTTGCGATGTGTGCCCGTGGACAGCGCCTCTCCGATCGGCCCTACGCGGCGGCGTTTCCCGGTCTTCTCACCGATCGCATTGAGGATCCTGGCCGCTCTCCCCTGCGTGGCATCGTGGCGGACAATATCCGCGCGGTCGAGTTCCTCTCCGGCCAATCGGAGGTCGATCCTGATCGTATCGTCGTGGTTGGGTCGGACATGGCCCTCTTTGCGACCGCGCTCGCCCCGGGAATCCGCGCGGCAGTGGTCGCGGATCCGCTTCTGGTCAACCTCGGCACGCTTGCACACACCGTGCACGACTATCCGCACGAGGAAATCAACGACTACCTCCGGGCGTTCCCCGACCGAGAGGAGACCGTGCGGGCGTCACTCGAGATCTTCGATCCCTCGCGCCTCAGCGATCGGATCGCGGCGCGCGTCCTCCTGTCGTGCGGTCCGCCCGGTTCTTACTTCGACCGCGGCCGAGCCGAAACTCTCGCGCGTCGGATCCCGCGGGCCGAGATTTACGAGCGCACCGGTCGCGGGTACCTGGATCGGATCGCGATCGAGCGCTGGATCGCGGAGGCAATCGCCGCCTAGCTCTCGCTGATCGTCACCGTTCGCATCACCACGTCGGTGACCGGCGTGGATCCCTCGGCGCCGGAGGTCGGCACCGACGCGATCCTGTTGACCGCCTCGTTCCCGTCCGTCACACGCCCGAACACCACGTAGTTCGGCGGTAGCGGGTGGTTCGCGTCCATAATGAAGAACTGCGAGCCGTTCGTGTTGGGGCCGGCGTTTGCCATCGCGACGGTTCCGCGCGCGTACCCGTTGCGGGGCGCATTGGTCAGTTCATCCGCGAATCGGTAGCCAGGTCCGCCTCGTCCGGTGCCGGTGGGATCGCCGGTCTGGATCATGAACCCCTTGATTACCCGGTGGAACTTGACGCCGTCGTAGTACCTCTCGCGGGCGAGGAACACGAAGTTGTTGACGGCGTTCGGCGCGTCCTTCGGGAGAAGCTGGATCACGATCTTGCCATGTTCGGTATCGATGGTGGCCCCGTAACTTCGGTTCGGATCGATCGAAATGGGCGGCGGCGCGTCGTAGCTCTTTCGCACGGGAGTCCCTCCGGTCGTAGTCGTACAGGCGGTGGCCACGATGAGAAGAAGGCTGAGGATCAGCGACTTCACCGATCACCTCTAAGGCGCTTCAGCGCATCGACGTTGATCCGGTCCGGGCCATCCCCCGATCCGGGAACCTCGAGGTAGAAGGGGACGTGACGAAGCCTCGGATCGGTCAGCAATTCGTGGAACACGTCCTCGCCGATCTGCCCATCGCCGATATTGGCGTGGCGATCGACATTGCTGCCCTTCGCCGTCCGAGAGTCGTTCGCGTGGATGCATACCAGCCTGTCCAGACCGACGATCCGATCGAACTCATCCACCACGCGACGTGCACTTCCCCCACCGACCAGATCGTAGCCGGCGGCGAAGAGATGGCAGGTGTCAATGCACACGCCGACACGGCGGTCAGCATTCAGAGCGCCGAGCAGACGAGCGATCTCCTCGAACGACCTGCCGATGGTCGCCCCCTGTCCGGCACAGGTCTCGATGATCACCCGCGCCGGCCCATCGCGCACGGCGAGGATATCGGCGAGGCCCCCGACCACGCGGCGCTCGGCCTCCTCGTATGGGTCGGCCCGCGCACTGCCAGGATGGAACACCACGCCGATTGCTCCGGCAAGATCCGCCCACTCGAGGTGCGCGCGAAGCGATCCGATCGATCGCTTCAGGTTGGCCTCAACCGGCGAGGCGAAGTTGAGGAGGTAGATGCCGTGAAGCAGGAGCGGACCGATTCCGGCAGCCGCGCACGCTTCGCAGAACGCGATGATGTCCTCCGCTGTATGCGCTGGAGACCGCCATTGCTGCGGCGCGCTCGCGAAGACCTGGAGGCACTCCGCCCCGATCTCCTGAGCGCGCGTAAGCGCGCCGGAGAGCCCACCACCGCAGTGGGCGCCGACACGGGGGTGACCAGGCATGGCGGCCAGATTATGGATGCCCGCGCTTTATCTCCCCACGGCCGGCCCGAGATCGCGCCACGACCAGCGCGCACGCGATCTCATCCCTGACACGCTCGTCGGGCTCGTGCGCGCCGCACCGATTGAGATCCGCGATCGCGTCCGTCCCGCCAATCTCGCCCATCGCCCATGCGGCATGCCCGCGCAAGCAGGGGTCAGCGTCGGTCAGCAGAGTCCGCAGTGCGGGAAGTTCCTCGGCTCCCCCGACGTTCCCGGCGGCCACGCACGCATTGCGCTTCAGCCCTTTGAAGCCGGCGCGCATGACTGCGGTATGGCGAAAGCGGCGCCGATACTCCGGCTCACTCAACATCAAGATCTCGGCCAGCCTCGGTTCGGGATCGACCGCCCGGGATCCGGACGCCAACGCGGCGTGGCTGTTGACTGGACAGACTTCCTGACACACATCGCATCCGAAGATCCACGCGCCTAGGCCGCGACGCAGCGCACGCGGGATCCAGTCTCGATTCTCGATCGTGAGGTACGAGATGCACCGCCGTGCGTCGATCGTCCCCGGCGCGACGATCGCACCGGTGGGGCACATGTCCATGCAGCGGGTACACGAGCCGCACCAGGTGAGGAGGGGTTCATCCGGCTCGAGTCGCACGTTCGTGATGATTTCGCCAAGGAGCACCCAGCTCCCTGCGCCGGCGGTGAGGACCATCGCATTCTTGCCGTACCAGCCATAGCCTGCCCTCACGGCCGCGGCTCTGTCCATGACGCGTCCCGTGTCCACCGAGACCGCCGCCGCGGCGTCGGTACTGGTCGCCAGGAGCAGATCGCGCACCCCCACAAGGCGCGTCTTGATCTCCGCGTGGTAGTCGGTACTCCAGGCGTATCGTGCGATTCGCCCCCGAGCGCCTCCCTCCCATTCGCGCGGGGATCCATACGCCAGCGCAACCGAGACGACCGAGCGTGCGCCGGGTACCAGATTCGACACATCACTGGAGAAGCGGAGGCGATCGGCGGTCAGCCACGACATGCCCGTGAAGTACTGTGCGGAATGCCGCTCGAGGGAAACGCGTCGCTCACGTTCGAACGGCATGGCGTCGAGGATTCCCACGGCGTGAAAGCCCACCCGAAGCGCCTCCGTCTTGACGCGTTCAGCAAGCTCTCTCGCCAGCGACCGGTCGGACGGCGCCCGACTCATCCCTGGGAGCCGCGACTCCGGACAAGCGAACGCGCTTGCTCGGCGATGTGGCGCGGCGTCAGGCCGTATTTCTCCAAAAGTGCGTCGTTGTCGCCCGACTCACCGAACGTATCGTCCCAGCCGTGGATGCGCATTCGCGTTGGCTGCCGCTGTCCGAGAACTTCGGCGATGGCGCCACCGAGGCCACCCAGGCGGTTGTGATCCTCCGTCGTGACGACCAGACCAGTCTTCGCCGCGTGGGTCACGATGGCTTCTTCGTCCAATGGCTTGATCGTCGGGACATGCACAAGGTGTGCCGAGATACCCTCCGCCTGGAGTAGATCCGCCGCGTCCAGCGCGCGGACGGTCTGTGGACCGTGCGAGAAGATCGTGAGGTCTGTCCCCTCGCGAACGACGTACACATCGCCGATGGTGAAGCGGTAGTCGGCGCCGAAGATGTTCGGCAGGCTATCGCGGATCAGGCGCAAGTAGGTCGGTGACGAATCCCTCATCATCGCAGCCATCATCTGGCGGAGTTCGACACAGTCGGCTGGCGAGAGCACGAGCATATGCGGCAGAGCCCGCATTATCGCGACGTCATCGACCGACTGATGGGTCTTACCGGTCTTGCCGGTCATGATGCCGGCGTATCCGGCACCGATCTTCACATTCAGTCGCGGTTGAGCAACAACCATGCGCAGCTGATCGAGATCCCGACTCGCCAGAAACACCGCGAACGAACTCAGCCATGGCACCATGCCGACCGTCGCCAGGCCACCCGCGACACCCATCATGTTCTGCTCGGCAATACCCATCTGAAGGAATCGCCCGGGATACGCGTTCTCGAAGATCTCGGCTCGGGTCGAGTTCGCGAGATCGCCATCCAGTACCAGGAGGTTGGGATAGACTCGGGCCAGTTCCGCGAGCGTCTGTCCCCACACCTCGCGCTGGGCCTCGCTCTTGCGGTCTCCGTGCGGCGCGACCGACACCACGTGGCTTGCCATCAGTTGACCGTCGCCGCGATGTCGGCGAGGGCGAGGCGGTACTCGTCGCCGGTCATCACCTTCGAGTGCCAGTTGTAGTCGTCCTCCATGTACGAAACGCCCTTGCCCTTCACAGTGTGGGCGATGATGATGGAGGGCCGACCGCGATGCGCCTTCGCGTCGCGCATCGTCGCGACGAGTGCCTGGATATCGTGACCATCACATTCCAGGACATTCCAGCCAAATGAGACGAACTTCTCCCCGGGATTTGTTCCGGAGGCGTGCGGCCGCCTGCGGCCATTCACGTTCGCATCGAGCCAGCCAAACTGCTGCAGACGATTGAAGTCCAGAATCGCGGTCACGTTATCGAGGTGGAAGCGCTCGGCCACGAAGGCGGCCTCCCAGATCTGGCCCTCCTGGATCTCGCCATCACCGAGGATCACCCACGTGTGGAAATCCTTCTCCTTGAAGCGCGCGCCGAGCGCCATGCCTATCCCGGGGGAGAGTCCCTGACCGAGCGATCCGGTGGACATGTCGAGGCCCGGCAGCTTGGTCATGTCGGGATGCCCCTGCAATCGCGAGTCGATCGCATCGAAAGTGAGCGTTTCCTCGACGGGCAGATAACCGCGTAGCGCCATGGAGCAGTAGAGCGCGATGCAGGAATGGCCCTTGGAAAGGATTATGCGGTCTCGATCCTCCCAGACTGGGCGGGTCGGGTCGATCCGTGCGACCTCGAAATACAGTGCAGTCAGGATATCGGTCACCGACAGGGGACCACCGAGATGGCCCGCCTTGGCGTGGTGGATCGCCTCAACGAGGAGCCGACGCGTCTCGGCGGCGATCCTCCGCAGTTCGAGCACGCGTTCCGGCGCAAGGGCAGGCGCAATGGTCACGAGCAGACTCCGGATAGAGTGGCGCGATTATATGGACCGCCCTCGGCGCCTCCGCCCATCATCCGCACGATTTCGAGTCGCGCGCCCTCGGTGATATCAGTCGCATCAAAGGCCTCCCGTGCGACGATCGCACCATCGCACTCGACCGCCACCGCCAGCGGATTCACGCCCAACTCGCGCAGATACGCGCCGATAGAGAGGGCGTGGGGTACGGTGCGCTCCTTGCCATTCACGCGGAATCTCATACGTCGAGCACGTCCCGGAATTCCTGGGCGGAGCGTCCCGGGTCCTCCGTCTCGAGGATCGCCGAGAGGACGGCGATGCCGTAGGCACCTGCTTTCACGATGGAACGCACATTTTCCCGCGTGATGCCGCCGATACCGATGCATGGTGGCGAGCCGTCCGCACTGGTTGTCCGGATGATCTCGACTCCACTCCCCACTGCGCCGGGATGACTCGCGGTGGGAAAAAGCGTCCCCACCAGAAGCCAGTCAGGCGATCCGGCGCTCCGGGCTTCCTCCGCCGTATGCACCGAGCAGCCGAAACGGAGCCCGGGTCCGGCG
>Ga0194121_10005621_pt1 | contig 17197 bp, 14 predicted proteins | sample TA2MahCa50mmetaG_FD_148609 | JGI IMG/M metagenome (GOLD analysis project Ga0194121, IMG submission 148609) | Freshwater microbial communities from Lake Tanganyika, Tanzania - TA2015020 Mahale Deep Cast 50m | ecosystem: Environmental > Aquatic > Freshwater > Lake | place: Tanzania: Lake...
TCCGGCGTGACACGGTAGAGATTCTCGTGCTTGACGATATCAATCTGCGCGTTGCTGCCGGGGAATTTGTTGCCCTTATGGGTCCATCAGGCTCTGGGAAATCGACGCTCCTCAACATCATCGCAGGGATTGATAAACCTACACAGGCTGACATGACTGTGCTTGATACGCCGATTACGCACCTGAGCGAGGATCAACTAGCAGTCTGGCGGAATCGGCATATCGGCTTTATTTTCCAGACTTTCAATCTTATTCCAGTACTCACGGCTTTTGAAAACATTGAGCTACCGCTCCTGTTGACGCGTCTGTCCAAAAAAGAGCGCGCCCACCAGGTGCTGACAGCGCTGAAACTTGTCGGGCTGTCCGACCGCGCAGCGCACTATCCCCGGCAGCTTTCCGGCGGTCAAGAGCAGCGCGTGGCGATTGCCCGCGCTATTGTCACAGATCCGGATCTGATTCTTGCCGATGAACCCACCGGTGATCTGGATGCACAATCGGCGCACGATATCCTGACGATTCTCGCCACCCTGAATACGAGTTTGCAGAAAACTATCATTATGGTGACCCACGATCCGCATGCGGCTGAACGTGCTTCGCGCATCGAGCATCTCGAGAAAGGTACGCTACGCTAGTCGCCTGCCTGGTCTGCTCCACCCGCGGTGCCTTACTGGCTATAGGGGCCAGCTTTGAGGACCTGCATAGCCTTTTTCAGATTATCAAGCGGGAGTGGTTCAATAAACCCCTGGATTTCTGCAGCTTGCGCGGCTTTCGTTTCCGGCTTGAGCTGGAGTAAGGCGGTCTTCAGTTGTTTGACGAGGTTGCCATCCGTGCGGCGATGCGCCATGACATACCACTCTGGGTAGAGTTGTGTGCTGTGCAGAAACTGAAAATCCTTGTCATTGCGCTGATCGACAATGACAAAGTCTTCGAGTTTGATGCTGCCCTCTTTTGCCATCGATTCGAGGATGCCCGTACGCACAAACGCGGCGTCAATGAACCCCTTGTGTACTGCCATCACGAGGTCGTCCTGCTTTGGTGTTTCCTGGAATGCCCCAAAATCTTGCGGCACCTGTATGCCTTGCTGATGCAGATGGTAGGCTTGGAACATATATGCACCGGCCGAACTTTTCCGAAGCGACCAGACTTTTTTGCCGCGGAGATCCGTGCCCTTGGTAATACCGCTGCCTTTTTTGGCGATGATCACTCCGGCAAATTTACTCCCCTGGTGGGTTTGCAGAGTGGCCACGGTCTGCGCGCCAAACTGCTCTTGCAGAGCCACGGCTTGCACGGGATTCGCCAGCACAAAGTCGATCTGCTCCTTCTGGACCATCGCGACTAGATCTGCTACTTGTAGCGGGACCAGGCTGACTGGCTGCCTTACTGTAGAACTCAGGTACGTTGCCAGTTCCGTCCAATTTTCTTGGGCTTCCGCTTTCCCTCGCGGGGCATTCACCCCGAAACTAATATCTGCTTGTGCGCTTGGCGATGCCCAGCATATCCAGGCCAATACGCTCAAGACCCACCACGCCCGCCAGGTGTGTCGCATTGTGTTCCTCCCTCTGCCAGAGTCTCGGTGTTGGTCGATCATACTTTGCTTTATCGGCATCTCAAGGCCATTGCATGACGTGCGTACGCAGAGAGGGTATGCATATGCCTGAAGTAGACTGACACAGAGATGGCCGACTGTAGAACACATTTTCACTCTGAGGGAAGCTTCTCTCGACATATCGAGACTTTTTTACAGCGTATTTGGATCATTGACTGTCTTCTGCCTCAAAGAGCAAGTCATCATGGCTTTCATAAGGTAACAGAAAAATTTTTGGTAGCGTGTATAAACTTTTTAATGTATTTTCTTGCCTGTCTTTCCTGTCCATATATCAGGAGTACATGTTGCCTATTGGGAGGTATGTCATGAAACACATTGTGTCGGTGTTCATCCTGGTGGTTGCCGTGCTCGTGGCTGGGCAGCATGCGGTGCATGCTGAGCCGGTGTTTGCGGTCGACGTCAACAACACGCTGCTACGCTTTGACAGTAGCCAGCCTGGAGTCGTCACGACTATTGGGGCGATCACGGGTTTACAAGCAGGTGAGCAAATCCTTGGGATCGATTTCCGACCCGCCTCACAGCTCACCGCGTTGTATGGGCTGGGCAGTGGGAACAACGTCTATCTCATTAACACCTTTACCGGGGCTGCGACTGCAGTGACTGGGGGAGCAGCGTTTGCTCTTAATGGAGGAGCGTTTGGCGTCGATTTCAATCCGGTACCAGACCGCATCCGCGTGATCAGTGATGCGGACCAGAGTCTGCGGCTGAATCCAAACAATGGCGCGCTGGCGGGTACCGATACCCCTGTCGCCTATGCTGCTGGTGATTCTAATGCAGGGGCCAATCCCAATATCGTCGGGGCGGCCTATACCAATAGTGCTGGCCCGACGGCAACGGCGACCACGCTGTTTGACATCGATTCCAACCTTGACATCCTGGTACGCCAGGGTGGGCCGGTAGTGCCACCAGGGCAGTCGCCGAATTTAGGTGTCTTGAACACTATTGGTGCGCTGGGGGTGGATACGTCGGACCTGGTGGGTTTTGACATCTCCGGGAACTCGGGGCTTGCCTTTGCTTCGCTGACCCTCAGCGATGGTTTCTCCGATCTGTATACCATCGACCTGGCCACTGGGGCAGCCACCCTGATCGGTGATATTGGTGATGGCAGCCTGGCCATACGCGGCATTGCGGTGAGTGCTGTGCCTGAGCCTGGTACGATCGTGCTCTTCGGATGTGGCATTGCTGGACTGCTCGGCTATGGCTGGCGCCGGCGTCGTCACACGGTCTGAGAGGTCTGCAGCGGCTCCCTGACTCCAGAAGTGAGGGAGCCGAACACGTCCCAAGCTCTTCGCTCACGCAGGGGCAAACATTGGGAGGGCAATCTGCCCTTCTCCCTGGTCATGCCACTGGAGTTGTACCCGCATGCCACACTGGATGTCTTTGATAGGATCCTGCACCCCCACGATGTTGGTCATGATGCGGAAGCCTTCGTCGAGATCCACGTACGCCACGGCATAGGGGCCGAGTTCCGCGAACGCCGGATGGCGGCTTTGCATAATGACCGTGAAGGTATACACGCTGCCAGCCCCTTGCGAGACGCGCCGCGTCAGGTCCGCTGAGCCACAAGCCGTGCAATGACTGCGTGGGTAAAACACCACTGCCTGGCAGGCATTACAGGTCTGGTAGGTGAGTTCACGACGTTTGGTTGCTTCCCAGAAAGGGGCGGTATCGGGTTCAGGGAAGCGTGGCTGCGGTCTTGGTGCTGCCATGGCCTGCTCTCTCCTCTTAGTCAGCCGCTAAAATGGTTACTGCGGTCGCATGCCGTGAACCTAACTGCCCGCCATTGCCCACTGCGACAGCCAGCTTGGCACCCTGTACCTGCGATGTTGACTCCCCGCGTAACTGTCGGGTGGATTCCAGCAACAGGAAAATGCCGCGCTGCCCTGGATGATTCGACGACAGGCCACCGCCATCGGTGTTGATTGCTGGCTTGCGCGGATCGTCAAAGACCAGATGGCCATCGCCGGCAAACTGTCCGCCCTCGCCTTTTTTACAGAACCCGAGATCCTCGATCAGGCACATGACGGTGATAGAAAACGAATCATATGCCATCAAGACGTCGATCTCGTTCGGGCGTACGCCAGCCTCGCCGAAGGCAATCGGGGCAGCCTGAGCTCCCGCACTGACGGTAATATCGCCCCCATTTTCCCGGTATTTCGTTGCTTCGCCTGTGCCAATAATCCACACGGGCTTTTTGCGGCAGTTGCGTGCCACCGCCGCCGAGGCAATCACCACGGCGCCACCACCGTCTGACACCATGCAGCATTCCAGGAGACGCAAGGGATGGGCAATCAGGCGAGATTCCAGCACATCGTGTACGGTCACGTCACGTACCCCAACGAACTCCAGATCGGTCATCGCCCGCACCGCCTCGGGATTGCGCATAGCGTGCCGCCGCGTGGCGACTGAGATGTGTGCAAACTGTTCGTTGGTGGTGCCGTATTGAAACATGTGGCGGGCTTTTACCATGGCATAATTCCCAATGAGCGTCAGGCCCCAGGGATCTTCCATGTTATTAATAAACGTGGCCGGCCCGACGCCCGTGGCGCCCGCGGTGCCAATGGCACGACGATCTGAGTGGGCTGTAGAGCCGTACGTAATCAATGCCACATTGCACTTCCCAGCCGCAATCATGGCGAGGGCGTGGTTCGCCTGGAACTCAAACGAGCTCCCGCCCACATAGGTGGTATCAATGACCCGAGGTTTAAAGCCAAAATACTCGGAAATGCCCAGCCCGCCGATATTTTGATCACCACCGGTGTCGTACACGGCATCGACATCAGACCATTTGAGGCCCGCATCAGCCAGCGCTTGAGCTGCTGACACCGCTTTGATTTGCAGGGAACTCACACCAGGGGCCACGCGTAACGGATACTCATGGATTCCGACAATAGCGGCGTCTCTCCGCTGTGGCATACAGGCTACTCCTTGCTTTTTGAGTGAGTCTACGCCAAAATCCGCCGCACGGTAGCACACAGGAACCTACACGTCAACGCGGGGGCCCATGGTCTGCGGCGACCTGGCCTTCTCCAGGGTGAGGACAGCGATTGTATGCGCATTGGCATTCTTTCGGATACCCATCTGCCCAATTTGATTCGCCACCTCGATGAGCTTGGCCCGGAAGTGGCCGCGTTCCTGGCGACCGTGGATCTGATCCTGCACAGCGGGGATCTGACCTCCCCCATGGTACTGGACTGGCTGGAACCGTTTGCGCCCGTGATGTGTACGACCGGGAACAACGACCCGATTGTGGATGCGCGCTGTAAAGAGGTCGAGATCCTCGATGTACACGGCTGGCGCCTGGGCATGGTCCATAGTTTGAAGCGCGGTTTTCGTCCCATGGCGGACTTGCAGCAACTCTTTCCCACGCCTGTACAGATTATGATCGCTGGTGACACGCACTACGAGGTCCTGGAACACCGCGAAGGGGTTGTGGTCCTGAACAGTGGTAGTCCGACCTTCCCACACCATAAAGATCTGCGCCTGGGCACTGTGGGCTTATTGGAGCTCGCCCCTGGGTCACTCCATGCCGAGATTGTGGTGCTAGGCCAGACTCCAGGGAAACCCAATCCGGGACACGCCATTACGCTCGACATCCAGGACGGACAGGTGAGGCGTACGGCGACAGAGGTGCCCTCTTGAAGGCACTATGCCTCGTCCTTGACACTTGAAAGTAACAGACGCTATAATAGGCATTTATGCGAAAATGCACGCCCCGTGCGACCCAGGGGTAGGCGCAAGCCCTGTCACAAGGCCAGGAGGTCGCTGACACGCTCTGACGCCAGGGTGTCCACATGTGAAAGGTAGGAGGCCTGTATGCCGGGAGTCAAAGTCCGCGAGGCTGAGCCCTTTGAGAATGCCTTGCGACGCTTCAAAAAGCAGTGTGAAAAGGCCGGAGTCCTCTCAGAAATCCGCAAGCGGGAATACTACGAAAAACCCAGCGTCAAGCGCAAGCGTAAAGCCATTGCGGCCAAGAAGAAAGCCGCGAAGGCCCGCATGCTGATGGGGGTCTAAAGCGAGGGAGAGGTTATGGCCCTGTGCGAGCAATTTCAAGCGGATCTCACGCGTGCCATGAAGAGCGGAGATAAGGTGCGGTTGGCCACGCTTCGGCTCCTGACTGCAGCGCTTAAAAATCGCCAGATTGCCAAGGGCAGTGCCCTGGATGATACTGATGCGTTAGAAGCGTTGCGGCTGGCGACCAAGCAGCGCCGTGAGGCCATTACGCTGGCGCGGCAGTATGGGCGAGAAGAGATTGCGCAGCAGGAAGAGCAGGAACTGGCCATCCTTGAAGCCTATTTGCCGGAGCAGCTCAGCACAGCGGACCTGGTACAGCGTATCGATACCATCATTCGGGAAGTCGGGGCAACGTCTGCCAAAGATCTCGGGCAGGTCATGCGAATCTTGATGCCCACCGTGCAGGGGCGAGCTGACGGGAATACCGTGAATTGCCTGGTCCGCGAGCGCCTTGCAGGTTCCCTTCCTGGGTGAGGACCGGCAGAATAGAGGGCAGGCATGAATGACCATACGGAAGCGGTGTTGGATTATCCGCTGATTCGGAATGCCCTCCAGGCGTATGCAGTGACGCCCATGGGGAAGACGCTGGTGGCACAGCTGCATCCCCAGGCTGACGCCGAGCGCTTAGGTGTGCATCTGCAAGAGACCTCTGAGCTCGCAGCTGCCCTGGCGTTGGGAGCCGATCCTCCGCTAGCCCCCGTGGAGGACATTCACGAGCATCTTGCCGCGGTCCATATTAGCGGGTTTTACCTCGAAGGCACTCAATTTCTTGAGGTGGCTCAGTGTTTAGAGGTGCTCCAGCGTCTGCGACGGTATGGCCAGCTCGAAAGCCAGCGCCTGCCGCTCCTCAGTCATCGCCTGGCTCGTTTGAGCGATTTCAGTATTCTTCTCCGCGAAATCCGTACTGCTCTCGATGACAAAGGGGCTGTCCGTGATCACGCGAGCCCGGCACTCCAGGAAATTCGCCAGCGCCTCAAACGGGTCCGTGATCGGGTGCATCGGAGGCTGCATGACCTCATGGGCACCTATAGCAGTGTTGTACAAGATGCGGTGGTGACTATTCGTAATGAGCGCTTTGTGATTCCGTTAAAGACCGATTTTCGCCAGGCTCTCCGCGGTATCGTGCATGGGGAGTCGGCCAGTGGCGCTACGGTCTATGTTGAGCCAGATAGTGTGGTAGAGCTGAACAATGAGCTTCTCCATGTGCAGGCTGAAGAAGAGCGGGAAGTGCGGCAGATCTTACGCCAGCTCACCGAGCGTCTGGCCGTGCAGAGTGTGGCCCTCGAGCAAGCCCTGGAGCTCCTGGGTGAGGTGGATTTCATTGTCGCAAAAGGCCGTTTGAGCCAGAGCATGCGCGGTGTCGCTCCTCAGTTTGTCTCGCAACCGACTTTACGCCTGCTGGGAGCACGCCACCCATTGCTGGCAGAGGCCGTCCCCATTGATGTCGTGCTGGGACCGGCCGATCGTACGCTGGTGATCACTGGTCCCAATACCGGTGGCAAAACTGCAGCGCTCAAGACCCTGGGCTTGCTGGTCCTGATGGCACAGTCTGGGTTGCATATCCCCGCGCGGGCTGACAGCGCGTTGCCGCGCTTTACCGAGGTCTTTGTGGATGTCGGCGATGAGCAGAGCTTGCAACAGAGCCTGAGCACATTTTCCGCCCATCTGGCGAACATCTGCACGATGATGCAACAGGTCTCGCCACAGGCGTTGGTACTCCTCGACGAGCTTGGGGCGGGCACTGATCCTATGGAAGGCGGCCCGCTTGGGGTTGCTATTCTTGAGCATTTTCATACGAGCGGTGCCATGACGGTGGCTACGACCCATCACAGTGCTATCAAAGCCTATGCTACCGCCACCCCCCAGGTCGCCTGTGCCGCGGTGGATTTTGATCTCGATACCCTGCAACCACGCTATCAGCTCCTCTATGGTCTGCCGGGACGCAGCAAAGCTTTTACTATTGCCCAGAAGCTCGGTTTACCAGCCCAGGTGATTGCCAGAGCGGAACAGGAAGCTGGGCTGACCCAGCTCCGGAGCGAGCAGTTGTTAGCCCGTCTGGAGGTCGAGCGGCAGGTGCTGGCAACGCAGCTTCAGGACATCGAGTCTACCCGCACAGATACCGAACGTATGCACGCTGCAGCGCAACAGACTCTGGCTGAGGCTGGTGCTGAAGAACAACGCATTCGGCATGCCTTCTATCAGGAAGGGCAACTGCTCCTGAAGACGGCCCGTCAAGATCTCGATGCCACGCTGGCGGCAGTGCGGCAGCAGGCTCCTCCAGGTGCGGTGATTGCGTTTCCGCAAGAAGCCTGGCGGCGTATCGTGCAGAATGTGGAGACCCTGGCGCCGGCCGTGGCAGCAACACCGCCCGCGCCCTTGCCACTGCAGGTTGGCGACCAGGTCCGCGTGCGTGGCATGAACATCATCGGACGCTTGCGGACTCCCAGTACTGGCAGTGGCAATGTCCAGGTGGACGTTGGTGGTAAAACGATTACGGTTGCCGCGGCGGCGTTGGAGCGTGCGGAAGCACAGGGGGCGTCGGTCGTGGCTGAACCCGCCAGTCGTCCCATACGGACGCGTCGCCGGACAGCCGTGACCGAGGGGGTCTCGGCCGAACTGGGTCTGCTGGGCGCTACTATTGATGAAGCGTTACCAGCAGTCGAAAAATATCTTGATCAAGCTTTTGCAGAGGGACTGGGGCGCGTCCATCTTATTCACGGGGTGGGGAGTGGACGCTTGCGTCAGGCGATTACTGCACTTCTGGAGCATCATCCATTGGTACGGCGCTTTCAAGCCGGCGATGCCAGTGGTGGCACAACGCTTGTTGAACTCGAAGGGTAAACGTGTGAGCCAGCTCATTCCTGAAGATGTTGTTCAGGAAGTTCTGCTCCGTGCAGACATCGTGGATGTCATTGGCGATTACGTCCAACTCAAACGTACGGGCGCCAATGCGAAGGGGCTGTGTCCCTTTCATCAGGAAAAGACCCCTTCGTTTACCGTCAGCCCCAGCAAGGGGCTTTTTTATTGCTTTGGCTGTCATGCCAGCGGCAATGTGTTTCGGTTTCTCATGCAGCATGAGCACTTGACTTTCCCCGAGGCGGTACGTTTCCTGGCTGAGCGCTATGGGATGCGCCTGCCAGAAGCCAGCGCTCAGCAACGGCGCCAGGAGAGCCTGAGTCCGCTCTATGCCTTGCATCAGGCCGCCGCGACTTTTTTTCACGAGTGCTTACTGCGTGATCCCGCTGCGCAGCCAGCCCGGCAAGCCTGTCGACAACGACACATCACGTCGGACATGGCGGTACGTTTTGGGCTTGGCTATGCCCCCCAGGCGTGGGATACACTTTATCACGCCATGCTCAAGCAAGGCTTTTCGCCAGAGCTCATGATGCAGAGTGGCCTTGTCGTTGCCCGTGAGGCGCAACGCGGGGTGTACGACCGCTTCCGCCATCGGCTTATGTTTCCTATTCATGACCGGCTGGGACGTCCTATTGCTTTTGGTGGCCGTACGTTGGAAGGCGGGGAAGCGGTGCATGTCCCCAAATATCTCAACTCACCAGAAACGCCCATTTTTCATAAAGGGCGCCTGCTCTATGGTTTTTCCCTGGCCAAAGCGGCTCTGCGTCAGCGGGAACAAGTGCTCATTATGGAAGGGTATACGGATGTGATTGCCTGCCATCGTCAGGGCGTCACGCATGCTGTGGGCACGCTGGGTACGGCTCTGACCGAGCATCATGTGGGACTGCTCAAGGGTGTCGTCAAAGAAGTGGTGCTGGTCTTTGACGGTGATGCCGCCGGTGGGGCAGCCACGGAGCGCAGTATTGCGCTCTTTCTGGATGCGGGGATGCGTGTGCGCGTGGTTACCTTACCTGAAGGCGATGATCCTGATAGTTTCCTACGGCAGCATAGTGGTGACGAACTCTTACGCTATGTCGATGAGGCAGTGAGTTTTGTGGAGTACTTGCTGACCCGTACGGCCCGCTTTTCTGACCTCCACACTCCAGTCGGGCGAGCGGACTGTGTCGCCCGGCTTGTCCCCTTGTTGCGCAAGATTGAGAACCAGGTAGAACGCTGGGGTTATGCTGCGCTGGTGGCCGAGCGCCTGGGCGTGCCTGCTGACGTCCTGCAGCAGGAGATGTCTCCGCGTCAGACGACGTATCGCACTCCTGCCTATCAGCCGCCCCCACAGCGGCGACGTCCCCCCAGTCCCATTCCCGTATCCCCTGAATATACCTTGCTGCAAATGCTCTGCCAGGATGTCCGACTGTTTTCCCAGGTGCAAGCAGAGGTGACGTCAGAGCATTTTCAGGATGAGGATCTCCGGGCCATTTATCAACTCCTTGGACGTCTGGCTGCGACGGGAGAGAGCACGGTCTTTCCCCATATTCTGGAGGCCGCAGCAAATCCTCGGCAGACGCAGTTACTTACCCAGATGGCCATGGCTTCTGTCGTCACTAATGCGACGGAAATCCGTGCGGCGCTGCACGATTGCCTGAAGAAAATCCGCCAGCGCCAACCGAAGGTCGAACGCCAGCGGATTATGGAGCAATTACGTACCGCTGTCGATACCACCGAACAGCAACGCCTGTTACAGGAGTATAGCCGACTCAGTAAAGACCAATGAACCCGTTCCTCGTAATCTACGTTCACAGCATCGGTTCACGAGAGCTGGTCCCGGCAAGCGTTGTGGCGGGGCGAGCACCATGCCAGTGTGGAGGCGTGATCAACTATGGCGAAGAGCGATAAACGAGCTGAGGTCAAGCAGTTGATCTCTCTGGGCAAAGAAAAAGGGTACCTCACCTATGAGGAAGTGCACGACGTACTGCCGCCCGATGCCGTGTCGCCGGAGCACATTGATGCCCTGATGACGCTCGGTGATCTGGATATCGACCTAGTCGATCCCGAAAGCCCTCCTGAAGATGTGCCTGGCACTTCTGACAATGGTCTTGTCACAGACTATGTGGAAGACAGCCGTGCGCTGGAGTTGACGCCCGATGTGCTCGGGAAAACGGATGATCCAGTGCGCCTCTATCTGCGCGAGATGGGCACTATTCCCCTGTTGACGCGCGATGGAGAGGTCGAAATCGCCAAACGCATCGAGGAAGGGCAGAACGATGTCGTCGAGGCCATTGTCTGCAATCGCCTGGCCTCGCAGGAACTGCTCGCGCTCAGTGAGCGGGAATCGTTAAGCAAGTCTGAGACCCTGGAACTCGACGATATAGAGCCCGGGGAAGGGGAAGAGGATTTCCCACCAGAGCCTTGCCGCAGTAGCGCTAGTGTGCAAGAGATCGTCGAACGTCTCCGTGGCCTGTATACAGACATCCATATGCTGTATGCCAACGCTGAGGACGGTGCCGCGAGCCAGGACAAGGAACTGGTGCGGAAAGAACGTGCGATACGTAATACCATTGCCAAATTTATTCGTGATCTGAATCTACGGCCTGAGGTTGTCGACCATGTCCTGCAAAGGGGAGAGACTCTGCTGCAACGCATGCGCGTCTGTGAGCAGACCATCACCCAGTGCTTGCAGAATGCCGGACACCATGCGCAGGCTCTCCGCCTGCATGCCCACACCAGTACGGCCTGTGAGATTGCGCTTTCTGCACTGCCCGAGGCTTCTGGAGAGCTGCAATTCCACACCCAGCGTCTCCAGGAGGCTCTGCAGACCATGCGATGTCTGGAGGACGAAGCGGCGACGACTTGTGAGGCACTCGCCGAGACGCTCGGACGCATTCGTGATGGACAGCAGAAAGATCACGAGGCCAAGCATGAGTTGGCCGAAGCGAATTTACGTCTGGTCGTGAGTATTGCGAAAAAATATACTAATCGAGGGCTTGGCTTTCTGGATCTCATCCAGGAAGGCAACATCGGTTTGATGAAAGCCGTCGACAAGTTCGAATATCGCCGTGGGTATAAATTCAGCACCTATGCCACCTGGTGGATTCGGCAGGCGATTACCCGTGCTATTGCCGACCAGGCTCGTACCATCCGCATCCCCGTGCATATGATTGAAACCATCAATAAGCTGGTCCGGACAACACGTCAGCTCGTGCAAGAGATTGGCCGCGAACCCACCCCCGAAGAGATTGCCAGCCGCCTTGACTTACCGGTTGATAAGGTGCGCAAGGTCCTCAAAATTGCCAAAGAACCGATTTCGTTGGAAACACCCATTGGTGAGGAAAAAGATAGCCATCTGGGTGATTTTATTGAGGATAAAAAGGTAGCTTCGCCGGCGGAATCCGTGATTCGTATGAATCTGAAAGAGCAAACGCTCAAAGTGCTGCAAACACTGACACCGCGCGAAGAACGCGTCCTGCGCAAGCGCTTTGGTATTGGCGTGGACACCGCGCATACCCTGGAAGAAGTTGGACACGACTTTGACGTCACACGCGAACGTGTGCGCCAGATCGAAGCCAAAGCCCTCCGTAAGCTCCGCCATCCGAGCCGCAGTAAAATGCTCCGCAGTTTTGTAGATAATGGTTGAAAGATCGCCGTACCCGGCCGAGGGCAGTCGTCGTCGGCCGCAGCACCTCAAGAGAGGGTGACGCATGGCACATCGACTCCTCGACTCGCAAGTTTCGGTTCCTGAAGCGATTGTCCGCGTGTTAGAGCAAGCGGGTATTGAATTTGTCTTTGGCATGCCTGGCGGCCGTACTGGTTCTATTTATCATGCCCTGTATGATCACCGCAGCAGCATCCGTTGCGTGCTGGTGCGCGAAGAGGGGTTAGCGGCGGTCATGGCCGATGTCTACGGACGCCTGCGTGGCCGTCCTGGCGTATGCATGGGGCAGGGCGCCTTTATGCTCACGAACGCTGGTATGGGCCTCGTCGAAGCCTATCTGGCGGGCTCGCCAGTGCTTGTATTCTCCGACCTGAGTGATGGGGCGCCCTTCTCGCACCATGGCCCCTATCAGGCCGGTACCGGTGATTATGGCGCCTGGGATGCCCGGGCCACCATTGCTGGCTACACGAAGCGCGTCTTTGTGTCTCGTGAGCCTGCCGCAGCAGTACAGAACACCCAGCTGGCCATTAAGCATGCGCTGTCGGGTCAGCCCGGGCCGGTCGCCCTGCTCTATCATAGCCACGCTCTGACCCAGAGCGTGGGGCCTAACACCACACCGCGGCTGTACGATACCGCCGCGTACCTCACGCACGAGCGTCCGGCGGCGAGTGTGGAAAGCCTCAGCAATGCCCTGAGCCTGCTCAACCAGGCCCGGCAACCAGTGATCATTGCTGGGAATGGCGTACGCATGAGCCAGGCGCAGGCGCAGCTCCGTGAACTCGCCGAGTTACTCGGTATTCCTGTTGCTACGACAGCGGGGGGGAAGGGCGTCTTCCCCGAGACGCATGCGCTTGCCCTGGGGGTGTTCGGCAATTTTGGTCTTGAAGCCGCGAACGCGGTGATCGCTGCTGCAGACCTGGTGCTGGCAATAGGCACCAAGCTTGGCCCCACGGATACGGCTAACGAGAACCCGGCACTGCTCGATCCCGAGCGCCAGGCCTTCATCCAGGTGGACATCGAGGGGTTGCACGCCTCCTGGACCATGCCAGCGGCCCAGGCGCTGGTGGGTGATGCGCAGCGTGTCCTCACGCAAATCCTCACTGCGGTCCGTAACTCGGAGTTTCAGAGCTTCAACGCAGCCAATCGGGTGGCTGAGGCGCATCGCACTCATGCCTCGTTTGATATCGCAGCATCGGCTGCAGATACCACGCCCATCATGCCGATGCGCCTCATCAAAGAGCTGCACCGTGCCCTGCCTGACGATGCCATTATTACCTGCGATGCCGGAGAAAACCGCCTGTTCATGTTGCACCATTACCAGACGAAGGGGCAGCAGGAGTATCTGCAGCCCGCGGCAGTCGGTGGCATGGGATACGCTGTGCCGGCGGCCCTGGCAGCCAAATTAGTCTTTCCTCACCGTCCAGCTATCGCCGTGTGTGGGGATGGTGGCTTCGGCATTGCGCTCAATGGCATGATGACGGCCCGTGATGAGAATATCCCCATTGTCGCTGTGGTGTTCAACAACTCCATGTTGGGCTGGGTGCGCCACGGCCAGGGTGAGCGGCCTATTGCGTCGAAATTTGCCGACTATGATCATGCTGCGATTGGACGCGCTATGGGTTGTGACGGCATCCGGGTGGAACGCGCTGCCGACTTACCAGAGGCCATTGGGCGGGCCGTCGCGTCGGGTCGTCCGACCATTCTCGATGTTGTAACTTCTGGAGACCCCACCTTCCGGGATGTCCAGACCCCCCTGGCACAGTATCCGTAGTGCAGGGGCGTGGAGCTTCGTAGTGCAACATTGAGAGGCATGGGAAGTCCGAGGACCTCAGTCCTCGGATGCCTGTCCTCTCTGTAAAGCCCGATATATCCGTTCTGGTGTCATCGGTAAAGCCCGGAGCCGTACGCCTACCGCCCGCTGGATGGCACTGGCCAATGCGGCGGCAGGCGGTACGATAGGGACTTGACCAACGGCGCGGATGCCATAGGGATGGTCATCGGACGGGATTTCCACGACGTGCGTCGCAATGGGGGGAACATCCAGGCTGGTTGGCAGGCGGTAGTCGAGCAGATTGGCATTCTGTAGTACCCCCTGTGTATCCATGACATAACCTTCTGACAGCGCCCAGCCAATGCCCTGGGTCGCCCCGCCCTGCATCTGTCCTTCCACCTGGTCGGGGTTGATGCAACATCCGACATCCTGAAATGCTGTGTACTTGAGCAGAGTGACCTCACCCGTTGCTGGATCCACCTCGACATCGGCTATATGGACTGCGGCATTCGGGGCAATGGCGACAGTACTAAAGGTCTCGCTATTGCTGCCATAGCCCATGATAGCGTCCTCGCCCCGCACCGTACGTTGCGCGATCTCGGCGAGGGTTACGGTACGAGCTGGAGCGCCCTGGACCCAGAGACGCTTGTGTGCATAGACGATATCTTCTACGGAGGCCTCCAGAAGGCCCGCCGCAGGGCTTTTAACGCGGGCGAGCAAATCTGCACTCGCTTTCAAGATGGCCTTGCTGGTGACATAGGTGATTTTATCGCCGGCACTGGGTCCTGAATACGTCACCATATCAGTATCGCCCACGACCACGCGCACTTCATCGAAGTCCAGCCCCAACGCTTCGGCGGCGACCATGGCCAGACTGGTACGCGTGGCAGACAGGTCCACGGCGCCGAGTACCAGGGTGACGGAGCCATCGGCACTCAGGGTAATATGGCAGCTCGTCGTACCACCGGGCATGGTCCATACACCGAGGGCCAGACCACGTCCCTGGTGAGGGGCAGTGAGAGGGGTGGTCCAGCAGGGGTGGGTTTGCACACGCTGGAGCAATTCCTGCAGACTAATGGATGGCAAGATGACACCATCGGGCATGGGATCTCCGGGACGCGACACGTTGTGTAGGCGAAACGTCAGGGGATCGAGCTGGAGGGCCTCGCCGACCTCATCCACCACGGATTCCAGGGCAAAGTTTGTCGGCGTAGCGCCAGGGGCGCGATAGGCGGCGACATGTGGCGTGTTGGTCACGACATCGTACGCGTCGATGTGCAGATGCGGCGTGCGATAATGCGAAAACACCCGGCGGATGGCCGAGCGTAGCGGTGCGCCTGGAAAGGCTCCAGCATTGTAGATGAGCCGGGCCTGTATCGCGGTGATGATGCCATCGCGTCGTGCACCGACCTTGATCGTGGCCACCAGTGCGCTGCCTGGTCCGGTGGCGCGTAGTACCGCTTCACGGCTGAAGACGATGCGCACTGGCTGCCCCGTCTGTCGGGACAGGGCCGCACACAGCGCTGAGACGCGTACTGATTCCTTGCCGCCAAAGGCGCCCCCCACTTCCGTAGGCACCACGCGAATGTGGTGCAGGGGGATGCCCAGGATAATCGCCAGATCCTGGCGCTGAGTAAACGTAGTCTGGGTGTTGGCCCACACCACTACGCTGCCATCTGCCCGGACCCAGGCGGTTTCCGCATCGGGCTCGAGATAGCCCTGATGCACTGTCTGAGTACGGAAGGTACGCTCAACGATGACATCGGCCTCGGCGAAACCCTGGGCGACATCCCCACGTCCCATGACGAGATGTTCTGCGATATTACTGGGCACGGTGGCTTTGCCTGTGGCGGTCTGCGTATACAGATCCTGGTGCAGCAGCACGGCATCCGGGGCCATCGCCGCGGCTGGGTCGAGAACATGCGGTAAGACCTCGTACTCAACAGTAATGCGTTGCACCGCCTCCTCGGCAATCTCGCGCGACGTGGCTGCGACGGCCGCTACCACCTGTCCATGATACCACACCTTGTCGCGTGCCAGGATCTCCCGACTCACGGCATATTCTCGTGCCGTGGCGGTACCACCAGGGCCAGTCGCGCCAGGTAGGATGGTCGGTAGGTCCTGCCCTGTGAGTACGGCTTGCACCCCTGGAAGGGCCATGGCCTGCTGCGCGTCAATACGGAGAATGCGGGCGTGCGCATGAGGGCTACGTAGCACGGCGCCTAGGAGTAGGCGTGGCAGAGAGATATCCGCCCCGAACTGGGCGCGTCCAGTGACTTTATCGAGGGCATCGACTTTCGTTGTGCGGCGTCCAAGTACCCGAAATGTATGCGTTTCCACACCCTTCCCCTTGTCGCATGGGCGCTGTTACTGGCCGCCCTTGGGTTTTAGCAAACCTTCGAGCATTTTCCGTTGCTCTGGCGTCAGTTTTTCCAAGGCCTTGTTGATGGTCTGTTGCTGCTGCGGTGGCAGAGGGAGCAGCCCTGGCATCACCCCTAGGAGACCTGCTTGCTTGGTGTAGCCCGTAGGTATCTCAAACAGCGCAGCGGCCACTGCCCGTTTCTCTGCTTTCACCAGGTCCAGCGTCATGGTGGGAGCACCGCGCTTGGGATCATGGGCAATGAGTTTGGTGACAAACCCTGCGGCACCGGCATCTTGTAAGGCTTGCATCATCCCAAGCATGTCTGCGCCCTGGCGACTGCGCCGCATATACTCCCGGAAAGCGGCCAGATCCACCAGTTCTTTACTGGTCCAGACCTCGGTCTCAGCACCGTCCTGAGCCGTCAGCATGAGATGTTCGCAGACATAACCCGCTATCTTCTCTTTGCCGAGTTTTTTCACGCTGTAGACTTTGGCAGGGCGCTGTGCACGGGGATCGTTCAGGTCTTGGACGTTGAGTTCAACGTAGGTTTTGGTGGCATCGTTGAGCATATGGACGATTTCAGGCCTGGCAAATTTCATGAGCAGCGTCATCTGGACGGGCATGTTGCCCATCTGCGACGCTTTCGCGTCGATTTCCGCGCGGGTACCTACCGCGGAGATGTGGCCTTTCATGATCCCCGCACCTTCTTTGAGCATTATCTTCATTTCCAGATAGCCTTCAAACCCCGCGTACGCCTGACCTGCCAGACTCAGCACCAGGAGCAGCGTCCATCCGAGCCTTTGCATAGCTTTCTCCTTCAGCGATGGGGCACTAGAACGCTGACCAATTCGGTAATACCTCAGGAGGCAAGTTGACGCTCCTCTGCATAACGTGCAGCCACCTGCAAGTTGCTGACCGCCGCATGACGGCGGCCGTCAAACTGGT
>Ga0194121_10005622_pt1 | contig 17196 bp, 14 predicted proteins | sample TA2MahCa50mmetaG_FD_148609 | JGI IMG/M metagenome (GOLD analysis project Ga0194121, IMG submission 148609) | Freshwater microbial communities from Lake Tanganyika, Tanzania - TA2015020 Mahale Deep Cast 50m | ecosystem: Environmental > Aquatic > Freshwater > Lake | place: Tanzania: Lake...
GGGATCTCGTAGCCCGTGTAGACGTGGCTGTCGAAGCGCACTCCGGGGCCGCCGGGCGGCAGCCAGCCGGTGATCTTGCCGGGGGCGGGTCGGAAGTTCTGGCGGGGATCTTCAGCGTTGATGCGCACTTCAATGGCATGGCCGGTGAGCTTGATCTGCTCCTGGCTCACGGAGATGGGCTCGCCGCCGGCGATGCGCAGCTGCTCGGCGATCAGGTCGACGCCCGTCACCATCTCGGTGACGGGGTGCTCCACCTGGATGCGGGTGTTCATCTCCATGAAATAGAAGTTGCCGGTGCGGTCCACCAGGAACTCCACGGTGCCGGCGCCCTCGTAGCCGATGGTGCGGGCCGCGGCCACGGCGGCATCGCCCATCTGGCGGCGCAGGTCGGCGTTGATCGCCACGCTGGGGGCCTCCTCCAGCAGTTTCTGGTGGCGGCGCTGGATGGAGCAGTCGCGCTCCCCCACATGCACCACGTTGCCGTGGCGATCGGCCAGCACCTGCACCTCCACGTGCCGGGGCCGGTCGATGAATTTCTCCATGTACAGGCCGGGGTTGCCGAAGGCCGCTTCCGCCTCCCCCTGGGCCGCTTTGAACAGGTTGTCCAGCTGGTCAGCGTTCGGTACCAGGCGCATGCCGCGGCCGCCGCCGCCGGCGGTGGCCTTGATCATCACCGGGTAGCCCATGGCCTCCGCCAGGGTGCGGGCCTCGTCCACGCTCTCCAGCAACCCTTCGCTGCCGGGGATGGTGGGTACCCCCACCTGCTGCATGGTGGCCTTGGCGGTGGATTTGTCCCCCATGGAGCGGATCGACTCCGGCGAGGGCCCCACAAAGGTGATGCCGTGGGCGCCGCAGATCTCGGCGAACTTGTCGTTTTCCGCCAGGAAGCCGTAGCCGGGGTGGATCGCGTCGGCGCCGCGGGAGGTGGCGGCCGCCAGGATGTTGGGGATGTTGAGGTAGCTCTTGCTGCTGGGGGCATCGCCGATGCACACGGCCTCATCGGCCAGTTGCACGTGCAGGGCGTTGCGGTCCACCGTGCTGTACACGGCCACGGTGGGAATCCCCAGCTCGCGGCAGCTGCGCAGGATGCGAAGGGCGATTTCGCCACGGTTGGCGATCAGCAGTTTGCCGATGGGCATCCAGTGGCGGTCCGGCGGGTCCGGCGGGGCAGGCCGGTGGGACTGTATCAGTGCTCACCGGCGCCTCCCCCGGCCGGCCGCAACCGTGAAATCCGCTGGGGCCGTGGGGGGCTGACCGGTATAGTTCGCGTGCGGCGCTCAGGCTCCGTCCACGCGGATGTGGTGGAATTGGTAGACACGCACGTTTGAGGGGCGTGTGACTTCGGTCTTGCGAGTTCAAGTCTCGCCATCCGCATTTCCGGCTCTTCGATCCGGTCTTCCCACCGGGGATCAGCGTGAACCCTGAAGGCCGCAGCGTGCCCCCTGAGCAGGCGGCCATCGTGCTGGTGTGCAACGGCCCCGGGGAACTGGCCACCTGGGTGCGGCCGCTGGCCCAGCGCCTGCACCACGACCTGCCCCTGCGGCCGCTGCAGCCCCAGGCCCCGATCGGGCTGCAGCTGGTGCTGGTGCCCTGCCCCAATGCCACCGGCAGCGAGCACCAGGTGGCCCAGCGGATGCAGCTGTTTGACCGGATCCTGCCGGCCCGCCGTTTCTGGTGGCTGCTGCTGCGGCCCCGTCGCCATGGGCCATGGCCCCGCCAGGGGGTGGTGGTGTTCCTCGGCGGCGACCAGTTCTGGACCGTGCTGCTCTCGGCCCGGCTCGGCTACCGCCACCTCACCTATGCGGAATGGGTGGCCCGCTGGCCCCGCTGGAATGACCGCATCGCCGCCATGGGCCCGGCGGCGGCGGACGCCCTGGCCCCCCGTTGGCGCTCGCGCTGCCGGGTGGTGGGGGATCTGATGGCCGACCTCTCCGCAGCGGCCCGGGCGGAGCGCCCCCTCCCCAGCGGCGAATGGGTGGCCCTGATGCCCGGCTCCAAGCGGGCCAAGTTGCAGGTGGGCGTGCCGTTTCTGCTGGAGGCGGCCGACCGGCTGGCGGCCCTGCGCCCCGGCTGCCGCTTCCTGTTGCCGGTGGCCCCCACCACCTCCGTACCGGAACTGCTGGCCTACGCCGGCCCGGCTAACCCGATTGCCGCCCACTACGCACCCACCGATGCGCGGCTCGACACCAGCCCCGAGGGGCCGCTGCTCTGCACCGCCGCCGGCACGCGCATCGTGCTGGTGGAGCAGCAACCGGCCCATGGGGTGCTGAGCCAGTGCTCCCTGGCGCTCACCACCGTGGGGGCCAACACCGCCGAGCTCGGGGCCCTGGGGGTGCCGATGATCGTGTTGGTGCCCACTCAGCACCTGCACGTGATGCAGGCCTGGGATGGGGGGCTGGGGATTTTGGCTCGGTTGCCGATCCTGCGCTGGTTGCTGGGGGCGGCGATGACCGCCTGGCGCATGCGCCACCACGGCTTCCTGGCCTGGCCCAACATCTCCGCCGGCCGGGCGGTGGTGCCCGAGCGCGTCGGCAGCATCACCCCCGCCGAGATCGCCGCCGAAGCCGCCGATTGGCTCGCCCACCCCCAGCGGCTGGCGGGCCTGCGCGACGACCTGCGCAGCCTGCGGGGGCAGCCCGGTGCCGTGGCCTCCCTGGCGGCGATGGTGCGGGAGCTGCTGCCCGCGTCGCGCGTTGATGCTGCCTAATTTGAAGGCCCCTCATCGCCCCACGGCCCCCCATGGCTGACGAGCCGCTCTCCTGCGATCAACTGCCGCCGGCCAAGCCCTCCGCCGATCCGGAGTACTGGCGCAGCCGGCTCACCCCGGAGCAGTTCCAGGTGGCGCGCCTCGGGGGCACCGAGCGGGCCTTCACTGGCATCTACTGGGACAACAAGGCCCAGGGGATGTACCGCTGCGTCTGCTGCGGCAGCGAGCTGTTCAGCTCCGACACCAAATTCGAATCGGGCACCGGCTGGCCCAGCTTCTGGGATGGGGCCAAGCCCGGCGCCATCACGATGCTGGAGGACCGGACCCACGGCATGGTGCGCACCGAGATCAAGTGCGCCCACTGCGATGCCCACCTGGGCCACGTGTTCCCCGATGGGCCCACCCCCACCGGCCTGCGTTATTGCGTCAACTCCGCGTCGCTCAATTTCGAACCTGCCCAGGGCTGACGCTGCCGCTCAGGGAGAAGGCCCGCACCTCTTCGATCCGCACGGTCACCAGGTCGCCCGGAGTCCAGCTGCCGCCGTCGGGGCGTTGGCCGGGGAAGAAGGTGAGGCGGTTGGTGCGGGTGCGGCCCATCACCTGGGTGGCGTCCTTGGGGTTGGTGCCCTCCACCAGGATCTGCTCCAGCCGGCCGGCGTAGCGGGCGCTGCGCTGCCGCGCCTTGCGCTCCACCAGGGCATTGAGCTCCTGCAGCCGCTCCACTTTCACCGCCTCGCTCAGCTGATTGGGCCAGGTGGCGGCGGGGGTGTTGGGCCGGGGTGAATAGGCGGCGGTGTTCACCTGATCGAAGCCGATCTCCTCAATCAGATCGAGGGTGCGGCGGTACTGGGCGTCGGTTTCACCCGGGAAGGCCACGATCACATCGGCGCTGATCGAGGCATCGGGCATGCGCAGGCGGATGCGGTCGATGATGCGGCGGTAGCGGTCCACCGTGTAGCCGCGGGCCATGGCCTTGAGCACGTCGTCGTCGCCGCTCTGGAAGGGGATGTGGAAGTGCTCGCACACCTTGGCCAGATCGGCGCAGGCATCGATCAACCGTTCGGTGAAGTAGCGCGGATGGCTGGTGGCGAAGCGGATGCGCTCGATTCCCTCCACGTCGTGCACCGCCTGCAGCAGGTCGGTGAGGGTGTGCTGGCGGCGCCCCTCCGGGGTGATGCCCGGCAGGTCGCGGCCGTAGGCGTCAATGTTCTGCCCCAGCAGGGTGATCTCCTTGAAGCCCTGGGCCGCCAGCCCCTCCATCTCCAGCCGGATCGCCTCCGGCAGGCGTGACTGCTCCTTGCCCCGCACCGAGGGCACCACGCAGTAGGTGCAGCGCTCGTTGCAGCCGTAGATCACGTTCACCCAGGCGCACACGCTCGAATCGCGCCGGGCCGTGGTGATGTCTTCCAGGATGTGGTGCTCGCCGGTGGCCACCACCTGCTGCCCCTGCTCCACCTGGGCCAGCAGTACATCCAGACGGTTGGCGTGCTGGGGGCCCATCACCAGGTCGAGCTCGGGCACCCGCCGCAGCAGCGATTCCCCCTCCTGCTGGGCCACGCAGCCCGCCACCACCAGGGTGAGGTTGGGGTTCGCCCGTTTGCGCTGGGCCTGGCGGCCCAGGTAGCTGTACACCTTCTGTTCCGCGTTGTCGCGGATGGTGCAGGTGTTGTACAGCACCAGATCCGCCTCCAGCTCAGCGCTGGCCTCGCGGTAGCCCATGGATTCGAGGATTCCGGCCATGCGCTCGGAATCCGCCTTGTTCATCTGGCAGCCGAAGGTGGTGATCCAGTAGCTGCCCCGCCCGCTCTCCGCAGGGGCGCCGGCTGCGGCGCTGCTGGGGGCTTGTAGGGATGTGGCCGTCATCCCCCCAGTTTCCGGCATCGCCGGAGCCGCTGGCCGCTGCGGTGCGGCCGTGCCAGCTTGAGGGCAGCGCCGAGGGGCCATGCGCCTGCAGCTGCATCGCTTCCGCCTCAGCAAGGCGGTGCCCCTGGCCATCAGCCGCGGCACCACCGCCGCCGTGGAGCATCTGCTGGTGGAGCTGGAGCACGGGGGCCTGGTGGGCCGCGGTGAAACCGGCGGCTTCGACACCGGCCATCGCCACTACGACACCGGTGCCATCGCCGCCGAGCTGGAGGCCCTCGCCCCACGCCTGGAGCCCCTTTCCCCAGAACCGCTGCAGGCCCTGGAGCCGCTGCTGGAGGGGCTGAGCCCCCCGGCCCGCTGCGGCTTGGATGTGGCCCTGCAGGATTGGTGGGGCCAGCGGCTCGGGCAGCCGTTGCATCGGCTCTGGGGGCTGGATCCGCAAGCCTGCGTGGCCACCAGCGTCACCCTCGGGCTGGGGCCGGTGCCGGCGGTGCTGGAGCGGCTGGAGCGCTGGCGCCGGCAGCTGCCCGCCAGCCGGGTGAAGCTCAAGCTGGGCTCCCCCGATGGCCTCGACCACGACCGCGCCCTGGTGGAGGCGGTGGCGGCGGCGTTGCGGCCCGGTGATGAATTGCAGGTGGATGCCAATGGCGGCTGGGATCTCCCGGGGGCACAGCGGATGCTCCCCTGGTTGGCCCAGCGCGGGGTGGTGCTGGTGGAGCAACCCCTGGCACCCCAGCCGGATGCGGAGGCCGACACGGCCGGCTTTGCCGCCCTGAGCGGGCTTGCGCCGATTCCCCTGGTGGCCGATGAGAGCTGCTGGAACCTGGAGGACCTGCTGCGCCTGGCCCCCCATGTCGACGGCATCAACATCAAGTTGGTGAAATGCGGCGGCCTGGGGCCGGGGCTGCTGATGGCCCGCAGCGCCCGCCGTCTGGGGCTGGGGGTGATGCTCGGTTGCTACTCCGATGGCGGTTTGCTCAACGGCGCCGCGGCCCAGTTGCTGCCGCTGGTGCGCTGGCCCGACCTCGACAGCCACCTCAACCTGGTGGACGACCCCTTCGCCGGCCCCGAGCGCCAGGGGGATGTGCTGCGGCCCGCCCAGCGGGCGGGCGTCGGGGCCCAACGGCTGCAGGAGGTGGCCTGATGCTCAGCCCGGATGCCCCCCTGGTGCTGTTGCAGCACGGCGGCCTCGACAACCTCTCCGGCAAGACCGGCCTGGCGATGCTGCGCTACCGCCAGGGGCCGATCGTGGCGGTGATCGATCCGGCCAACGCCGGCGCTGATCTGGCGGCCCTCACCGGCATTCCACGCCCGGTGCCGGTGGTGGCGGACATGGCGGCGGCCCTGGCCCATGGGCCCGCGGTGGCGGTGGTGGGCCTGGCCCCCTCCGGCGGGCGGCTGCCACCGGAGATGCGCGCCGACGTGCGCCTGGCCCTGGAGGCGGGCCTCAGCCTGGCCAGTGGCCTGCACAGCCGCCTGGCGGAGGATCCGGACTTCGCCGCCATTCCCCGGGCCGCCGGCCAGTGGATCTGGGATCTGCGCCAGGAGCCCCTGGGGCTTGAGGTGGCCGCGGCCCGGGCCGCGGCGCTGCCCTGCCGGCGCCTGCTGGCGGTGGGCTCCGACATGGCCGTGGGCAAGATGAGCACCTGCCTGGAGCTGGCGGCCGCCGCCCGTCGCCGCGGCCTCGATGCCCGTTTCGTGGGCACGGGCCAGGCGGGCATCCTGATCAGCGGCCAGGGGGTGGCCCTCGATGCGGTGCGGGTGGATTACGCCGCCGGGGCCGTGGAGGCGGCGGTGCTGCAGGCGGCCGCTGGCGCCGGCCCCGAGGCTCTGGTGCTGGTGGAGGGCCAGGGCTCTCTCGCGCACCCGGGCTCCACCGCCACCCTGCCGCTGCTGCGCGGCAGCCAGCCCACGGATCTGCTGCTGGTGCACCGCGCCGGCCAGAGCCATGTGCGCACCCGCCCCGGGGCTGAGCCAGTGGCGATTCCGCCGCTGCCGGAGTTGATCGCGGCCTGCGAGACCCTGGCGGCGCTGGGGCGCCCCGATGGGCTGCGGCCACGGGTGCGGGCCATTGCCCTCAACACGGCCCTACTGGAGGGGGAACCGGCCGAGCAGGCCCTGAGGGCCGTGGCGGAAACCACGGGATTACCGGTGCTGGACCCGGTGCGGCAGGGGGGAGACGCCCTGCTCCGGGCGGTGTTGGAGGAGGGCTGATCGGCCGGCCGCTGAAAAGTGGCTCAAACCGGAGTAAAAAGGGGCGGACGAGGGGACTTGAACCCCCGAATGGCGGAATCACAATCCGCTGCCTTAACCACTTGGCTACGCCCGCCAGGGCCCAGGGATCTTACCAAGCAGTGTTGCGGCGATTGATGGCTTCCCCCGCAGTTCAAGGGCGTTGGCGCTGGTGCCTCGGGGCGTTGTTGTTCGGCGGGCTGCTGGTGGCCACCAACCCCGGCGAGCGGGAGTTTGAGGCCTTCGCCGGGGAGTACCTGGTGGAGATGGCCAGCGAGGAGCTCTGCGGCAGTGATGGCCTGCCCCTGATGGCCCGCCTGGTGGTGCACAACTGCCCCCAGCTGGTGCGCAGCCAGCGCCAGGCCCTGGGGCAGCTGGCGGCCGTCTCAAGCCGCCGCTACAACCTCGGCCTGTTCAGCGTGTACAGCACCCGCATCGGCGGGCTGGAGCTGATGCCGGGCCTCACCGTGCCCCGCTATTGGGCGATCACCCTCGCCGGGGCTGGCCAGTTGGTGGTGCTGCAGACCGGAACGGAAACCCCCTCCGGGCCCGCCTGATGGCGGCGGCCCCCGCCCAGCTCCAGCTGCGGCTGCCCCGTGGCCTGCTGGACCCGGGCCTGCGGGATCTCGGCTGCGGGGATGGCGATGGGCTGGTGGCGGTGCGGCTGCAGCTGGTGGATGGCCGCATCGCCGCCATCACGGCCGCGGCCCCCGGGCCCGTGGGCGACGCGGCTCCGCCGTTGGCCATCACCCCGCCGGTGGATGCTCATGTGCACCTGGACAAGGCCTTCAGCTGGGGGGCCTTCCCCAACCGCGACGGCACCATGGCAGCGGCCCTGGCCCTCAACCTCCAGGAGGGGGAGCAACGCAGCCTGGCCCAGGTGCTGGAGCGGGGGGAGCGGGCCCTGGAGCAGGCCTGGCGCTACGGCCTGAGGGCCCTGCGCAGCCACGTGGATAGCGGCGGCCCCTGCGCTGAACCCAGCTGGGAGGGGCTGCTCGAGCTGCAGCACCGCTGGCGCGGCCGGGTGGAGCTGCAGCTGGTGGCCCTGGCCCCGCTGCAGCACTGGCAGACGCCGGACGGCCAGCGGCTGGCGCGGCGGGTGGCGGCCGCCTCCGGCCTGCTGGGGGGGGTGCTCGGCCCCCCCTATCCGCGCCGGCGGGCCGATCGCACCGCCCTCCAGGCCCTGCTGCAGCTGGCGGCTGAGCTGGGCTGCGGGGTGGATCTGCATGTGGATGAGGCGGGCACCGCCCCGGCCCACGGCCTACGCACCCTGGTGGAGCTGCTGGAGCGGGGCCGCCCGCCGGTGCCGATCACCTGCAGCCACGCCAGCAGCATGGGGTTGCTGCCGCCGGAGCCGCAGCGGCGCCTGGCGGAACGAATGGCGGCGCTGGAGCTGGCGGTGGTGTGCCTGCCCACTACGAATTTCTGGCTGTTGGGCCGCCGCGGCGAGCTCACCACCCCGGAGCGGCCCCTGGCGCCGGTGCGGGCCCTGCAGCGGGCCGGGGTGCCCGTGGCCCTCGGGGCCGACAACGTGCAGGACCCCTGGTACCCCGGTGGCGATTTCGATCCCCTGGCCCTGCTGCGACTCAGCCATCGCGCCGCCCACCTCAGCCCCTGGAGCCGCCAGGGGCTGATGCCGTTCACCACCGTGCCGTCACGGCTGCTGGGGCTGGCCTGGGATGGGGTGCTGCGCCCCGGTGCCCCGGCGGATCTGTTGATCACCAATGCCCACAGCTGGAGCGATCTGCTGGCCCGCCCGCCCCAGCGGCGGGTGCTGCGCAGCGGGCAGTGGTTGGAGCCCCCCCGCAGCCAGCAGCCCGATCCCGTTCTTGCCAGCCTGGGGGCCAGCTGAGCACGGCGCCGCCGATGGGATCCCATTTGCCAGAGGCCCTGCCGGGCCCCCTGCCGGCCCCGGCGGATCCCCAGCGGCTGGAGGCCCTGGCCAATGATCTGCGCGCCCAGGGGGTAGCGGTGCTGCGCAGCCCTGGGGAGTTGGCGGGGCTGGCGGCCGATGGCTTCATCTATTCGCCGGTGCTGCAGCCGCTGTTGCGGGGGCTCGGGGCCCAGCTGGGGGTGCGGGCCCAGGACCCCGATCAGGTGCTGCGTGTGGCGGCCGGGTGCGCCCGCCATGGCGTCAGCCTCACCCTGCGGGGTGCGGGCACCGGCAACTACGGCCAGGCGGTGCCCCTGGCGGGAGGCCTGGTGCTCGAGCTGAGCGGCCTCACCCGCCTGCGCCACCTCGACCCCTCCACGGGGGTGTTCACCGCCGAGGCGGCCATGCCGCTGCTGGAGCTGGAACAGCAGCTGCAGGCCCAGGGCCGCGAGCCCCGGCTGCTGCCCAGCACCGTGCGCAGCGCCACCCTGGCGGGCTATGTGGCGGGGGGCTCCAGCGGCATCGGGTCGCTGCGTTGGGGGTTCCTGCGGGACCCAGGCCACCTGCTGGGGCTGGAGCTGGTGACCCTGGAGCCCCAGCCGCGGCTGCTGCAGCTGGACAGCGCCGCCGCCAACGCCATCAATCACGCCTACGGCTGCAACGGCATCATCACCGCCCTCACCATGGCCAGCGCCGCGGCGGTGCCCTGGATCCAGCTGGTGCTGGAGTTCGCCAGCTGGGAGCAGGCCCTGGCGGCCGCCCAGCGCCTGCCGGCCCTGGCCCTGCTGCTGCAGAGCCTCTGCCTGCTGGAGGCGCCGGTGGCGGCGCTGTTGCCCTGGCCCCAGGGGTGCCCAGCCGCCACGGGTCAGGGCCACCGCCTGCTGCTGTTGGCGGCCCCCGATGCCATGCCGGTGCTCGAATCGCTGCTGCCCGAGCTGGGGGGCGTGGTGCTGTGGCAGGCGCCCCAGGGGCAGAGCCGCGGCATCCCCCTGCGGGAGCTCACCTGGAACCACACCACCCTGCATGCCCGGGCCCAGGAGCACCAGTTCACCTACCTGCAGCTGCTGCTGCCCCAGCCGGAGGGGCCGGCGTTGACGGCCCTCCGTCAGCGCTGGGGCGACGCTGTGCTCTGGCACCTGGAGGGGGTGCGGGGCTTTGGCCAGCAGCGCCTGGCCTGCCTGCCGCTGGTGCGTTGGCGCGGCCGGGAGGCGCTGCAGCAGCTGATCGACCAGGCCCTGGAGCTGGGGTGCGTGCTGTTCAACCCCCATGCCATCACGGTGGAGGAGGGGGGGCTCGGCACGGTGGATGCTGACCAGGTGGCCGCCAAGGCGGCCTATGACCCAGCCGGTCTGCTCAACCCCGGCAAGTTGCGCGGTTGGTGGGAGCGGGGTTCACACCCCTAGGGGGCCTTCAGCAGCCGAGGCTGGCGCGGGTGTCGGCGCCGGTGATCGGATTGGTGCCGCTGGCCACGGCGCAGAGCAGCCGCTGATCCACCCGATCCAGCAGGGCATCGCTGAAATCGGCGTTTTCGATCTGGGCGCCGCTGAAGCTGCCACCTGAGGCGATCGCCCCCACCAGCACCGCCCCCCGCAGGTCGGTGTGGCTCATGTCGGTGCGGTCCATCAGCGCATCCGAGAGATCGGCGCCGTTGAAGTTGGCCTCGGGGAAGGCCCCCTGGGTGAGGATCGCGCCATGCAGGTTGGCGCCGGCGAAGTTGGCCTGTTTGCCCACGGCCCCCGCGAAGGAGGTGTTGGCCAGCTGCTGGCCGGAGAAGTCCTTGCCGCTCTGGTTGGTGAGGGTGTAGTCCACCGTGTCCTGGAAGTCGGCGGCGGCGGCGGCCGGCACCGCGGGGCCGGCCAGGCCGATCAGCGCCAGCAGCAGGCAGGCCAGCAGGCCCAGGGGCCAGGGGGCGGAGTGGCGGCGGTCCATGGCCCTGGGGCGTCTGCCGTCAGTCTGTCGCGTCCAGCAGGGGCAGCAGCTCCGCCACCAGGTAGAGGGATCCGCAGGCCACCGGCAGCGCCGCACTGGCCACCAGCCAGTGGAGGTTGCTCGGGAGATCGTCTTCAGCCGGCTGCAGCGGCAGGCCGGTGGCGGCCTCGAGCTCCTCGGCGCTCCAGCTGGGGTGCTCCGGCAGGGGCAGCACCCGGGCCTGATCGCCCTGCCGCAGCAGTGTTTGCAGCAGTTGGGGGGCGTCCTTGTGGCGTTGCATGGCGATCAGCCAGCGGCGCGGCGCCGTCGGGTTGTCCGCGTCCGCGGCCCCATCCAGCTCCCGGCGCAGGGCCTCGGCCGCCGGCGGGTTGTGGGCCCCATCCAGCAGCAGCGGCCTGCCGCCGAAGCGGTGCCGCGCCAGGCGCCCGGGCCAGCGGGCCTCCCGCAGCCCCCGCTGGATCGCCGCGGCGTCGATGGGCCAGCCCAGCTCCGCCAGGGCCTCCGCGGCCGCCACCGCCACGGCGCCGTTGTGCCGTTGCAGCTCCCCCCGCAGCCCCAGCTCCGGCCCGCCGGCGGCCTCGGGCGGCAGGGGCTCCACCCAACGCAGGGGGCAGCCGCAGGCCTCCGCCTGCCTTTGCAGCACCGCCGCCGCCTCCGGGGTCTGGGGGCCGCTCACGGCCCGCCCCCCCCCATGCAGCACCCCCGCTTTTTCCGTGGCGATGGCCGCCAGGGTGGGGCCCAGGGCTTCGGTGTGGTCGAGCCCGATGCTGGCGAAGGCGAGTACATCCCGCCGCGGGTGCACGGTGGTGGCATCCAGCCGCCCCCCCAGGCCCACCTCCAGCACCGCCAGCTCCACCCCCGCCTCGGCAAAGGCCAGGAAGGCGGCGGCCGTCACCAGCTCAAAGGGGGTGAGGTCGTGGCGCAGGGCCAGGGGCTGCAGCCCCTGCAGCAGGCGCCGCAGCTCCACCTCGGCGATCAGCCCATCGGGCAGGCGAATCCGTTCGCACCAGCTGAGCAGGTGGGGGGAGGTGTAGAGGCCGCAGCGGAGGCCGGCGGCGCTGGCGATGCGCTCCACCATCGTGCTGATGGAGCCCTTGCCGTTGGTGCCCGCCACCTGCACCGCCGCGAACCGCCGTTCCGGATGGCCCAGCTCCGCCAGGGCCCCCTGCAAACGCTCCAGCCCCAGGTCGACGCCCCGGCGGCTGAAGGGGGCGATCAGGTCGCTGAAGGGGTCGCGGCCTGGCATGCCAGCAGGGCGCGCTCCAGCTTGCGCACCGCCAGGCGGATGTGGCGCGGCTGGATGGTGAGCGGTGGCACGAAGCGCACCACAGTCGGGCCGGCGGGCACCAACAGCAGGCCCTCCGCCATGGCGGCCTTCACCACGTCGATGGCGCTGGGGCCCTCGGGCCGCAGCACCAACCCCTGCAGCAGGCCCCAGCCGCGGGCCCCCTCGGCGATGCTGCTGTGGCGGCTGGCCAGTTCGGTGAGGGATTGCTGCAGCAGCTGCCCCATGGCCTCGGCGTGGGCCGGCAGGTTGCGGCGGCTGAGCTCCTCGGCGATGGTGAGGCCGGCGCGGCAGGCCATCGGATTACCGCCGAAGGTGCTGGCGTGCTCCCCGGGTTGGAGGTGGTCGGCGCTGCCCTTCACGCAGAGGGCCCCGATCGGGAAGCCACCGCCGAGACCCTTGGCCAGGGTGAAGGCATCCGGCTCCACGCCCAGTTTCTGGTAGCCCCAGAGGCGGCCGCTGCGGCCCACCCCCACCTGCACCTCATCGAAAATCAGCAGGATGTTGTGCTGGTCGCACAGCTCCCGCACCCGGCGGAAGAAGGCAGGGTCGCCGGGGTTGACGCCCCCTTCCCCCTGCAGCGGCTCTAGCAGCACGGCGGCCACCCGCGGCCCCTCCGCTTCGCAGCGCTGCAGCAGCGCCTCGAAGGCGGCGGTGTCGTTGTACGGGAAGTAGCGGAAGCCCTGCACCATGGGCTCAAAGCCCTGGTGGTACTTCGGTTGGCCCGTGGCGGTGACGGCCGCCAGGGTGCGGCCGTGGAAGCTGGCCTGGGCGGTGAGGATCAGCGGACCCCGTTCGCTGCTGGTGTCGATGCCCCGCACCAGGTGGCCGTGCTTGCGGGCCAGCTTGATCGCGGCCTCGTTGGCCTCGGCGCCGGAGTTGCAGAAGAACACCCGATCGGCGCAGCTGTTGGCGCTGATCCAGGCGGCCAGCTGCTCCTGCTCCGGGATGCGGTACAGATTCGACACGTGCTGCAGCCGCCGCAGCTGGCGGCTGAGGGCCTTGCGCAGGGGCCGGCTGCTGTGGCCCAGGGTGCAGACGGCGATGCCGGCCACCCCATCGAGGTAGCGCTTGCCGTGGCTGTCCCACACCCACACGCCGCGGCCCCGCACCAGCTCCAGGGGGAACCGCCCGTAGGTGTTCATCACCGCCGAATGGGCGGGGGACACCTGGGGTGGGGGGGTGATGGGAGCGGTGGGACTCGAACCCACATGCCCGAAGGCGCTCGATTTTGAGTCGAGTCCGTCTACCAATTCCGGCACGCTCCCGCGGCGCTGACTCTAAAAGTCAGCGGTGCGGTTGGAGACCTCAGCCCACCCGGCGGATCGAGGCCCCCACGCCGTTGAGTTTGCCCTCCAGGTCGGCGTAGCCGCGGTCGAGGTATTCGAGGCCCTGCACGCTGGTGATGCCCTCCGCCGCCAGGCCCGCCAGCACCATGGCGGCGGAGGCCCGCAGGTCGCTGCCCTGCACCGGGGCACCGCTGAGGCGGCTGACACCCTCCACGAAGGCGGTGTTGCCCTGCATGCGGATGGCGGCCCCCATGCGCTGCAACTCGGCCACATGCTGCAGCCGGTTCTCGAAGATGTTTTCCGTGATCACGCTGGTGCCGCTGGCGGTGGCCAGCAGGCTCATGAACGGCGCCTGCAGATCCGTGGGGAAGCCGGGGAAGGGCTGGGTGCGGAGATCCACGGCGCGGATGTGGTCAGCGGTGATGGTGATGCAGGTGCCGTCGATCTCCAGCTTGCAGCCGGCCTCCTCCAGCTTGGTGAGCACCGCCCGCAGGTGACTGCTGATCACCGGAGCCACCGTCAGGGTGGAGCGGGTGATGGCGGCGGCCAGCAGGAAGGTGCCGGCTTCGATGCGATCCGGGATCACCGCGTAGTCGGCCCCGTGCAGCCGCTCGACGCCCACGATGGTGATGGTGGGGGTGCCGGCGCCGCGCACCTTGGCGCCCATGGCCAGCAGCAGGCCCGCCAGATCCACCACCTCCGGCTCCAGGGCGGCGTTCTCGATCACGGTTTCACCCTCGGCGAGGGCGGCCGCCATCATCAAGGTTTCGGTGGCGCCCACGCTGGGGCAGTCCAGGTGGATGCGACCGCCCCGCAGCCGATGGCCGCGGCCGGGCACCACGGCCGACACCACACCGTGCTCGATGGTGACCTGGGCCCCCAGGGCCTTGAGGCCCTTCACGTGCTCCACCACGGGCCGGGTGCCGATCTGGCAGCCGCCGGGCAGGGGCACCCGGGCGATGCCCAGGCGAGCCAGCAGGGGGCCGATGCAGAAGAAGCTGGCCCGCAGGCTGTTCACCAGCTCATAGGGGGGCGCCGATTGGTTTAGGCCCGACCCGTCCATCTCCAGGCTGTCGCTGCCGCGGCGAACGTTCACCCCCAGGGACATCAGGATTTCCGCCATCCCCTGGATGTCGGTGAGGGGCGGCACATTGCGCAGCCGCAGCTGGTCTTCGGTGAGCAGGCTGGCGGCCATCAGCACCAGTGCTGAGTTCTTGGCCCCGCTCACCTTGAGCACGCCCGAGAGCCGTCGGCCGCCGGCGATCTCAAGCTGGGGGTTGAGAATCTGCTGAGACGGGACAACAGCGACGGTCATAACTTTGGCGTCCCGCCTAAGGAGCCCAATCCTGACAACTGGTTTTGAGACTGGCAAGACGTCCGGCCTTGGAACTGGCTTGGCGCGCAGGGTGATGGGGTACATTTTGCGAGTCGCCAACCGGCGATTCACGCCCACCACGCGGATGTGGCGGAATTGGTAGACGCGCTAGTTTCAGGTACTAGTGGCAGCAATGTCGTGGGAGTTCAAGTCTCCCCATCCGCACTCGAAGGCCTTCCTCGATTCGGGGAAGGCTTTTTTGTTGGCAGCCCCATCTCCCGCCGTCTCGCGCCGGTTTTCCCATGCTCGTTCTGAAGATCACCAATGCCCGTGAGCTGGTGAGCGCCAAGTTGGGGCGGTTCCTGGAGGCCCTCACCCCCGATGCCCTCGATGAACAAACCGTGGAGGACATCCTGGTGAAGGAACTGGTGAAAAACCTGTCGGCCGAGGGGCTGAAGGGGGAGCTGGCGGCGGTGCGGGGCCTCGACCTGGAGGACAACAAGCTGGTGCTCGCCGACGGGCTGCAGGTGCGGCGCCACGAGCGCTTCTGATGGAGCTGATCACCAGCCGCCGCAATCCCCTGGTGGGTCGGCTGCGGGCCCTGCACCAGGGCCGCGGCCGCCGCGAGCAGGGGCTGTTGCTGCTGGAGGGCACCCACCAGCTGCAGGAGCTGTTGCGGCTGGGCATGCGGCCCGAGCAGCTGCTGGCCACCCCGGCCTGGATCGAGCGCCATGGGGCCCTGCTGGCGGCCTGCCCGCTGCCGCCGCAACCGGTGGGGGAGACGGTGCTGGCGGCGGTGGCCACCACGGAGCATCCCGATGGGGTGGTGGCCACCCTGGCGGCGACGGCCCTGCCCCAGGCCAGTGGCCGGGCGGGATTCGTGCTGGCCCTGGATCAACTGCAGGACCCGGGCAACCTGGGCACCCTGCTGCGCACCGCCCTGGCGGCGGGGGTGGAGGAGGTGTGGCTGGGGGGCGGCGCCGATCCGCTGCAGCCGAAGGTGCTGCGGGCCTCCGCCGGGGCGGCCCTGGCGTTGCCGCTGCGGCGGGCCCAGGGCAGGACCGAACTACTGACGTGGCTGCAGCAGGCCGCCGGCCGCGGCCAGCAGTTGGTGGCCACCCTGGTGGATGGCCAGCAGGCGCAGCCCTATTGGCGGCTGGATTGGACCCGCCCCACGGTGTTACTGCTGGGCAATGAGGGGGCCGGGCTGGATCCGGAGCTGGCGGCCCTGGCCAGCCATCGGGTCACCATCCCCCACAGCAGCGCCGTGGAATCGCTGAATGTGGCGGTGGCGGCGGCGCCGCTGCTGCTGGAGCGCTGGCGACAGGAGAGAATGCCCGCCAACTGAGCAGCGCAACCGGTGAGCGACGGCAGCTTCGACTTCGATGTGATCGTCATCGGCGCCGGCTACGGCGGCTTTGACGCCGCCAAGCACGCCGCCGAGCACGGCCTGCGCACGGCGATCATCGAAAGCCGCGACATGGGCGGCACCTGCGTCAACCGCGGCTGCGTGCCCTCCAAAGCCCTGTTGGCGGCCAGCGGCCGGGTGCGGGAGCTGGCGGATGCTGAGCACCTCAAGGGCTTCGGCATCCACGCGGCGCCGGTGCGCTTCGAGCGCCAGAAGATCGCCGACCACGCCAATCAGCTGGTGGCCACCATCCGCACCAACCTCACCAAAAGCCTGGAGCGCGCCGGCGTCACCATCATCCGCGGCACGGGCCGCCTGGAGGGCAGCCAGCGGGTGGGCGTGCGCGAGATCAACGGCGTGGATCGGGTGCTCAGCGGCCGCGAGGTGATCATCGCCACGGGCTCCGATCCGTTTGTGCCGCCCGGCATCGAAACCGATGGCCGCACCGTGTTCACCAGCGATGAGGCGGTGAATCTGGAGTGGCTGCCCCGCTGGATGGCGATCATCGGCAGCGGCTACATCGGCCTGGAATTTGCCGATGTGTACACGGCCCTCGGCTGTGAAGTCACCATGATCGAAGCCCTGGATCGGGTGATGCCCACCTTCGATCCCGACATCGCCAAGATCGCCGCCCGCCATCTGATCGACGGCCGCGACATCGACGCTCGCTCCGGCGTGCTGGCCCAGTCGATCAAGCCCGGGGCGCCGGTGCAGATCGAGCTGGTGGACATGCAGACCCGCGAGCCCGTGGAAACCCTGGAGGTGGATGCGGTGCTGGTGGCCACCGGCCGGGTGCCCAGCAGCAAGGGGCTCAACCTGGAGGCCTGCGGGGTGGACACCAACCGCGGCTTCATCCCCGTGGACGACCAGCTGCGGGTGCTGGTGAACGGCCAGCCCGTGCCGCACCTGTGGGCGGTTGGTGATGTGACCGGCAAGATGATGCTGGCCCACACCGCCGCCGCCCAGGGCACCGTGGCGGTGGACAACATCCTGGGGCACCCGCGCAGCATTGATTACCGTTCGATCCCGGCGGCCACCTTCACCCACCCCGAGATCAGTTCGGTGGGCCTGAGCGAGGCGGATGCCAAGGAGCTGGCGGCCAAGGAGGGCTTCGAGCTGGGGGCTGTGCGCAGCTACTTCAAGGCCAATTCCAAGGCCCTGGCGGAGCTCGAAAGCGATGGCCTGATGAAGTTGCTGTTCAACAAAACCACCGGTGAGGTGCTTGGCGCCCACATCTACGGGCTGCATGCGGCGGATCTGATCCAGGAGATCGCCAACGCCGTGGCCCGCCGCCA
>Ga0194121_10005636_pt1 | contig 17174 bp, 11 predicted proteins | sample TA2MahCa50mmetaG_FD_148609 | JGI IMG/M metagenome (GOLD analysis project Ga0194121, IMG submission 148609) | Freshwater microbial communities from Lake Tanganyika, Tanzania - TA2015020 Mahale Deep Cast 50m | ecosystem: Environmental > Aquatic > Freshwater > Lake | place: Tanzania: Lake...
TGATGGTGACGGTGTCGGCCTCCATGATCAAATACCCGATGGTGACGACCAGCCCGTCATCGCCGATCAAGATACCGTGGCCTTCGCGCTCGGTGCCGAGTGTGCGCGCCGTGCGGCGGTCGGCCGGTATGGTGGTGCGCAGCCCGACCACGGCCGGCAGCGCAGCCGCCACCTCGGGCGGCAGGTTGGAGACCCCGGGCAGGCGCGCCTCGACGGCCTCGCGGCCGGTGGGAGCGTGACCACCGGCGCCGTTCGCCGAACCGTTCAACCCTCGGGCCATCGGCACCCTCCGCGTTCACCAGCAGTTTCCCCCGGTGGTCAAAGATAGGCGTACGGCGCTGCGATTGCTATATGACGCTGCATGGCGCCCCCCGCCGATCCGTTCGAAATCGTCGACGAGCCCGCAGCCAACGATCCACAGCCGGCGCGGCGTGCCGTGCTGTCGACCGCCCATCTCGACGGGCTGAACGAGGCGCAGCGTCAGGCGGTCATCCATCAGGGCGGACCGCTGCTGGTGCTGGCCGGCGCGGGCACCGGCAAGACGCGTGTGCTGACCACCCGCATTGCCCACCTTCTGATCTCCGGCCGCGCCCGGACCCCACAAATCCTCGCCGTCACCTTCACGAACAAGGCGGCGCGCGAAATGCTGGATCGCGTCGCCGGGCTGATTGGCGGGGCGGCCGATGGCATGTGGCTGGGCACGTTTCACGCCATCGGCGTGCGCGTGTTGCGCCGCCATGCCGAACTTGTCGGACTGAAGAGCAACTTCACAATCCTCGACACCGACGACCAGACGCGGCTGATCAAGCAGCTGCTGCAGGCCGAAGGCATCGACGACAAGAAATGGCCGGCCCGCATCCTGGCCGGCATCATCCAGCGCTGGAAGGACCGCGCGTTGTCGCCCGACAAGGTATCGGGCGACGACGCCGGCGAGTTCGCCAACGGCAAGGCGGTCGACATCTATCGCCAGTACCAGGCGCGGCTGGCTGAGGTGAACGCCGTCGACTTCGGCGACCTGGTGATGCACTGCGTGACCATGTGGCAGAGCCATCCCGATGTCCTCGCCCAGCACCACCGCCGCTTTCGCCACATCCTGGTCGACGAATACCAGGACACCAACGTGGCGCAGTATCTGTGGCTGCGGCTGCTGGCCCAGGGCACGTCGGACGTGTGCTGCGTCGGCGACGACGATCAGTCTATCTACGGCTGGCGCGGCGCGGAGGTCGGCAACATCCTGCGCTTCGAAAAGGACTTCGTCGGCGCCACAGTGGTCCGCCTGGAGCAGAACTACCGCTCGACGCCGCACATCCTGGCTGCCGCCTCGCACCTCATCTCGCACAACGAGGGCCGCCTGGGGAAAACCCTGTGGACGGATATGAAGGAAGGCGAACGCATCTCGCTGCGCGGTGTGTGGGACGGCGACGAGGAAGCCCGCTCGATCGGCGAGGAGATCGAGGCCTTGCAGCGCGACAAGCATGCGCTCAGCCAGATCGCCATCCTAGTGCGCGCCGGCTTCCAGACCCGCGAATTCGAGGAACGGTTCATCACCATGGGCCTGCCTTACCGTGTCGTCGGTGGCCCCCGCTTCTACGAACGCCAGGAGATCCGCGACGCGCTGGCCTACTGCCGCGTCACCGTGCAGCCGGACGACGACCTCGCCTTCGAACGCATCTACAACACGCCGCGTCGCGGCTTGGGCGAATCGGCGCTGCGCGCGCTACGCATCATTCAACGCGCCCAGAAGGTGTCGCTGTTCGAAGCGACGCGGCGGGCACTGGAGACGGACGAGCTGAAGGCGCGGCCACGCAAGGCGCTGGGCGACCTGATTAGAAGCTTCGACCGCTGGCGGGCCATGCTCGACGGCATCAGCCACGTCGAGGTGGTGGAAACGATTCTCGACGAATCGGGCTACACCGACATGCTGCGGCTCGACCGCTCGCCCGAGGCCGAAGGCCGCCTCGAGAACCTGAAGGAATTGACCAACGCCCTGCAGGAGTTCGACACCCTGCCGGCCTTCCTCGAGCATGTGGCGTTGCTGGCCGACAATGCCGAGCGATCGGGCGGCGACATGGTGAGCGTCATGACGTTGCACGCCGCCAAAGGGCTGGAATTCGATACCGTGTTCCTGCCGGGCTGGGAGGAAGGCCTGTTCCCCAACCAGCGCGCGCTCGACGACAAAGGTCTGGCCGGGCTGGAGGAGGAACGCCGGCTCGCCTATGTCGGCCTGACGCGGGCGCGCAAGCGGGCCTATGTCTCGTTCGCCGCCAACCGCCGCGTCTTCAACCAGTGGCAAGCTGCCATCCCGTCGCGCTTCCTGCGCGAGCTGCCGACCGGCCATCTGGCGGAAAGCAGCGATGCGGGGCTCTACGCGACCTACTCCGCCGGCCATCACGGTGGCCTGCGTGAGCAGGCGGGCGGCTTCGACTACGAAAGCCTGGGCGTTACCGGAATGGGAAGGGCGCGCACGCGTTGGCGCGACGAGACATTCGACGACCGCCGCGCCGTCGAGGGTGACAAGCCCGATTTCAGCGTCGGTCAACGCGTATTCCATCAGAAGTTCGGTTACGGCCGCATCGTCGCGGTCGATGGCAACAAGCTCGACATCGAATTCGAGAAAGCCGGGCCCAAGAAAGTATTGGACAGTTTCATCGAAGCCGCCTGAGCGGCGTCAGAGGGGTGGGTGTCATGGTTCGTTCGATTGTCCTGGCGTTGGGCCTCGTTCTCGTCGCCCACAGTGCTTCCGCGCAGATGGGAAGCCTGACGGTGGTCACCTCTTTCTCGAAGGATGTGACCGATCCGATCCGCAGGGCGTTCGAGAAGTCCGCACCCGGCGTCACCCTGGAAGTGCAGAACCGCAACACCAACGCCGGTGTGAAGTATCTGGAGGAGACGCGGGCCAACAACCAGGTCGACCTGTTCTGGGCGTCGGCGCCCGACGCGTTCGAGGTGCTGAAGGCCAAGAAGCTCCTGGCGCTGTACAAACCCAAGGCCCGGGGTATCGCCGAGAAAGTCGGGTCGTATCCGGTCAACGACAAGGACGGTTTCTATTCCGGCTTCGCCGCCTCGGGCTACGGCATCATGTGGAACGACCGCTACGTCAAGGCCAAGAAACTGCCGACGCCCAAGGAGTGGCAGGACCTTGCCCAGGCGCCGTACTACGACCACGTCTCGATCTCAGCACCGTCGCGCTCGGGCACGACCCACCTCACCATCGAGACCATCCTGCAAGGCGAGGGCTGGGACAAAGGCTGGCGTATCATCAAGGAGATTTCGGGCAACCTGCACCAGGTGACCGACCGCTCGTTCGGCGTGCCGGAAGCGGTCAACTCCGGCCAGGTCGGCTATGGCATCGTCATCGACTTTTTCGCCTTCTCCTCGCAGGGCAGCGGCTTTCCCGTGAAGTTCGTCTATCCCTCGGTAACCACACTGGTGCCGGCCAATGTCGGCATCGTCGCCAACGCGCCCAACCGCATGTTCGCCGAGGCCTTCATCGAATTCCTGCTGTCGCCGGCCGGCCAGGAACTGCTGCTGACGCCGACCATCCGCCGCCTGCCGGTGCGGCCGGCGACCTACGAGAAGGCGCCGCCCGACTATCCCAACCCGTTCAAGGACAAGAACTTGCAGGGTCTACTCACCTTCAATGCCGAATTGTCGGAGAAGCGCAGCGAGGCGGTCGACGTCCTGTTCGATCAGCTCATCACCTTCCAGCTCGCGCCGCTCAAGGCCGTCACCAAGACCCTGCACGACGTCGAAGCGGCGCTGGCCAAGAAAGATAACGCCCAGGCGCGCGCGCTGGCCAAGGAAGCGCGCGATCTGGTCGCGGCGATGCCCGTCACCGACGCCCAGGCGGCTGCGCCCGAGTTGCGCGCGGCCTTCACCGGCGGCAAGCAGAAATCGGCGCGCCAGGCCGAGCTCGAGCAGCAATGGGCCGCCTTCGCTAAGGAGAAGTACGCGGCGGCCCAGGCCAAGGCCGACGAGGCGCTGAAGTTGGTTCGTTGAGTGCGATAGCGACTCTGTTCCTCCCTGCGCGAAGCGCGGGGTGTCGACGTTGTGCGCCGGTGGAGGCGGCATGAGCGATCGTGCCGCCCCTGCGCCCTCAGTCCGCTTCGCAGACACCTTCCCTTCGCGAGCTCCGCGAGGGGGCAGAATCCCGGTGTCGGGGCAAGCCGTCCTGGCCTTGGCCATCGCGCTGTTCCTGCTGGTCTTCCTGGTCGTGCCGGTGGCGACGGTTGCCTATGTCGCCTTCACCGAGAAGGGAACGGGCGCGCCGACACTGGTGAATTTCCTCGACTTCGCGCGCACCGACCTATTCGTTCGCTCGTTCTGGAACTCGCTCTACGTCTCGGCGATGACCGTGGTCTGGGCATCGGTGCTCGCGCTGCCGCTCGCCTACCTTACGACGCGCTTCGAGTTCCGTGGCGCCGCGCTGGTCCAGACGCTGGGTTTCCTGCCGCTGATCATGCCGCCCTTCGTCGGTGCCGTCGCCATGCAGCTCCTGTTCGGCCGCAACGGCACGGTCAACCTGCTGCTCGAGGAGTGGTTCGATTTCAAGATCGGGCTCATGGAAGGCTTGAACGGGGTGATTTTCCTGCAGGCTATCCACTACTTCCCATTCATCCTGGTCAATCTGTCGGCCGCGCTACGCAACATCGACCGCGCGATGGAGGAGGCCGCGCAGAATCTCGGCAGCCACGGCTTTCGTTTGTTCCGACGCATCGCCCTGCCACTCGCCATGCCGGGCTACGTTGCCGGCGCCAGCCTGGTGTTCGTCAAGGTGTTCGACGATGTGGCGAGCCCGCTTCTGCTCAACGTCAAGGAGATGCTCGCGCCGCAGGCCTATCTGCGCATCACCTCGATCGGCATCGACGACCCCATGGGCTATGTCATCTCGGTGGTGCTGATCGTGCTGGCCGTGGTCACCATGTGGGGCTCGGCCCAGGTGCTGAAGGGCAAGGACTACGCCACGGCGCAGCGCGGCGGCGGTGGCCTGGCGCGGCGGCGGCTGACGCGGGGCCAGGCAGTCATGGCCTATGGCGTCGTGCTGTTGGTGCTTGCCCTGGTGCTGGCGCCGCATCTTGGCCTCGTGCTGCTGTCGCTGGCGACGGTATGGTCGTTCAGCCCGCTGCCCGACGACTACACCCTCGCCCACTACGCGCGCGTGCTGGGCGACAGCTCGATCTACATCAAGAACACGCTGCTCTATGCCGGCCTGGCGGCCGCCATCGACGTGGCAATCGGCGGCGCCATCGCCTACCTAGTGCTGCGCACGCGCCTGCCCGGCCGGCAGATGCTCGACTGGATGGCGGGCGCAGCCCTGGCCGTCCCCGGCGTGGTGCTGGGCATCGGTTATCTCCGTGCATTCTACGGCGTCACGCTGCCCGGCGGTGTGCCACTCGCAACGCTGTGGATCATGATCGTGCTGGCGATCGCCATCCGCCGTCTGCCCTACGCTCTGCGTGCCGCCTATGCCGCCTTGCAGCAGATCTCAATAGCGCTGGAAGAGGCAGCCGAGAATCTCGGTGCCACCAAGGCGCGCACGGTGCGACGTGTCGTCATCCCGCTGATGACCGGCGGCCTGCTGGCGGGTTTCGTCACCAGCTTCGCGACCGCCGCCGTCGAGCTGTCGGCGGTCCTGATGCTTGTGCAGAACAACTCCGACGCTCCGCTGTCCTACGGACTCTATGTCTTGATGCAGACGCCAGCCGGGCGCGGCGCCGGTGCGGCATTGGGCGTGGTCGCCGTCATCATCGTCGCGGTATGCATGGGCTTGTCGCAGCTCGCCGCCGACCGCTCGCAACGTGCCCGTGGTCTCGATATATGACGGGTACGATGTCCAAAGCCGTTGCCATCGACATACGAGGCGTGAATCTGAGCTACGGTGCGACGCCGGTCCTGAAGAACGTCGATCTGTCGATCCAGCCCGGCGAGTTCTTCGCCTTTCTCGGCCCCTCCGGCTGCGGCAAGACGACCTTACTGCGCCTGATCGCCGGCTTCGCCCAGGCACAGACCGGACAGGTCCTGCTCGACGGCCAGGACGTGGCGGCCCTGCCACCATGGAAGCGCGATGTCGGAATGGTGTTTCAGAGCTACGCCCTGTGGCCGCACATGACCGTGGCCAAGAACGTCGCTTTCGGACTGGAGGAACGCCGCCTGCCGCGCCGCGAGATCGAACGTAGGGTGCGCGATGCACTCGATCTGGTCGGGCTGTCCGCCTTTGCCGACCGCCGGCCGGCACAGCTTTCCGGTGGCCAGCAGCAGCGCGTCGCGGTGGCCCGCACCATCGCCATCGAACCCAAGGTGCTGCTGCTCGATGAGCCGTTGTCCAATCTCGATGCCAAGATGCGGGTCAGCGTGCGCCGCGAGCTGCGCACCCTGCAGCGACGGCTTGGCCTGACCACGATTTTCGTCACCCATGACCAGGAAGAAGCCAACACCATCTGCGATCGCATGGCAGTGATGGAATCCGGCATCATTCGCCAGGTCGGCACACCAATGGAGCTCTATGAGCGCCCCGGCAATCTCTTCGTCGCAGGCTTCCTCGGTTCGGCCAACATCCTGGATGGCCGTGTCGCCGGCGACGTCTTCGAGGTAGCCGGAGGCGCGCGCCTGCCGTTGCCTGAGCATGTGAAAGTACCGTTGGGCGCTAAGCTGGTCTTCCGCCCACAGCATGCTCGGCTGGCCGACAGCGGCATGCTACGCGGACCTATCGTGCACCGCGAGTTCCTGGGCAGCACGGTGCGCTACGGCGTGCGCCTTGGCGGCGCCGAGGTGCTGATCGACGCGCCGTTCCAGTCGGGCGACGATCTGCGCGCCGCCGGCGACTTGGTCTGCGTCGCTCTGCCGCCCGAGCGCGCACTCTACCTGGCAGCCTGAGCGATGGTGGTCGGCAAGGCTTGGTTCACCGTCGCGGCGGCCGATCGTGCTGGCTGGGAAAACGCGCTGGAAGAGCGGCTCGTGGAGGCAGGATTCGTCGTCACGAGCTGCGAGACGACGCGCGACGGCCCTTGGCGCATCGAGATTTTCGGCGATGCCGACGCACCGCTGGTCGCGGGTGCGATCACCGCGGCGAGCCGCATGCTCGGAGCGGTGGAGCCGGACTGGCATTGGGAAACCCTGCCCGAGATCGACTGGGTGGCGGAAAATCAGCGCTCCTTCCAGCCGTTCGCCGTCGGCCCGTTCTGGGTTCATCCCTCGCACAATGCCGGCGATCCGCCGGCCGGACGCCTGTTGCTCGAGATCGACGCCGGGCTGGCGTTCGGCACCGGCACCCACGCCACGACGCGCGGTTGCCTGGAGATGCTGGCGACGCTCGATGTCGGCGAGACTCAATATGCCGCTGATGTCGGCTGCGGCAGCGGCATCTTGACCATCGCCATGGCAAAGCTGTGGCGACGGCCCGTGATCGGCGGTGACAACGATGTCCAGGCCATCGAGGTCGCGAGCGAGAACGCCCGCTTGAACGGCGTCGGCGATCTTTGCCGTTTCGTCCATGCCGTCGGCCTCGGCGCGGCCGAGCTGCAAATGCGCGCGCCCTATGACCTGATCGTCGCCAACATCCTGGCCGACCCGCTGACCGAGCTTTCCGATTCGTTTGTCGCGGCGCTGCGCCCAGGCGGACGGGCCCTCTTGAGCGGCCTGCTGGTCGAGCAGGTCGACCATATTCTGTCCGTCTATGCCCGTCGCGGCCTGACGTTGGAACGGCAACTCGACCGCGAAAAAGGCGGTGCACAGTGGCGGACCCTGCTGTTGCGGCGGTGACCGACAAAAAAGGGCCAGCTTGCGCCGGCCCTTGTACCCATACTCTACACTTACGCTACGCTACTGTCGGTCACGCTACGCGACGCAAATTCTGGTTTGCCGGCTCGGCGACCGGGGTCACCGGATCGATCGTCGGCATCGCGCCCAGCGCCCCGCCGCGGATGACGAACGGGATGTCGGCGCGGCTGAGGCCGATGTCGGCCAGTTCGCGGTCGGTCATGCGCTGCAGCTGGCTCTCGGCGGCGCGCTGCTTGAGATTCGTCTGGACCGCGGCGACCAGTTTCTTGACCTGACGGCCGGTCCACACCAACGCCTCGGCAAGGCCGTCGGCGACGAACTCGGCGCGGGCATAGCGGGCACGCAGTTCGAGCATCCGGCGATCCACAAGGACGTTGGAAGTCTTGTCGTTTCCCCCGGCCGGCGCAGTTTCGCTGGTCAGATTTTCGAACATCCGAATCGGCTGGGTCATCATGGGTTTCTCCTTCAATTGTGCGGCGCGATATTCAATGCTGCGCCGCACAGGGCAAATATAGGGTGTTGAACGATATAGATAACTAGGCAATATAGAGCCCAGATATGCACATGCTGCATGTCGTACTTTGTACGTGCATTTCGCTGCTGCGGAAGACCGATTGTTGCGTTGTTTGCCTCCGCCGAACGCGCCGCGTAGGGTCCAGCCGCCATGAGTTCTGCCCCCGACGACGTTCTTCTTTTGCTGCGCCAGCGCGGCCGCCATCCTGATCCCGCCGCCCTCGACTCCCTGATGCGTGGTGTCGCCGCCGCTCCAGACGGCCTGGCCGGGCCGGAATGGGTCGAGCTGATCGCCCCGGGGGCGGACGCCGAACTCACGCGCGCGCTCGAAGCGTGGCGCACTGAACTCGCCCAGGCCGACGACGGACTCGACGCCTCGCCGGCGCCGGCCGGCCGGTTGGCGGCTTTGCGCGGCGAGCTGCAACGGCGCGGCCTCGCCGGCTTCGTCGTGCCACGGGCCGACGAACACCAAGGCGAATATGTGCCGCGCCGCTCGCAACGGCTGACCTGGCTCACCGGTTTCAGCGGCTCGGCGGGCCTTGCCATCGTATTGGCCGACCGAGCTGCGATCTTCATCGATGGCCGCTACACGCTGGCTGTGCGCGCCCAGGTCGATACCGACGCCTTCGTGCCGCACCAGATCCCCGAGCAGTCACCAGACGCCTGGATCGCCGAGAATCTACCCAAGGGCGGCAAACTTGGCTTCGACCCTTGGCTGGTGACGGCCGACGGCTACGAGCGCTTCGCCCGCGCCTGCCGTCGCGCCGGCGGCGAGTTCGTGCCGGTCGACGCCAACCCCATCGACGCCGTCTGGCGCGACCGGCCAGCCGCGCCTTTGGCGCCGGTGCTGCCACATCCCGACGAACTGGCCGGCGAAAGCAGCGCGGCCAAGCGGACGCGGATCGGCGCCGACATCAAGGCCAAGGAAGCCGATGTCGCCTTGATCACCGCACCGGATTCGATCGCCTGGTTGCTGAACGTCCGCGGCGGCGACGTGCCGCGCACGCCCTTCCCGCTGAGCTTCGCGCTCTTGCACGCCGATGGCCATGTCGATCTCTACATGGACCGACGCAAGGTGCCGGACCGCACCGTCGCTTGGCTTGGCAACGCGGTGACGTTGGCGCCGGCCGACGAGCTCGGTGCTGCGCTCGACGCTCTGGGCAAGGTCAACAAGCGGGTATTGATCGAGACGGCGTCGGCGCCGATCTGGGTGGCCAACCGCCTGCAGGCCGCCGGTGCCACGTTGGTGCGCGAGGCCGACCCGGTAGCCTTGCCCAAGGCCTGTAAGAACGCCGTCGAACTGGCCGGCATCCGCGCCGCCCATGGCCGCGACGGCGCCGCGGTCAGCCGCTTCCTCGGCTGGCTGGCTCGCGAGTCAGGCCGCGGCACGCTGCGCGAGATCGCGGTCTCCGATCGGCTACAGGCGCTGCGCCAGGAGACCGGCGAGCTGCGCGACCTCAGCTTCGACACCATCTCGGGCGCCGGCCCCAACGGCGCCATCGTGCACTATCGCGCCAGCGAGGCGAGCGAACGCACGCTTGAACTCGGCAGTCTGTATCTGGTCGATTCCGGCGGCCAATACCGAGATGGCACGACCGACATCACCCGCACCGTGGCGATCGGCACGCCGAGCGCCGAGATGCGCGACCGCTTCACCCGCGTGCTGAAGGGCCATATCGCGCTCGGCATGGCGCGTTTTCCCGTGGGCACCACCGGCTCACAACTCGACGCGCTGGCGCGCTATGCGCTGTGGCAGGTCGGACTGGACTACGACCACGGCACGGGCCATGGCGTCGGCGCCTACCTGTCGGTCCACGAGGGCCCGCACCGCATCTCCAAAATCGCCAACAGCGTCGCGCTGCAGCCCGGCATGATCGTCAGCAACGAACCCGGCTACTACAAGACCGACGCCTACGGCATCCGCATCGAGAACCTGCTGGCGGTGTGCGAAGCCAGCATCGTTGACGCCGATCGGCGCTACCTGGAGTTTGAGACCCTGACGCTGGCGCCGATCGATCTGACCTGCGTCGTGCTCAGCCTGCTCACCGAGGCCGAGCGGCAGTGGCTCAACGACTATCACCGGCGGGTGCGTGAGACGGTCGGGCGGCAGGTCGACGCGGCGACCAAGGCATGGCTACTCGAGGCGACTCGCGCCCTGTAAGCCCAGTTAGTCTTTCAACGCGACTCGGCCGAGCACGACGTCTTCATAGACGTGGAGAGACGGCAGGCCGCCGGTGTGCATGAACAACACTTTGGTGTTGGGCTTGAAGTAGCCCTGGCGCGCCAAGCCGATCAGACCCGCCATGATCTTCCCGGTGTAGACGGGATCGAGCAGGACGCCCTCGGTGCGTGCCAGCATCTGGACGGCTTCCACCATCTTTGCGTTGGGCACCGAGTATTTCGGCTGCCAGTAGCCGCCGATGCTCTTCACCGCCTCGCGCGGCACCTTGCCGATGCCGAGCAGGTCGGCGACCGCCTGCGCTTCCTTGAGGACCAGCGGTTCCTGGTCCGCGGGATCGCGGCTGACGCCGATGCCGATCAGCGGGATCTTGATGTTGTTGCCGAGGAAGCCCGCCGCCATGCCGCCATGGGTCCCCGAGCTACCCGAGCCGACCACGACGGCGTCGAGCGCCAGTCCCATGTCCAGCCATTGCTGCTGCATCTCCTGCACGCAGGCGACATAGCCCAAGCCGCCAATGGCGTTGGAGCCGCCGCCGGGAATGACATAGGCCTTGCGACCGAGCGAGGCGACCTCCTGGGCGATCCGCGACATCGCCGCCGCCATATCCGAGCCGCCGGGCACGACGGTGATGGCTTCGACTCCCATCAGCTCGAACATGAAGTTGTTGCCGCCGGCCTCCTTCTTGTAGCTGCCGGCGACCCGCTCCTCGATGACGAAGCGGCACTTCAGCCCTTCCTTGATCGCAGCGGCCAACGTGATGCGGCAATGATTGGACTGCGGCGCACCGCAGGTCACCAGCGTGTCGGCGCCCTGCGTCAACGCGTCGGCCGCCAGGAACTCGAGCTTGCGCGTCTTGTTGCCGCCAGGAAAGAGGCCGAGCAAATCGTCGCGCTTGATCCAAACCTCGGGCCCCACTCCGCCTGGGCAGGTCGCTGCCAGCGCCTTTGTGAAATGAGGAAGCAACTCGATCGGAGTCGGGGCATGCGTGTAGCGGCGGCGCGGAAAACGGGACAAGTCCATTCGACAGACTCCAGCAAAAGACCTTCATTGGGCGCCGCCGCACGCGGGTGCGATCACGATGATGCCACAGGCCGCGCCTGCTCTAGCATTTCCGCCGGGGGCTGCGGAAGTCGGCGGCCGACCTGCCGACACGGATCGGCCGCCGGATGGCGTCGGCGAGCCGCAGAATCTGCACATCGAGACCACCATCCGGCAAACCGCCCGGCCATCCTACCGGGCGAGCTTCAGCCACTCCTGCTCGGTGAGCGTCTGGATGCCGAGTTCGGCGGCTTTGCGGGCTTTCGAGCCGGCATTGTCGCCGACCACGACCAGACTGGTTTTCTTGGACACCGAGTCGGTGACCTTGGCACCGAGCTCCTCGGCGCGCGCCTTGGCAGCATCGCGGGTCATCGACGACAGCTCGCCGGTGAAGACCACGATCTTGTCCTTGAGCTTGGCGTCGGCCGCCACCACGCGACGCGCCACCGCTTCGACGGTGAGCTGCTTGCGCAGGCCGCGAATGATCTCGACGTTGTGACCTTCATCGAAGAAGGCGCACATGGCGTCGGCCGTCGTGACGCCGATCTGCTCGACATTGCATAGCCGGCCGTAGCTCGGGCCGACCTCGGCAGCCGCCTTCTCTTTCTTCACGTCGTCGGGCGCCTTGCGCCGCTCCTTGGCAGCCTTCAGCATCTCGTCCAGCCAACCGTCGGCGTCGACATATTCCTGCGCCAGGATTTTGGCGGTCGCTTCACCAATCAGCGGAATGCCGATGGCGTTGACGAAGCGATCGAGCGGGATGATCCGCCGCGCCTCGATCGCCGCCATCAGGTTGCGCACCGACAGATCGCCCCAGCCCTCGCGCGTCCTGATCTCGTCGGCGCGCCGCGGCAGGCGAAAGATGTCGCCCGGCACCTTGAGCAGCCCGTCGCGATGGAAGTTCTCGATATGCGTGCCGCCCAGGCCTTCGATGTCGAAGCAGTTGCGCGACACGAAGTAACGCAGGCGCTCGACCTGCTGGAACGGACATTCCAGGCCGCCCGAACAGCGGCGCACCACGCCACCCTCCTCACTCGCCACCTTGGTCTTCAGCGGGCAGGGGCAGTGGCTGGGGAAACGGAACTTCTCGGTCTTCTTCGGCCGCTGCTCGGGCACGTGGCCCAGGATCTGCGGGATGACGTCGCCGGCGCGCTGCACCACCACCAGGTCGCCGACCCGCACATCCAGCCGTTCGATCTCGTCGGCGTTGTGCAGCGAGGCGCGCGACACCATGACGCCACCGACATTGACCGGTTCGAGGTCGGCCACCGGCGTCAGCGCGCCGGTGCGGCCGACCTGGATGAGGATGCCATTCAACCGCGTCCGCGCCTGCTCGGCCGGGAACTTGTGGGCGATTGCCCAGCGCGGTGCGCGGCTGACGAAGCCCAGCCGCTCCTGCCAATCGATGCGGTCGACCTTGTAGACGACGCCGTCGATATCGTAGGGCAGCGACGACCGCTCCGCGGCCATCTCGCGGTAGAAGGTGCGCACCTCGTCCGGTGTCCGACACAACCGCGACTTCGGGTTGACCTGAAAGCCCCAGGTCTTCAGCAGCTTCAGATAGTCGCTGTGCGTCTTCCAGCTGCGCGGCTCGGCCTCGCCCCAAGCATAGGCGAAGAAGCGCAATGGCCGTCGCGCCGTGATTTCGGGATCGAGCTGGCGCAGCGAGCCCGCCGCGGCGTTGCGTGGATTGGCGAAGGTCTTCTCGCCGGCCGCCTCCTGGCGCTCGTTCATCTCGTGGAACGCGCGGCGCTCCATGTAGACCTCGCCGCGCACGTCGATCGACTTCGGCGCCCTGCCCTTCAGCTTGGCCGGGATGTCGGCCACGGTACGCAGGTTGGCAGTGACGTCTTCGCCGGTGGCGCCGTCGCCGCGCGTAGCGCCGACCGTGAAGACGCCGTCCTCGTAGCGCAGGCTGATCGACAGACCGTCGATCTTCGGCTCACAGGCCAACGCGATCTCGGCCTCGGGCTTGAGATCGGTCTCACGCTCCAGCGAGCGGCGCAGGCGATCGAGGAAAGCCTGCAGCTCCTCGTCGGTGAAGGCGTTGTCGAGTGAGAGCATCGGCCGGGCGTGACGCACCTTGGCGAAGGCCGTGGTCGGCGTCGGCGCCACGCGCTGCGTCGGGCTGAACATGTCGACAAGCTCGGGGAAGCGCGCTTCGATCGCCTTCAGGCGCTGGCGCAGCTTGTCGTAGTCGGCGTCGGAGATCTCAGGCGCGTCTTGCTCGTGGTAGAGCTTGTCGTGGCGCCCGATCTCCTCGCTCAGCCGCTTGTGCTCGGCGCGGCCCTGACGCTCGGTCAAGGCGTCGACCGCGACCGCGGCGACGACTTTGGCGGCTCGCGACATCGTTTCTCTCCTATCCGGCCGCGGCCAGCAGCCGGTCGGCGGCAGCACGAGCCTCGGCCGTCACCTGCGCGCCCGACAGCATGCGCGCGATCTCTTCCCGGCGGCCCTTGGCGTCGAGCGCACGCACGTCGGTGCTGGCGGCGTTCTTGGTCGTGATCTTGCGGATCAACCAATGCCGGTCGGCGACAGCCGCGACCTGCGGCGAATGGGTGACCACCAGCACCTGCACGTCCCTGGCTAGCCGTTTCAGGCGCTCGCCGACCGCGGCCGCCGTGGCGCCGCCGATGCCCGAGTCGACCTCGTCGAACACGATGGTCGGCGCGTCGCCGACCTTGGCCAGGCAGACTTTCAGGGCCAGCAGGAAGCGCGACAGCTCGCCGCCCGAGGCGATACGCGCAATCGGCGCCGGCGGTGCACCGGGATTGGTGGCGACCATGAATTGAACGCGGTCGATACCACGTTCCGACCATTCGAGCTCGGGCAACTTGGCCATGTCGGTGACGAACTTGGCCTTGTCGAGCTTGAGCGGCGCCAGTTCGGCCGCGACCGCCTTGTCGAGACGGGTGGCACCCTTGCGGCGGGCGGCGGACAATGCCTCCGCCGCGGTCAGGTAGGCGGTTCGCGCTGTCTCGGCCGCCGCCGCCAGGCGCTTCAGTCCAGCCTCGCCGTCGTCCAACGCGGCCAATTGCTTGGAGAATCTCTCCGCCAAAACGGCGAGTTCGGGCACGGTCACGTTGTGCTTGCGCGCCGCGGCGCGCAGGGCGAACAACCGTTCCTCGACCTTCTCCAGGCGCGCCGGGTCGAACTCGAGCGCCTCCTGGGCCGCCTCGAGCTGGGCCTGCGCCTCGGTCGCCTCGCTCAGCGCCCGATCGAGAACGGTCAGCGCCGCGTCGAGGCGGCCCATCGCCTTGTCGGCGTTGCGTTCGATCGTGCGATGGGCGTGCCGCAGGGCAGCGACCGCACCGCGGTCCTGCTCAAGCTCGGCCAGCGCCTGCGTCACCGCCTCGCCCAGCGCGCTGCCGGCGCGCAGGAGCTGACGCTCCTCGGCAAGCGTCGTCTCGTCGTCCGGCCCCGGAGCCAAGGCTTCGAGCTCCTTCACGGCGTGGCGCAGGAAGTCCTCGTCGCGCCGTGCGGCCGCGGCAGCTGCCTCGGCATCGGCGCGTGCCTGCTCGGCCTGGCGCCACACCTGCCACGCCGTACGCACCGCTTCGACCTGGTTCTCGAGACCGGCGAAAGCGTCGAGCGAGGTGCCATGCGTGGCGATGTCGAGCAGACCGTGTTGTTCCATCTGGCCTTGGATCTCGACCAGCGCCTTGCCCAGCCGCCGCAGCAACGCCACCGAGGCCGGCTGGTCGTTGACGAAAGCACGACCGCGGCCGTCGGCGCCGACCACGCGGCGCAAGGTCAGGCCATCTTCATCGTCGAGCCCCTGTTCCGCCAGGATCGCTCGCGCCGCATGTCCTTTGGGAAGGTCGAACGAGGCGGCAACGGCGGCCTGCGCCGCGCCGCGCCGCACCGTCGTCGAGTCGGCGCGGCTGCCCAACGCCAAGCCGAGCGCGTCGATCAGGATCGACTTGCCGGCACCAGTCTCGCCGGTCAGTGCGCCCAGCCCACCTTGCGCGGCGCGAGTGAAGTCGAGGTCGAGCTTCTCGATCAGCACGAAGTCGCGGATCGAAAGCGAAACGAGCATGCTGCGATCAGAACAGGCCGAAAAGCCAGCGACGCTTCTCGTCGGGCGGCCGCGGCCCTTCACCAGTCATCAGGAAATAGCTGTCCTGATACCACTCGCTGCCCGGGAAGTTGTAGCCCAGCACCGCCGCCGCCTCCTGCGCCTCGTTCTTCACGCCAAGCGACAGATAGCTCTCGACCAGGCGATGCAACGCCTCGGGCACGTGGGTGGTCGTCTGGTAGCGCTCGATCACTACGCGATAGCGGTTGATGGCGCCGATGTACTGCTGGTTGGCCTGATAGTAACGGCCGATCGTCATCTCCTTGCCGGCAAGATGGTCGATCGCCAGCTCGACCTTGAGACGCGAGTCGCGGGCGTATGGCGATTCGGGAAAACGCTTGACGACCTCGGCCAGCGCGTCGAGCGCCTGCTGAGTGATGCGTTGGTCGCGGCCGACGTCGGAGATCTGCTCGTAGTAGCACAGCGCCTTGAGGTAGTAGGCGTAGGGAATGTCGCGATGGCCGGGATGGAGCTGAATGAAGCGATCGAGCGCAATAATGGCTTCATCGTATTTGTTGGACTGGTAGTAGGCGAAGGCTGCCATGATCTGCGCCTTGGTCGCCCACACCGAATAGGGATGCTGGCGGTCAACTTCCTCGAAACCTTTGGCCGCCTGTTTGTATTCCTGCGCGCCCAATGCATCGAGGGCACGATTGTAGAGCACCTCGACCGGCAGCTCGACGTAGTTGGAATCGTCGTCGGAGGAGCCGCAGCCGGGCAACGCGAGCGACAGCACGCACAGCACGAGAGCGGTCAATGCGCCGCGAACCCTACCAGAAGCCACCTTCGACATACTCTGACCGTCGTTCAATTGAGCCGGCGCGTTTATATCATGCGGCCGCGAAAAAAAGAGGGGCCGTGCCGGCCCCTCGAGTGATGCGTGATGAAAGACCAACCCTGCGTCAGTTGGCTTGCCGGCGCAGGAACGCGGGAATTTGCAGGTCGTCGTCCTCTCGCGCCGGCTTGCTGCGCTCGGTGACCTCGAGGTTGATCGACGCCTGGGCCGGTGCTGGACGCGGTGCCGCCTTGGGTGCCACCGCAACGACATTCTCAGCGACCGGACGCGTCGCCGGCTCGGCTGGCGCCGCTGCGGCGGGCTTGGACGACGCGAACGCGCCGGTGATGCGCTGGAACAGGTTCGGCGCACGGGTCTCGCCGGCGGCCCGTGCGGCGACCGGTCGCGCAACCGGCTCGGGCGCTCGCGCCGCCGGCCTAGCCGCCGGACGGCTGACCCGCCAGTCATTCTCATCGACCAGCGGACGTTGCGGTGCGGCTGGCGCCGCCGGCGGTGGGGCGACAGCAGCGACAGGCGCTGCCACCGGTGCAGGTGCCGGCGGCGCGGCGGGTGGTGCGACAGGCGGCGCGGCGGCGATCGGGGCACCAGCAGGCACGACCGGTGCTTCGACCGGCGCAGCGGCGACGACTTGAGCCGGTATTGGCGTTTCGGCATATGCCACAGCCGGTGGCGCAGCAGGCGCGGCGGCAACGATCGGGGCCGGCGCCGCGACCGGCGCCGCAGCCATCATCGGCGGAGCCGGCGGCGCAACGGCAGCGACGGGCGGTGGAGCGGTCGGTGCGGCGGCAGGT
>Ga0194121_10005638_pt1 | contig 17173 bp, 10 predicted proteins | sample TA2MahCa50mmetaG_FD_148609 | JGI IMG/M metagenome (GOLD analysis project Ga0194121, IMG submission 148609) | Freshwater microbial communities from Lake Tanganyika, Tanzania - TA2015020 Mahale Deep Cast 50m | ecosystem: Environmental > Aquatic > Freshwater > Lake | place: Tanzania: Lake...
GCGCGACGCCTCCTGCAACGCCGCGGCGCCCGGGAAGAGCGACGCCGTGTGGCCGTCGGGACCCATCCCGAGCAGCAGCAGGTCGAGCGCCGGCGGAAGCTCGCGCTCGTACTCGAGCGCGGCCGCCGCCGGATCGGGCGCATCCGCGCGCAGGCGGTGGACGTTGGCCGGCGGCAGCGCCACGCGGTCGATCAGCGCGGCGCGCGCCGCGCCGAAATTGCTGTCCGGATGGTCGGGCGGCACGCACCGTTCGTCACCCCAGTAGAGGTGCACCTGCGACCAGGGCAGCGACGCCCCATCCGGCGCGCGGCGTGCCGCCAGCAGTTCGTAGGCGCGGCGCGGCGTATTGCCGCCGGCGAGGGCGACGTCGGCGCGACCGCGCGCCGCGACCGCCGCCACGATCGCCGCGGCGATCCGCTCGGCCGCCACCCCAGCCAGGGCCGCCGCATCGGCAACGATGGTGATGCGCGCTGCGCTCGTCATCGACCGCGTCCCCCCTGCCGACCGGGCATGGTATCGCCGGCCGAGCTACCATCCGCCGACCGACCTGCCGCCGACCCGCGCCAGCTTCATTGACAGGATCCGGCTTGGCGCAGGAGGATGCGCCGACCGAAGATGGGCTCGATGAGCGCCGCCGATCCTGCGCATGCCCGCGACGCGACGCCGCCGTCCCCGGCGGGCGGTGGCGCCGGGTCGCGGCCGCGACCGCTCGGCTGGCTGGCCGCCCTGCTGCTCCTGCTGGTCGGCAGCGCGCTGCGCCTGAACGACCTCGGCAGCCTCTCGGTCAACGGCGACGAGATCTACACCATCTGGGAGACGCGTTCGGCGCGGACGGCCGCGGCCGAGGTCGACCTCGCGACGGCGTGGCGCCAGCGCCTCGCGCTGATCACGCAGAACGACCCGGCACCGCCGCCCGGCTTGCCGCGCGAGGAGCTCTGGCGCCTGCGCTGGGGCTACCGCACGAACCCTCTGCACCTGCTGCTGAACGAGGCGAGCTTCGCGCTGTGCGGCGACACACCGCTCGCGGCGCGCCTGTCGTCGCTGTGCTTCGGCCTGCTCTCCCTGCTCGTGCTCCCGCTGCTGGCGCGCGGGCCGTTCGGCGACCGCTTCGCGCTCCTGCTGCTGGCCGCGTTGGCGCTGGCTCCCAACGCGATCGAGCACGCCCGCTTCGCCCGTTACTACTCGGCGGCGTTCTTCTTCGGCGCGCTGGCGGCGCTGGCCGCCGCCCGCTTCACGCTCCATCGCCGGCGCCGCGACGAATGGCTGTTCGTCGGCGCCGCGGCGGCGCTGGTGCTGGTCCACGCCACCGGGATCCTGATCGCCCTGCTGCTGCTGCTCTGGCTGGCCTTCTTCGCGCGCAGCGGGCTCTCCCAGCTGGCGCTTGCGGGCGGCCTGCTGCTGGTCGCGGCCGCGTGGTGGTTCGGACCGCTGCCGAAGATCGTCGACACCATCGGCGACGGCATCCGGCCGACCAGCGTCTACCGCTCGTGGCGGATGGCGGCCGGGCTGTTCTACAACGTCGGTCCGGGGCTGGTGGCGCTCGGCGCGGTGGCGCTCGCCTGGTGGCCGCCGCGCGGTCGCCGCATGCCGCTGGTGCCGGTCGCCGGCACCGTGCTCGTCTCCTGCTGGACGCTGTTCTCCCTCAACTACCGCCACGACATCGGGCCGCGCTACTTCGCCGCGATCGAGGGCGTCGGCATGCTGATCGCGGCGGCCGGACTCGAGCGGCTTTGGGTCGCATCGACGCGAACCGCGCTGGCGCGCACGGTGGCGGTGGCGGCGCTGCTGGCGCAGGGGCCGCTGCTCGCCTCGAACGGGATCGACGGCCAGCGCTTCCCGATCGCGGCCGCGACACGGACGCTGGCGCCGCTGGTCCGCCCGGGCGATCGCGTGCTGGCCAACTGGGCCGGCATCTACGAGTACTACCTCGATCGCGACGACAGCCCGTGGCGCGACGTGATCGAACTGCCGAACTCGATGCCGGCGCTCGACAGCCACCTGACCGAAGACGACCGCGCGCGCGCCTGGCTGGTCCTCGAGCGGCAGCGCGGCCGGCTGTCCTGGTCGGGGCCGACGCAGCGCCTCGAGGAGTGGCTGGTCCGGCACGCCCGGCCCGTCGCCACGCTCGGCGAGTCGCGGCTCGACTCCGCGCTCGAGCGCTTCGGCGCCGGCTACCGCTACGAACTCGACATCTACGCGGTCGACCTGGCCGCCTTGCGCGCGACGCGCGACCAATAACCCGTTCGGCCGCCCGGTCGGACGCCGCGATCGCGCGGCCGCTCAGTCGTTCGCGGCCTTCCGCGCACGCTGATCGGCGAGCACGTCGGCGATGATCTGCTGCAGCGGCGTGCGCGGCCGGAAGCCGGTGAACGCTTCGAGCTTGCGCACGTCCGGCACGCGCCGCGCCATGTCCTCGAATCCCTCGGCGTACGCCTCGCTGTAGGGGATCCGGCGGATCTCGCTCGAGCTGCCCGCCGCCGCCTTCACCCGATGCGCCAGCTGCTCGATGGTCACTTCCTCGTCGTTGCCGATGTTGAACACCTGGCCCCACGCCTTGTCGGTGCCGATCAGGCGGACCACCGCCTCGACCGCGTCCTTCACGTGGCCGAAGCAGCGCGATTGCTGGCCGTTGCCATAGACCGTGATCGGCTCGCCGGCCAGCGCCTGGCGCGCGAAGTTGGGCAGGACCATCCCGTAGCGACCGGTCTGCCGCGGCCCCACCGTGTTGAAGAAACGGCCGAGGATCACCGGCACCTTCTTCTCGCGGAAGTAGGCGAAGCCGAGCCACTCGTCGAGCGCCTTGCTGCAGGCGTAGGCCCAGCGCGAGTTCACGGTCGCGCCGAGCGTGAGATCGTCGTCCTCGGCGAACGGGATCTTCAGCCCCTTGCCATAGACCTCGGAGGTCGAGGCGATGAAGACCGGCTTCTGCTTCTTGGCAGCCGCCCCGAGCACCACCTCGGTCGCCTTGACGTTGGTCTCGATGGTGTGCACCGGATGCTCGACGATCAGGCGCACGCCGACGGCGGCGGCGAGGTGCACGGTCACGTCGCAGCGGTCGAGGCACTCGGTGACCAGCGGCGCGTCGAGCGCGGAGCCGATGCGATAGTCGAAGCCCTTCCGCCCGAGGAACGGCTCGAGGTTCTCCATCGAACCGGTCGAAAGATCGTCGAGCGCCAGCACCTGCTGGCCCCGCTCGAGCAACCGCTCGATCAGGTGGGAGCCGATGAACCCTGCGCCGCCGGTGATGAAGACCTTCATCGTTTCGCCCGATCCGATGGAACTGCGCTGCCGGCGCCGCCCGGTCGCGCGATCGCGGACCGGCATCCTGCACCTGCCGCCTCGTCGGACGACGACGCGGGACGGCTGAAGCTACCATCCCGCGCCGCATGCCCTCCCGCGTCGCTTTCCTCGCGCTCTCGGCCGCCGCCGCTCTCGCGTTCGGCGCGCTCGAACTCTGCACCGTCGCGACCCTGCGACCGTGGCGGCCGCCGCTGTTCCTGCGCACCGCGTTCGAGTTGCTGGCACTCTGGACCGCCGCCGGCCTCGGCGTCGGCCTGCTCCGGCTCGCGCTCGACCGCCTCGCCCGGCGCGAGACGGAACGCGGCGCCGGCTTCACCAGCGGCTTGATCGCGTGGGCCGTCGCCGCGCTGGTGGTCCGCATCGATCCCAGCGCGAAGCAGAACAGCGTGCCGCTGCTGCTTGCGGGCGGGGCGCTGTTCGCGCTGCTGCTCGCGCTGCAACGCCGGGTCATGGCGCGACTCGCCGCCGTGCCACTGGTCGGCCGGCTGCCGACCTGGCTCCTGCTGGCGGCGGTGCTGCTTGGCGGCGCGGAGGTGCGCCGCCGCGGCCGGCTGCCGCCGCCCCCCGCCGCCGCACCGACCGCCACGCCGACCGCCGCGACGCCGAGCGTCGTCTGGATCTCGCTCGACACGCTGCGCGCGGATCGACTGGGCTGCTACGGCCACCCGGGCGGACTCACGCCGAACCTCGACGCGCTGGCGCGCGAGGGCGTCGTGTTCGAGATGCTCACCTCGCCGATGCCGCTCACCGCACCGTCGCACACGGCAATGCTGTCGGGCCTCGCCCCGCACGAGAGCGGCGTGACCCAGAACGGCGTGCCGATGCGGCCGGACGTGCCGATGCTGCCGCGGCTGCTGGCGCAGGAGGGCTACGCGACTGCCGGCTTCGTCAGCGGTTTCCCGCTGTTCCATCGCTCGAGCCACTGGGGCGAGCAGTTCCACTGGTACGACGACGAGTTCGACCCGTCGGTGCCGTGGGCCGAGGGGACGCGCGCCACGCCGCTCGGCGGCGTCGCGCTCCGGACGTGGCGCCACTTCCGCCGCTGGCGCGACCCGGTCGAGCGACCGGGCGACCGCACCGTCGACCGCACGCTCGAATGGCTCGACGACAAGACGCCGGCGACCGCGCCCTTCTTCCTCTTCGTCCATCTCTACGACGTCCACGGCGAGTACGTCCCGCACGAGCCGGGCGTCGCGCGCTCGCGCTTCTTCCAGGCGCACTCGGACCTCGAGCGCATCGCGCTGGTGGCCGATCCGGCCGAGCGCGCCCACCTCGAGCGGCTCTACGACGGCGAGGTCCGCTTCGTCGATGCGCAGGTGGCGCGACTGGTCGCCGCGCTGAAGGCGGCGGGACGCTACGACGACACGTTGATCGTCGTGACCGCCGACCACGGCGAGAGCCTCGGCGAGCACGGGATCTGGTACGAGCACGTGGCGCCGTGGCACGCCGAGATCCACGTCCCGGCGCTGCTCAAGCTGCCGGGCGGCGCCGCGGCGGGCAGCCGCGTGACCGGACCGGCGCAGCTCGCCGACCTCGCGGCGACCGCAGCGCAGCTGATCGGCGCCGCCGCCGAGCTGCCGGGGGCGAGCCTGGTCGGCGCCATCGAGCGCGGCGCGATCCCGCCGCGGCGCCTCTACTGCCAGAGCGCCTTCGATTCGGGCTACGTCTACCACCTGATCAGCGTCAGCGACGGCCGCCACAAGCTGGTGCACCGCGCTGCCGACTGGGATGGCAGCGCCAACCGCGTGATCCCGCCGCAGGACGAGCTCTACGACCTCGTCGCCGATCCGGGCGAGACGCGCGACCTGCTCGCCGCCGGCGCGGTGCCGGAAGGACTCGATCTCGAGGAGTGGCGACGCGACCTGGACGCGTACTACCAGCGCTGCCTCGCCGCCGGCGCCAATGCCGAGGTGGCCGCCGACATCGCCGAGCAGCTGCGGCAGCTCGGCTACGGCAACTGACGCGGCGATCGGACCGGGCGCCGGCTCACCGCAGCCGCGCGGCGGCGTCGGCGCCGAGTCGTGCAGCGACCTGCGCGTGCGCCGCCGCGTTCCAGTGGCCGTCATCGGCGAAATGGAGCAGCGGTCCGCTCGCGGCGCTCCGCCGCAGCGGCTCGGTCAGATCGATCCCCGGCACCCCGAGCCGCCCGAGCAGCGCGCCCCACCGCTCCGGCAGGTCGGACAGCGTCCAGCTCGCGGCGGCGCTGCCCGCGTCGAAGCGGCAGAGGTCGCGATAGACGCGGAACTTCTCCGGGATGAAGACCGCCACCAGCTCGGCGCCCGCGGCCCGGCACTGCTCGCGTGCCGCGGCCAGCGTCTCCTCGATCCGCTCCAGTCCCGCGCGCGCCGTCTCGCCGAGCGGGCCGGCGGGATAGGGGAAGTAGAGGCGCGTCCCGGCGGCCGGGCCGCTGGCCACGACGCCTGAATGGTCGAGCGCGCGCCGAGCGTCGCCAGCCGGCCGCGGCCGCAGCGCCCCGCGCAGCGCGGCCAGCGCGTTGGCGCCGAAGCTGCGGATCAGGAAGCCCGACTGCTTCGCGTGGCTCTGCGCCAGCTGGGCGCGCCGCTCCTCGTAGCGCGCGGCATCGAGCAGGTCGTTGCCCTCGAACAGGCACCAATAGACCAGCCGCGGCGCGAGCGGCAGTCCATGCCGGCGCAGCACCTCGAGCTCCTGCTGCGGCCCGTAGCCGCCGACGCCGAGATTGGCGACGTCGCGCCCGAGCGACCGTCCCATGCGCTCGGTGAGGAGGTCGTCCGTGGCGACCAGCGCCGCCTCGATGAACGAGTCGCCGATCACGACGATGTCGGCCTTGGCGAGCTCGCGCGCGTTGCGGTAGCCACGCGTGTCGTAGCGGACGTCGTAGGGGTACGCCTCGCCCGGGGGTGCGCCAAGCCAGCTGACGCAGTCGCCGAAGGTGGTGCCGGTCACCCGCCCCGACGGCGGCCGGGTGTGGAGCAGCACCGGATCGCCGTCGCGCGTGAGGTCGGCGGCGCGGCGCAGGCGGACGAAGACATCATCGCCGGCGGGCGGCAGGACGCGCCGCCAGTCGTGGCCCGCGAACAGCACCGGCAGTTCGAGCAGCAGGAGCGTCACACCCACCGGAGCGAGCATCGCGCCGGCGCGACCGACCACGCGCCGCCGACCGCCGCCGACCGCCGCCGCGAACGCCAGCGAGAACACGATCGCGCCGCCCCACAACCCGGCGAGCCGCCAGCCGTCGCGCGCCGTCCCCCGCTCCGGCGGCTCCTCGCCGACCACGACCAGCGCCGCCATCGCCAGCAGTGCTGCCGCCGCGGCGAGCCACGGCACGAACCGGGATCGGCGCGACCCGGCGACGACCATGGACCTCCGGCCAGCGGTCGTCGGACGGTCGTTCATCGCGATTCCAGGGAAGCCGGGAGCCGGCGGATCGTACCGCCGCCTCCCGGCCGGAATGCCCCGTCACGCCGCAGCCGCCGGGCTCGCGCGGACCGCGTTGCCGTCACTCGCACCGCGCTCAGAGTTGGTACCCGATCACGAGCTCGAGTCCGGCGGTGGCCGAGATGCCGCCGACCGCGGTCGGCTCGAGCAGCAGCACCTGGACGAACCAATCGCTGAACGGCAGCGCCGGATCGTCGGGGATGGTGGCGTCGACCGCGAGGCCCTCCGCCGGCACCGCGATCCATTCGACTGCGCTCGGCGCCACCAGCAGTCGCGCCGCGCGCCCGAACGGCTGGTCGAGCGGCTCCTCGCCGATCACCAGCACGCCGACGCGCGAGGATGCCGAGCGAGCCCGGCGCCTCGGGCGCGGCGATCAGCAGGTCGTCCGCGCCGTCGCCATCGACGTCGCCCACCGTCGCGAGCCCCGCGCCGTGGCGACCGTCGAGCTTGACGCCAGCCTTCTCGTGATGGAGGAGCTGCGCCGCCGTCCCGTCCGCCGCCGCGCCGGTCAGCCAGAGCACCGCCGCCGCGATCCGTCCGTGGTTCGCCATGACCTGCCTCCTCGCGCGCGGTCGCGCCCCCGCAAGACCGCGCCAGCCAACCGCTCGCGCCCGTCGCGGCCGTTCGCCGCGGCGAGAGCGCGTCGGAGGTGCCTTCGTCTGGATCAGCGCGCGGCGCGCGGCGCCGTCACTTCGCGCGGCAACGATCGGCGTCCCCGGCGGGCGATGCCCGGCAGTGTCGCCGCTCGCCGCGCCGGTTCCCGCGCTCGGCGACTGCGCGTTTGGCGCCGACGGCGCCCCGTGAATCCGACACCTCCGGGCTAGTTTCTGCCGAAGGGACCCGGGACTGGCGGGAGAGCACGCGAACGATGGAGCACCGGCGACAGGCGGTAGCGGCGCGGCGAGGTGCCTTGAGCGACGCGGCATGGTCGGGCGTGCGGGTCGGCGCTGCCGTCGGCGCCGCGGCGACGATCGGGTACGCGTTGCTGGGTGCGCGCCGCGACGGCTACTTCGCGGACGGGCTGCTCGACCTGGCGTGGCACGCGCTCGCGCGCCGCCTGGCGACACCCCGCCTGCATGCCGCCAGCGCGGCGCTGGCGCTGCTCGGCGCGCTGGTCCATCTCGCGAGCGCCCCGCTGCTGCGGGGATGGCAGCGGGCGGTGCTGCGGGTCGCGCCGCTGGCGGCGGGCGGTCTCCTCGCACTGACCGGAGCGCTGATCGCGCCGGACGAGGTGACCCCCGCTCTCGAAGGGCGCAGCGCGCTGCTGGTCTACGGGGCGCTCGGCGCCGGACTGTTCGTCGCCACCGCGATCCTGCACGGGCTGCTCGCGCCGGGAGGGGCGCTGCGCGGCGCGCTGGCGACGGTCGCGTGGCTGGTGGCCACCGCGATCGGGCTCACCGACCTGGAGCTGCAGCCGGCGCGCGCCGGCGCGGCGCGGCCGATCGCCCTGATCTCGATCGACACGCTGCGGGCCGATCGGCTCGGTTGCTACGGCTACGCGCGCGAGACGACGCCGGCGCTCGACGCCTTCGCCGCCGGCGCGGTTCGCTTCGCCGACGTCAGCGCTCCGTTCCCGTTCACGCTCACGTCCCACGGCACGCTGCTGACCGGTCTCGATCCCGCGGCGCACGGCGCGACGCTGCTCGGCCAGCGGGTCGACCAGCGCCTTCCGCTCTTCGCCGACGTGCCGCGGGTGGCGGAGGCGTTCCGCGCCGCCGGCTGGGTGACGATCGGCGTCGTCGACACCTGCCTCTGGATGCAGCCGGGCTACGGCCTCGAGCGCGGCTTCATGCTGTGGCGCAACGTCCCGGGGGACGCCACCCGCAAGCATGCGGAGCTGGCGACGATCCTGCGCGACCTGCGCGGCCGGCCGGCCTTCGTCTTCTTCCACGTGTTCGACGCCCATTCCGACAACAAGCGCCTCCCGTACGACCGTGCGCCGGAAGATGCCGGTCTCTGGACCGGCGGCTATTCCGGTTCGTTCGACGGCTGCGATCCGAACGATCCCGCCACCTGCGCGTCGAAGCTGCTGCGCCGCTTCAACGACGACGCGGTCGCGCTCCCCGACGAACTGGTCCGGCACATCTCCGACCTCTACGACGAAGGGATCCGGTCGGTCGACCGGCGGATCGGCGCGACGCTCGAGCTGCTGCGCGCCGCCGGCTTCCACGACCACGGCGCAGTCGCGATCACCTCCGACCACGGCGAGGAGTTCCGCGAGCACGGCCGCTTCATGCACGACACGCAGCTCCACGTCGAGAGCGTGCACGTGCCGCTGCTGCTGCGCCTCCCGGGCGGCAGCTCGGGCGGCCGCGTGGTGCCGTCTCCGGCCGGCCTGATCGACGTCGCGCCGACGCTGGCGGAGATCGCCGGCGTCACGCTGCCGCCGGTGCAGGGGCGCTCGCTGCTGGTCGCGCTCGACGCGCCGGACGACGAGCCGCCGCCGCTCTTCTTCGGCGGCGAACCCGACGAGGAGGCGGTCCGCTTCGGCCGCTACAAGCTCATCCGGCAGGGCGAGGCCGTGCAGCTCTTCGACCTCGCCGAGGATCCGGGCGAACGGACCAACGTCGCCGCCCTGCAGCCCGCCATCGTCGAGGCGCTCTCCCGCCGGCTCGACGAGCGGCGCGCCGAGAACGCCGACCTCGCGGCGCCGCGCCGCCGCGACGGAGCGGTGACGCCGAGTTCCGCCGAGATCCGCGCGATGGGCGCCATCGGCTACCAGTGACCTGCCGCCGTCCCGACCCGGGACGCCGACTTGGCGGGCGAAGCGCTCCGCGCGCGCGTCGCGCCGCTCACCCGCCGCCGGCGTAGCCGATGCCGGCGAGTTCGGGTCGGGCGGAGAAGTCGCTCTCGTCCAGCGTTGCTGGATGCGGCAACTGCTCCTCGAGCAGGCGCCTCAGTTCTGCATCGAGCGTCGCGACGACGTCCGGCATCGCCTCGGCCAGATCGCGCTCCTCACGCGGATCGGCGATCCAGTCGTAGAGCTCATGGCCGCGCGTCGCGTGGTGGAGGTAGTGCCAGCGGCCGCGGACCAGCGAGCGCATCGCGCCGTCGTGGCACGGACGGCGGCGGTACTCCGGCCAAGGGTGGCGCGCCAGTTCGGCCAGCACCGCCGCCTCGGCCAGCGCCGCCGTCGCCGCGTCGACCGCCCCGCCTGTGTCCTCGCTCGCGAGCGCGCGCAGCAGCGGGCCGAGCGACGGTCCCGGGAAGGAGGCTCCCGCGACGCCCGCCAGCTCGACCAGCGTCGCCGCGAGCGCCTGCAGCGACACCGGCGTCGCCACCGTGTAGCCGCGCGCCGCACCGCCCGGCGCGCGCACGATCAGCGGGACGTGCAGCTGATCCCGATGCAGCGAGCCGCGGTGCAGCCGCGCGCCGCGTTCGCCGAACGACTCGCCATGGTCGCTGGTGATCACGAGCCAGGTGCGATCGAGGCGGCCGCGCCGCTCCAGTTCGTCGCACAGCCGCCCCACCTGCTGGTCGATCGCCAACAGGCATTCGTCGTAGCGGCGCAGCTCGTCGGCCAGCGTGGCGTCGCTCCACGGCCGCGACTCGCCGGCCGCCGGTGACGGCATCGGCGCGGGCGCGATGCCGTCGCCGACGAAGCGGCCGGCCGTCGCCGCCGGCGGCTGGTACGGATCGTGCGCGTCGAAGAAGTTCAGCACGGCGAACGCCGGCCGTTCCGGTGCCGCGTCGATCCAGGCGAGATGGCGGTCGACCACCGCCGCCGCGGGCTTGCGCAGGAACGACGCGCTCGAATCGGCGTCGAGCCGGGTGAGCACTTCGCGGCCGGCGAGCGTGCCGGCGAAACGGGACGGCCACGACCAGCCGAAGTCGTCGAAGCGATCGAACCCGCGGCCGAAGCCGAAGCCGGTGTGGAAGAAGCAGAGGTTGGCCGAGACCGCACCGGTGCGCCAACCCGCGGCGCGGAACGCCTCGGGCAGCACCGGCCAGCAGTCGTCGAGCGGCGCGAGGTGGGCGCCGTGCTCCCACGGGAAGCGGCCGGTCAGCAGCGACGCGTGCGCTGGCAGCGTCCAGGACGAGGTCGAGAAGCACGCGGTGAACCGCAGCCCCTCCGCGGCCAGCGCGTCGATGCGCGGCGTGGTCGGGCGCTCCGCGCCGTAGCAGGAGAGGCGGTCGGCGCGCACCGTGTCGAGGATCACCACCAGGACGTCGGGCGCCCCGCTCGGCGCCGCGACCGCCGGCGCCGGCTCGCGCCGGCGCCATCCGTCGAGACCGGCAGCGACCAGCGCGAGCAGCAGCAGGACCGGCAGCGATCGCCGCGCCGCGGTCGCCACCGTCGCCGCGCGCCGCCACGCCACCGCCAGCAGCAGGAGACCGGCGGCGCCGGCGAGCGCCGCCGCGAGCGACCGCCCCATTGCGCCGGAGAGTCGCGCCCAGTCGAAGGCCAGCAGCAGCCCTGCGCCCGCCGCGACGAAGCGCGTCGGCGCAGCAATCCGTACCAGCCGGCAGAGCAGGAACCCGAGCAGCGCGAGCGCCGCGAACAGCAGCAGGTCGAGCAGCGGCGCGACCCACAGCACCTCGCTGCCGCAGGAGAAGGTGATCGGCCACTGCGACCGCCGCGCCGACTGGATCGCGAGCAGCCCGGCGCCTTCGCCGAGGCCGGCGAGCAGCCCGAACGCCGCGCCGACGGCGAGCGCATCGACGGCGCGCTCACCGCGCGCCGGAGTCGGCTGCAGCGGCGGTTGCCGGTCAGCGGCCATTGGCGTAGCCCAGTCCGGACAGCCCCTCGGCGTCGAACGCGGGGGCATCCGCATCCTCGGGTGGCGCGAACGGCGGCCCCGAGTAGGCCGGCAAAGCCTGAAGCTCGACATCGAGCCGCGCGGAGAGGCGCGCCCGCTCCGCCGGCTCGCTCGCCGAAAGGTCCTGCGTCTCGGCGGCGTCGCCGGCGTCGCCGAGGCGGAAGAACTGCTCGCGCACGACGCCATGCTGCAGCCGCCGCAGCAGCTTGAAGCGACCGTCGCTGATCGAGCGGAGCACCGCGGCGAGGTCGACCACGTCGCGGTTCAGTCCGCGCGCCGCGGTCACGCGCTCGAGGTGGCCGAGGTAGGGATCGCCGAAGCCGAGCACCACCTCACGCGGCGCGAATCCCTCCGGCAGCAGGCTCCGCCCCGCGCACTCCTCGCCGAGCGCCATCGCATCGATCTTCGCCGCAGCCAGCAGCGTCGGCGCGACGTCGACCAGCTGGCACAGGCCGGGCTCGGTCCCGCCCGCACGGATCCCCTGCGGCCAGCGGATCGCCAGCGGCACGTGCAACAACACGTCGTTCAGGGCGAAGACATGGTCGAAACGGCCGCCGTCGCCGAGGTTCTCGCCATGGTCGGCGGTGATCGCCACCAGCGTCCGCTCGCGGCCGAGGCGCGCGTCGACCTGGTCGAGCAGCTGCCCGAGCGCGCGGTCCTGGTACTGCACGGCCGCGGCGTAGAGCGCGCGGATCGATGCCACCGTCGCCGGCGGCGCAGCTCCACGCGCCATCAGCGTCGGTCCGTAGTAGCGGCTCGACGCCAGCGTGGCCGGGACGACGCCGGGCGCCGCGCCGCCGGTCTGCGCGAGGCGCTCGCGCAGTGCCGGCAGGAAGCGCCAGTGCGCCTCCATCAGGTTGACGAACAGGAACAGCGGGCGGTCGCCGTCGCGTTCGCGCTCGAGGAAACGGCCGATCGCGGTGACCGCTTCGGCGGCGCCATGGTCGGCGCGTCGCGCCGGCCAGCCGAGCAGCTCGAACAGCGGCTGCAGCGCGAGGCGGCGCCCGGCATCGCCGAGCGGCCGCACCACGTCGAAGCCCTGCAGCAGTTGGGTCTCCTCGAGGTAGTCGTTGGCGACGAAAGCCGCGGTCTGGTAGCCGCCCTGATCGCGCAGCGCCTCGGCCAGCGTGGTGAAGCGCGCATCGAGCCAGCGATGGTGCTCGAAGCTGGCGCCGTGACTCTTCGGGAAATGGCCGGTGAAGAGCGAGGCATGCGCCGGCACCGTCCACGGCGCCGGGGAGTGGCAACGCGCATAGAGCCGCCCCGCCGCCGCGAAGGCGTCGAATGCCGGCGAGAGGCCGCCCGCATGGCCATAGGCCCCGAGGAAGTCGGCGCGCTGCGTGTCGAGCACGATCAGCACGAGGTCGGGCCGTCCGGCGTCGCGCGGCGGCAGCGCGGCGGCGGCGACGTGGTCGGCTCGCTCGAGCAGCGGCGGCGCGGCGGCGAGACCGATCGCCAGCACGAGCGTCGCGCCCCAGCGCAGCCGCCAGGGCGCAGTCGTGGCGAACCGGTCCGCCTGCCAGGCGCGCAGCGTGAGCGCGCTGGCGCCGGCGATCAGCACCGCCGCGTGCACGATGGTGAAACGGCCGAGTTCCGGCAGGAGCAGCGCCGTCGCGACCGCCCCCGACCAGGCCACGGCGAGCACCGGCCGCCCGGGTCGGACGCGGACGGGCGGCAGCGCGAGGAGCAGCAGCAGCAGCGGCGTCGCCGCCAGCACGCCGACTGCCGCGAACAGGGCGTAGATCCCGACGGCCGCCGTCGCCTCCGCCGGCGACAGGTCGCGCGCATGGAGCAGGACGTCGGCGACGCCGATCGTGGCGCCGAGCCAGATCGCCACCAGCAGCAGGCGACCGAGCAGGGCGCGGCGTCCGCAGCCCGCGGCGCCGGCGGGGACCTTCGGGGCGGCAGCGGCGGACGCCTCGCTCACGGACGGTCACTCCAGGCGTGGACGCGGATCGAACCGGCGGCGAACCGGGCCGGCCCATGGCGTTCGGCCAGCGCCGCGGCGCGGGCAACGTCGACGTCGTCGGCCACCAGCAGCAGCGGGCGCGAGAGTGCCGCAAGATAGCCCGCATCGGCGGGCGCGAGCGGCGCCGCAGCGAGGAGTTCGCGCGTGAGGCGAGCCCGCAACGGCGCATCGCGCTCGACCGCGACCAGGTAGTGGTCGGCGTAGTCGGTGAAGAGCGGCCGACCGGTCAGCGCCGGCAGCTCGGAGGTGTTCCCGGTGCTGGTGCGGCCGCGCGGACCCGGATCGCGGACGACGATCGCGTCGACCGGCGCCTCCGCACGCAGCCAGCGCAGCAGCGACGCCTCGGCCGAATCGGCGGGCGTGCGCACCAGCGCGCCGTCGGCGTCGAGCGCCAGCGTCACCGCCGGCCGGCCGAGATAGCTCGCCAGCACGATCAACGCCGTCGGCAGCACCGCGAGATGCAGCAGCAGCGTGCGCCGACGGACCTGCGTCGGCACCCGCCGCGCATCCATCACCCCGCTCGGCCGCGGCAGCACCGCGCCGCAGGCGGGGACCGACAGCAGCACCAGCGCCGCATGGAAGAAGTTGTCCTCGTTGCCGACCGGGAGCGCCACCAGCATCGTGGCGCCGAGGAGCGGCAGCGCCGCCACCAGGCACGCCAGCGCGAGCGTGCGCGGCAGGCCGCCGAAACGCGCCAGTCCGCACCATGCCAGCGCCGCCATCAACCAGCCGGCGGCGACGACGCCGACGGCGCGCGTCGGCTGCAGCCCGAAGCGCGGACCGGCGTCGCCGCGCCCGAGCAGGTGGTGCCACCACGGCAGCGAGGCGACGATGCCGGCCGCGATGGCGAGCGCGAGCTCCAGCGCCTGGCGCGGCGGAAGACGCGGCTCGGCGGCGCGGCGCTGCAGCCATGCCGCTGCGACCAGTCCCCCCGCCAGCGCCAGCCCGCCGGCGAGCCCGGTGATCGGGCTGAACAGCGTGCACAGCGCCGCGCCGGCCGCCACGCTGAGCAGCGCGAGGCGCGACGGTCGCAGCACCGCCAGCGCCGCCATCAGCACCAGCACCAGCAGCGCTGCGAGCGCCAGCGGCCGCGCGGTGAGGTTGACGAAGTAGCTCGCCAGCGGCCCGAGCGTCGCGTAGGGGTCGCCGATGCGCAGCGCGCCGAGCGCCGGGTGGCAGAGGCCCCAGAGGTAGTCGCCGTCGGCGGCGAAGCCCGCGCGGGTGAAGAGCCGTTCGCCGTGCTTGAGCCAGCGCGCGAGCAGGACCAGCGGCCCCTGCGGATGGGCGCCGCAGAAGAGCAGGGTGGCGAGCGTCGCGCCGGCCGCGCGACTGCGCAGCAGCAGCAGGCCGAGCGCGCAGCCCGTGCCGGCGGCGGCGGCGGCGGCCGCGAGGTCGAGCCACTCGAGCGCCTGCAGCGGGGAGAGTCCGGTCACGGCGGCCACGTCGGCCGCGAGCTCGTGGAAGAACCAGTAGTACGGCAGCGGCGTGCCCGCGAACAGCGGGTTCTCGGGCGGACGCGGCGGCAGCGGCGCGACGTCGGCGCGTGCCGAGCACTGCTCGACGATGGCGACGTGGAGCAGCCCGTGCGCCGAGATCCGCGTACGCAGGCTGTCGCGCCGCACCAGCGCGAACAGCGCGGTCCACAGCGCCGCGATCATCAGCGTGAAGAGCAGCAGGCGCCTCACCGGATCGCCTCCGCGCCGGCCGCCGCGACGCGCGCCGCCAGCTCGCTCCGGCCGGTGGCGAGCGCCGCGCGCCGGATGACGTCGAGGTACTTCGGCACCACCGCCGCCTCGCTCCAGTGGTCGACGTAGGCGCGCCAGCCGTTGGCGCCGAGCTCGGCGCGGCGCGCCGGATCGCGCAGCCGCGCGAGGCCGGCCACCAGTTCGTCCGCGGTGGTGAACAGTTCGCCGGCGCGCGCCTTCTCGACGATCTCGGGGAAGGGGCCGAGGCGCCGCGCCAGCACCGGCGTCCCTTGCTGGAACGCCTCGATCAGGATGATCCCGAAGGTCTCGAAGCAGACGCTCGGCACGACCAGCGCCTGCGCGTGGCGGTACCACGAGGCGAGCTGCTCGAGCGGGACGCGACCGAGGAAGCGCACCCGCTCGCAGCCGGCGGAGAGCTGCTTCAGCGGCGCGGCGTAGTCGCCGTCGCCCGCGATGACGAGGTCGCAGTCGGTGATCCGCTCGCGGAAGAGCGGGATCACGTCGTCGAGCCCCTTGATCTTCTCGAGGCGGCCGACGAACAGGACATAGGGGCGCGGATGCGGCGGCGCGCCTTCGGGCGTCGGGGGAGCCGACTGCCCGGACGGCGGGTCGGGGAGGAAGTAGTTCACCACCTCCATGTCGCGCGGGAAGCCGAACTCGCGGTGCTTGGCGCGGCTGAACTCGCTCATCGCGATGAAGGCGTCGACGTGGCGGAGTTCACGCTCGAGGTAGCCGGTGGCGCGCCACAGCTGCGGCGGGCGCTTGTAGGAGAGCACGCACTTCAGGCACTCCCGACCGGTGCAGAGCTCCTTGTTGTGGCGCCACAAGACGTGCGACGGACAGACCAGCCAGTGCTCGTGCGCCATGTGGAGCTTGAGCGCGTCGCCGTGCTTCAGGATCCCCGGCCCGCCGACCAGCGAGACGTTGTGGAAGTTGATCACGTCGAAGCGGCCGTCGCGCAGCAACTGCGCGATGCGCCGCCCGTGCACCACCGGCCGGCCGATCTGCTGGGTGAGCAGGTTCGACAGCAGCCCGTGGCGGGAGCGCAGGCGCACCACCTCGAGGCCGGGCGGGTGCGCCTTCGGCGGCGGCTCGCGGCCGGGCGCGAGGTTGCGCCAGGCGTCCTCGTCGTGGATCACGGTCACGTGGTGGCCGCGGCGCAGGAGCGCGTGGCAGAAGCGCTCGATGCCGATGCCGTCGCCGCCGAAGTTGAACGGCGGATAGAAGGTCGTGACCATCGCGAAGCGCAGGCTCATCGCGCCGCCTCCGCCGCGGCCGCCGCGCGCGCGCCGGCACGCCACAGCAGCAGCGACACGATCGCCGCCAGCGCCAGCACCAGCGTGGCCGCGAAGCCGGCCCACCACGGCCCGCCGCCCTGCGACTGCCGCCACGAGGTGAGCCACGGCAGCTGGATCCCGCGCTCGAGGAACGCTCCCCACGAGCGCGCGATCGTCGACTCGGCGAACGACGCCGGCCGGAACGGCGAAGTGAAGCGGAACATGGCCAGGACCAGTGCGTGCAGCGCGAACGGGGCGCACAGCAGCAGCAGGCCGCGACCGGAGAGCCGCGCGAGCGGACCGGCGGCGAGCACCATCAGGAGCGGCGCCACCGGCGCGAGGCAGCGGAAGCCGGTGTTCCACTGCAGGTCGGTGAAGCGGTTCATGGCGCAGAACAGCGCGAAGGCGGCGCTGAACAGCAGGATGAAGCGCCGTTCGCCGGGAGCCACCCGCACGACGTCGTCGCGCCGCGGCGGGACGAGCGCGAGCAGGAGCAGCGGCGCGAAGGCGAACAGACCGAAGCTCGGGTCGAACAGGTTGCGCACGAGCAGGCCCGGATCGGGCCAGTCGATGCCGCGATAGCCGGCGACGCTCCAGTGGGCGTCGGGCATCCAGTGCTGGGACGGACGCAGCGCAGCGCCGAACTGCCACCACTGCGTGAACAGCAGCAGCGCGACCGGCGGCAGGGCGCCGAGCAGCAGCAGCGCCCCGCGTCGCGCCGCCTCGCGCGCGCCGCCGCCCCGC
>Ga0194121_10005649_pt1 | contig 17166 bp, 11 predicted proteins | sample TA2MahCa50mmetaG_FD_148609 | JGI IMG/M metagenome (GOLD analysis project Ga0194121, IMG submission 148609) | Freshwater microbial communities from Lake Tanganyika, Tanzania - TA2015020 Mahale Deep Cast 50m | ecosystem: Environmental > Aquatic > Freshwater > Lake | place: Tanzania: Lake...
TAGCGTTATGTAATTAGGAAATGGAAACAAAAAGAATATTTGAAAAATCACGAAGAGTTATGTAATTTAATTGGGCGATCTTGCTCACCGCCCACGTTGTTATGTAATTTTTCTCTTTTGATAGCATTTTTTCCAGTGATTGACGCCATTATTAACAGTATTTTAGTCAAATCGAAATGACAACAAAAATGGTTTGTTTATCGCAGTCGCAGCGTGTCCAAGTTTCGAATGGCCATGCTTGAAACCCCGTACCGTTGCGTGATGAATTTGGCCAATGCCACCGTCTTCACTCGATTTCCGTGATCCACCACAATTCGTTTGGGTTTGGGATTAATGCTTCGGATATAGTTTTCCAATTGCATTCTATCCGAGTGTCCGGAATAACCTTCTAGGCTTTCAATGCGCATGTTAACGTTCAATTCTTTTGTTTTTCCTTTTTCATCCGCGATGGGAATCGTTCGGATGCCTGCTTGGAGTTTTCTTCCCAACGTGGCATCGCCTTGGTATCCGGTAAACACGAGGGCGTTTTTCTCGTTTTCGGCCATTTTGTAGAAATACGCTAAACTTGCTCCTCCGTTAAGCATTCCGCTGGATGCTAAAATAATAGCATTTCCTTCGGAGAGGATTTGGTCTCTTTCTTGGGCGGTGGCCATGTGGAATAATGGAGAAGTGAATGGACTATCATTCGAGAATATTCTTCGTTGAATGTTTTGTTTCAAATACTCCGGATACGCGGTGTGAATCGCACTGGCTTCGCGTGTTAACCCATCCACGAATACTTTGGCCTTAGGCAAGAGTCCGCGTCGGTAAAAATCTTCAATGACGAGAGTGACTTCTTGTCCTCTTCCCACGGCAAACACGGGGATGAGCACGTTTCCTCCCTTAGCCAGGGTTTCCGTGATGATTTGTAATAATTTTCGGTCTTCATTTTCTCTCGCAGGTTGAATGTCTTTTTCTCCCCCGTATGTTGATTCCATGATGAGTGTTTCTACTCTCGGATAGTGCACGTCCATCGGGTCAAATAATCGGGTAAAACCGTATTTCATATCACCTGAATACACTAAGTTGTGTGACCCATCTCCAATGTGCATGTGCACGCTCGCGCTTCCCAAAATGTGGGAGGCATTGAAGAACGTGATTCGCATATCGGGAGTAATGTCCGTTGTTTCGCGGTAATCTCTCACAATCACATGTTTGAGTAATTCTTTCACGTCTTTTTCCGTGTAGGGAGGTTCGACTCCCTGTTTGACGGCCACATCCACGTAATCAAATTGTAACAATCCCATAATATCGCGCGTGGGTTCGGTGCAATACAATGGTCCGCGATACCCCATGCGATACAAGTAAGGGGCAAATCCTTGGTGGTCCATGTGCGCGTGCGAAATAACAAGGGCATCTAACTCCGACAAGGGAAAATTGAGTGCATCCAAATACGGATATGGTTCTTCTTTGTTTCCGGGATTGATGCCGCAATCCATGAGTACTTTAGAAATGGGCGTGTCGACTAGCATACATGAGCGGCCGATTTCTCTGAATGCTCCTAATCCAGTTAATCGCACCCAATCATGTCGTGAACTGGCTTCGCGATAAATTTTTTTGGCGGTTTCTTGCAAAAACTTTTTTCTCTCGGATGCGTGTTTGTTTAAGTGATAACGTATTCCCTGCATGAATTCACTATCGGTGGTGGGTGCGCGCACGATTTTGGGTGTCCATCCGGTTTGGATGATGATGGCTTTGCTCGTTTCTCCTCCTTTTCCGATGACCAGGCCGGGTTTGTCGGCTTCAATCACGACTTGGCAAAAGGGGTCCACAAATGTAATGTTTTTCACTCCCGCTTCGGTGGGAATGAGTCCTTCAATAATCCGTTTGGCGTTGCTCGGATCTTGTAACAAAGATTTGTCCGCACGCACACTAATTTTTTTCTTTAATTCGAATGCAATTTTTCCCACGTAATTGTCGGTTCCCGCGAAAAATGCTTTCGGGTTTTTCGTGTATAGAATAATTTCCGGTCCCTCAAAGTCCACACTGGTAACTTGGCATGTTTTGGGCAGGCTTTCCCAGACTTTTTTCTCAATCTCATTAATCGTCTGGTATTTTTTCTTTTCAACGGTTGGAATAGTGTTTCCATTCTCGTCGGTTTGTTGAGTGTCTGTTTTTTTTCGCATGTGTTTCATTCACTTCGTTTTATTTTTTTATTTGGGCGAATTTTTGGATAAAAACTCGCTAGAATAATGGTGAAAAAAAGGCGTGGTTGAAAAAAATAGAATGGAATGTTCGTGTAATTGCAATTACATTCCGGCAACTATTTTTTCGACGTCTTTTTTGGATAATTCTTGTACGCCATTCGCGTCAATGACCATGATGGTGTAGCTATGCCCACCCGACATGACATCGCGCTTCTTGGCCGCTTGCACGGCTTTGATGGCAAGTTTGATGACGTCGTCCTTTTTCATGGTCGCGTGGTAATTCGTATCTAACACACCCATGGCGAATTCGCTTCCGCTTCCCGACACGGTGTAGTCTTCCACTGGCGCAATGCTTCCTACCGCGTCCATGGAATATAATTGAGGCGTTCCCGTGTGTCCGCCAATGATGAATTGAATCATGAATGGGTAATAGCGATTCCCGCTGAGGATGTTGGCAATAAAGGTGACCAATGCTTTTGTCGTAATCGCATTTTCTCGTTCCACTTCGAATAGTTTAGCTTGGGATCGTAAAAATCGTACCAGTGTTTGAGCGTCTCCCATTCCTCCGGCAATGGTTAATCCAATTTTGTCCGTAAGTTTGTATACTTTTTGCGCGTCTAAATCCGCGGCAAAATAACCCATGGTTGCTTTCTGGTCAGCAGCCAATACCACACAATCTTTGGTTCGAATTCCAACGGTGGTTGTTCCTGTTTTTCGTATGGCCACGTCTTCTTTTCGGTTTTCCATGAGTTTCATCCTCGCATCGTTGCTTGTTTAAAGTGTCACAAAAGGAGAATTCTATACGGTATATGCCCCTGACTCTTTAAAAAGACTACCCACCGAGCGAGGCTACATTACTCCCTGGGGGGGAATAATTCCTTCTCCCACACTACTCGCATTAGTGCGTGTGTCCGTGTTCGTGGTCATGGTCGTGCGCGTGCCCATGTGACGCATGCGCATCATTCGAATGTATGGTCCCGTCTTCGTGAATGTGGGTGTTTTCCACGTCTTTTTTTTCAACGAGTGATTGGAGGTTCACTTTCTTCACGCTGGGAATGATTTCCAACACGACTTTGGAGAACATGGCGAGTCCACGTTGATAGCGAGTCATCACGGGAATAGGCCCTGATACGGTGACGATTTCTCCTTCACGTTTAACGTGTGGTTTTTCGTTTCCTCTAAAAATTTTGTTGGTTAATACGTCGAGCATTTCTTTTTCGTCCGTGAAATGTTTGAGTATTTTTAGCTCGTATTCGACTTCTTTTCCCGCCAATTCGGGGTTAAAATCAACTCTCACGCGTCCTCCGCTCACGCTTTGGACTTTTCCCATCATTTCATTAGCATTGATCCATGTTCCCGGAACGGGGGGAATGTTGTTTTTCTTAAATTCACTTAATGGTAGTACTTTCACGAGTTGTGCGTGTCGGTTGCCGAATGCCATTTCGGGAGTGAGTTCAATCTTCTTTTTTTCTCCTACTTTCATTTCCACTAATGCGTTGTCTAATCCCGGCAACACTTCTCCATTTCCTGCTACAACGGACACGGGCCCGTATTCTCTTCCTTCCGTGGAGAGTCCTTCTTTTTCCGCCACTTCTTTTTGAGTGGTGTCGAATACTTTTCCGGTACTCTTTTCTCTTCCCGTGAATTCAATGGAGATTAAATCGCCTTTCTTCATATGTATAATCAGCCTCTCAAAGGTTTATCGGGGCAAAACATTTAAGAGGAATCAGCCCAAAACCTCTCCAAAAAGGGCGTTTATGTCCGTTTTATCGTGCGAATTTTACCCTAGCAATCAGTGATTCGTGCACTTTTTCCCCGGGGTTTTTGCCGCGGCAAAAAGGCCGTTTTTTAATGAGTTTACTTTTCCCTTTATCCATTCGCAGGGGGAATTTTTCCATGGCACTCAACACGAATCCTAGTAACAATCCCACCATCAAGTGGGGGGCATTATTCATTATTGGCCTCATGCTCCTTTCCGGAGTAGCGGTTTTCTTTGGTTCACAGTCCTCTTCGCAGAATAATTCGACGAATACGAATAATACTAATCAGTCCGTTGAACAATATTTTTCAGAAGATGTGCCGGGAACCGTTGTTCAACTATTTAACACGGCCATCGTGGGGGGACAAACCAAGGATGGAGACAAAACGTCATTGGATGAGAAACTCAATTCGTTAAGCGGAGTGGAGAGTATTACTTCGCAGTTTTCTCCCTTGAATGAGGATGGCATCATCACCTATATTGCTAATTTGAATCTCTCCGCGGAAACCGATCATGCGGCATTTGCGCAGAGTGTGATTGATTTAGGATTGTTTGATTCTCCCGAGGTTTATTTTCAGGCCTCTGCACAAGTTGAGCAGGAACAAGAAGTCTATAATTCCAAGCAACAACTAACGCGCATCAATTTGCCGAATGCGCAAATCCAAGCCATTGTTTCTCCCAACACACTAGTCGGGGATTCAATTACCGGGAGTTTGGCGGCTGCATTCCAGGGAACGCAATTGGTAACGGCATACATGTTAGAATCACAGAACATTACGGCTTCCCCCACGCCCATTTCACTCACAACTCGTTTTCCCATTCAGTCCTTGCAACCTAGTTTGTCGATAGTGGGGATGGTGGATTATTTTCCCGGTCTCTCTAAAGAATTTATTTCCGCGGACGTGGATGAACTTCCTAGTGTAACGAGTGTCAGCGTTCCGTTCTTTCCTTCGGTGAATAATCAATTGCAAGCTCGATTCGCAGATGCCAACACGTTGTCAATGGATGTGAATGCGTTTGTTTCCTCAAAACCAGAATCCTTCAATGCATTTTTGGCAACACCCGATGGTTTTGTCGTGGGGTTGAACCAAATTAATGTGAGTGAGGCCAAGATTGTGCTCACGGATTACATTAACACGCTCCGCGCATCCAACACAGCTATTGATTTTACTCCTCCGCGCACGCAATTCTTGATGGATGTGAACACGCTCAACGCGAGCAATTCGTCCATAGCCACTGCGATTGAGGAGTATTTTGCTTCCTTAGATGCGAATGCGTCCGTGGATGTGTATCAGAATGGTTTCGTCTCCGCGGACTCATTATCAACCACGGACGGGAGTCAAACGTATCCATTAGACAATAATTCCTTCTCGGTTGCGGTGTGGCCCGGCCACCAGGTGAGAGATGGGGTGAGCATCGTGGTGAATGCCATTGCCCTGCGCGGCAAAATTGTTTATGTGAATGGGGTAGAAGACCGCGTCGAGGAATAACTCGCGCGCTTCTCTTTCCATTCAATGGACTTTTTCCGCGTTGAGAGTCATCTTTATATTCGCCCTAGTTGAGTGTGGAGTGAGGTGTATGCATGTTTTTCTTTAATCTCGCCGAGTTATTGATTTTTCTCGGGCAAACCGTTTCCATTGTGTTGAGTGTGCTCATTCTGTATCGAATGGCTCGTCATCATTCGCGCACGAGGCGATAATGCATGAATCCATTCGATGGTCGTCCGGATTTGTTGATTATTTTCATTTCTCAAATTGCATTCATTGTTGTGCAGATGCTCATTTACTTGCGCATCACGCGTGGGGAAAATATTTTTCAAGCATTTGAGGAAAAACCTTCCCGGGTTTCGCCTAAAAAGAGTGTTCGTCGCAGTCGGAGATAATTTTTTTCTCCACTTTCATATTATTTTTTGTTTTTTTATTATTCTTCTTTCTTCAAAGCGGAAATGGCCGCGGCTAGGTCGCCATCATTTTCTTCGAGTGCTTTCCTCGCGTCCTCGTTGGAAACATTGGCTTGTTCCGCAACCATGTCCACATCATCATCCGTGAATGCGGGAATTGTTGCGCGTTCTTCTCGAGCGTCCCCGGTAATGGTGTATGTTTTGTTTCCTTTCATGTCCACCGCATTCACTTGTGGAGAATCAAAAATGAGTTTGGTTCCGTCCGTTAATTCAATCGTAACCATTTTCACGTCTAAATCCTCTGACTTGATGCCTAATTGCCGCATCATGGCCTTCATTTGGGCCGGGTTCATGTTTCCTAATCCGGGAATCATACCCTGTATGAGGATGATAACCCTTTTAGAGGCACACGCTCGTCAAGAGTATGACCACGTATGCCTGTCGAAGTGTTTGATAGTCTGGATAAGATAAAATCTCGTTTCCCCGATTCATCGTTTTTGGAAACCAATCCGCGCCGCGTAAAAGCGTTGGATGATTATTTTTCACGCAGGGGGATTGTTCAACTTGACACCACTATTAAGCGTGGAAAATGGCCCGCATTGCATTATCCTCACGCCGAAAAATTAACCGCACAGATTGTTGATTTGACGCAGAAGCATCGCGACCACACGAGCAAAAAGTGGCATTGGCAGATGACCCATTTGAAAGCATCTTCCAAAGAAACATTGGCACACGCGCAGAAAGTAACTGATCCCTTGTATTGGAAGCACTTGGCCAAATCAGTCGTGGATGGACAATACCGTTCCGATGCTAAAACCATTGATTTGCATTCGTCATTGCTTGCGGACAAAAAATATCGTCCCATGATTGATGCGTTTGTCAATAATGAGGATTATCGCAAGCAGCTCACGGAAACCGTGAAAACAAGCATCGTGTATAAGGACCACCAAGGCTTAGCCAAGCACGCTAATGATAAGAAAAAACTCCAAATGGATGTGTCAAAAGCACTCGTGGAGAAGACCCATGTTCAAGTCGTGGATGCGCGCAATCAATTATTTTCATTGAAAGAATTATTGAAATGGAGCACGGAAAACAAAAACGATAAGGAGAAACCAAACGATGGTAAATGATAACGCAAAAAAATCCGGCCAAAACGAATCCAAGTGGTTTGCTATTCCTAAATAAAATTTTCCCAGCGAGTGGTTAACGAATAAAGAAATTGGCCACATGAAGTGGAACAGTCATGAATATGTTCTGGTTTCCCAAGGTTTTTTGTCACGCAACCCCGCGGTAGCACATACAATTACTCGGAAAAAATACCCCATTACCGAAAGGGGTGTGCGATTGCCCCACTTAACGCTACGTTCTCGCCGTCGAAAAAAATAGTTTCGGCAGCCCCGTTCACGTTGGATTATAACCCGTTTTGCTGTTTTTCAAGTATGGTTTCTACTCCTGATGTGGTAAAACAAGCCAATGGCTTCTCAACGTTTAACCCCATGCAGCAGAAGGTCTTGGACGCCCCGTGGACCACGCACAACCTCGTCGTCGCGTCCCCCACCGCATCTGGAAAAACCATTATCGCCGAGCTTGTCGGCCTCGAATCCATCCTCAATCGAAAAAAGAAAGCCATGTATACTGGACCCTTGCGCGCGCTGGCGAGTGAGCACTACAACGACCTCAAAAAAAAATATGGAGAAAAACATCAAATAAAATTCGCGGTTTCCACGGGCGAATTGGATTCTTCATCAAAATATCTCTCAAACTTCGATTTTATTTTTTCCACATTCGAAAAGTTGGATTCATTATTGATTCATCGCGCCGAGTGGTTGCAGCAAATCGACGTGCTCATCATCGATGAAGTGCATGAATTGGATTCCGACCGCGGCGCGACGTTAGAAATGATTATTACCAAACTTCGTATTCTCAATCCTAAATTGCAAATCGTCGCCCTCAGCGCGACGATACCAAACGCAGACGAACTTGCTGCGTGGTTGAAGGCCGAGCTCGTTGAGAGCAATTATCGCCCCGTTCCCCTGAAAGAAGGCGTGCATTATCACCAAACTGTCGTGTTCAAGGGCGATGAACAAATCGAACTCGCGCAGGAAGACCCCTTAGAAGCCCTCGTGAGTGACACGCTCAAGCAAAAAAAGCAAGCACTCGTGTTTGCGAACACGCGTCCACGCGCCGAAAGCCTCGCAAAGCAAACCGCCGTGATCATCAACCCATTGTTGAGTGCGGATGAAAAAAAATCATTAGAAAAACTCTCGCAGAAAATTGAAAACGCATTGGAAATTCCCACCGAACAATGCCGAAAACTTTCTCATTTAATCAAAAACGGCGCCGCGTTCCATCACGCGGGATTAGTTGCGCGTCAACGCGAATTAGTGGAGGAGCATTTTCGCTCCGGCCTCATCAAAACCATTTCGGCCACGCCCACTCTCGCCGCGGGAGTCAACCTTCCAAGTTTTCGCGTCATTATTACATCTGTTCAACGCTTCGATTTTTCCGGAATGAAAAATATTCCCGTTCGAGAGTATAGGCAAATGGCCGGACGCGCCGGCCGTCCACGATATGACTCCGCGGGAGAGAGTATTGTGCTGTGTAAAACCGAAATGGAGGCTCAAGAAGTAATGGAAAACTATATCCGCGGAGAAATGGAGAATATTGAATCCAAACTCGGCGTGCAGCCCGTACTCCGAATGCATCTCCTCGCGCTCATTGCTTCCAAATACATTTTTGATGTGGATTCCATGGATGATTTTTTCGCGCGAACTTTTTACGCGCAGCAATATCGCGACTTGGACAATTTGAAACGTATGCTCCGCGCGCTTGTGAAGGAATTGTACGAATTGGAATTCATTGATGGGGAAGAAAATCGTTTTTGGGCCACGAAGATTGGTCAGCGCGTCGCGGAATTGTATTTGGATCCTTTGTCCGCGAATGCTATGATTCAAAAACTCAAGCGCGAAAAACTCAATCCATTTGCCATCTTGTTTACCCTCACGGACACCACTGAAATCCGCCCCTATGTGAATGTGTCTGCGAAGAAGGAGCCCGATATTTGGGAGGAAATCCAGTCTCGTTGGGAGGACATGCCATTGGATGACCCCAATTCTATTTTCTCCGATGGGCAAATCGCGGATAAGTTTCAAACTGCCAAGTTTTTGGAAGCGTGGATGAGCGAGATGCCCGAGCAACAATTGCTCGAAGAATACAATGTCGCCCCGGGACTCATTCGTCATAAATTGCAGAAGGGCGATTGGCTGTTGTATGGTCTTTCCGAACTCGCCCCCCTCATTGGAAAACCCCAGCACGTCCCCTTAATTGCAAAGATACGCAAACGGTTGGATAGTGGAATCAAAGAAGAATTAATTTTGTTGTGCGAGCTTCGCGGCATTGGTCGCGTGCGTGCGCGCCGCTTGTTTAATGTGAACATCAAAAACGTTTCCGATGTGAAAAACGCAACCGTAGAAAATCTCGCTAAAGTCATTGGTGTTGGAGCGGCGATGCAAGTGAAGAAACAGCTCGGCGATGAGCACGAGAAAGGAACGAAGAAGAAAATTGAAGCCTCGTTGAGGACGCAGAAGACGTTATTTGATTGAATAGATGGTTCACGCGCCCGCAAATTCTTTTTCTAATACATCCTTAATCTTCTGCGCGTCGACTTTCAACTTGATGAAGCGTGTTTGTCCTTTTACTCCCGGCCCGGATTGGGTGGTGACAATCATTCCGTACATTTCTAATTGGTTGATGTATTCTCTATACCAGCGTGCGGAAACGGGGTCATTGAATTTGAATTTCTTCGCGGTGCGTTCGTATTCTTCATACACTTCCCCTGAATACAATACTCCTTCGGCTTTCGTTCCAGAAAGTGTTTGAATGGGCTTGCGTTGGAGTGTGAGCGCGGCAATGGTATACAATACTAATTTCTCGTGCTCGGGCAATAGTGTCACGTGTTCCATGATTATTTCCTGTTCCACACTCGAACGGGCGTTTTTGACGTGGACATCGGTGACTTTGTTCACGCGTGCTTCGTCGGCCATTTCTCCTGCACGCAAAAGGAGTTTGATGGCCGTGCGCGCATCTCCTGATTCTTGCGCGGCGATGGCGGACGCTAAACTAATGGCTCCGGATTCCACGGCGTTGGGGTGGAATGCTTCCTGCACGCGTTGTTCCAAAATCGTATGCAATTGTTCCGCGTTGTAGGGTGGAAAAATCATTTCCTGTTGGCATAACGATGATTTGGTTCGTGGGTCGAGTGCGTCTTTGAACAAGAGGTTGTTTGAAATTCCAATAACGGAAATTCCTCCCTTAGGAAGTTCATCATTCGAGCGTGTCGTAGAGTAAATGAGTTCATCCAAGTCTCTTACTTTGTCTAATTCATCTAACACGAGAATCAAATGTGTTTCCGTGTCGCGCACGAATCCCACGAGTTTCTCATACAAGTATGCAGCGGAGTATCCTTGGAATGCTTTGTCGGGTTCGCTGGGGAATATTTCGCGTAAACATTTCAGTAATACTTTGTATTTCTTGTTGTGCGTCCGGCAATTGATGTACACATGTCTTATTTTCAGTTCTTTTTTTCCCGCAAACACGCTTAATTCGTCCATAACATGTCTCGCGGCGGATGTTTTTCCCGTTCCGGGTTTTCCATAGATAAATAAGTTTTCGGGCCGTTGTCCTCGCAGCGCGGCCGCCACTACACGAGTAATGTCCCCTAATTCTTTTTCACGAAAGGGCAGCACGTTGGGCGTGTAATGGGGCATTATTTTGTTCCGGTCGAGAAACACGCTGGGTTTCGTGAATTCTGCTTCGAATGCGTTTTGTAAACTCATGGGTTCCGACCCTCACTTCCACTATTCGTATGGTAACACATAACGTGCATTTTAAGGTAGCGTATTCGGTTTTTTCACCTGTGTGTTTAAGAACTTCAAATGGACATTATTGCCAACGCAGCCTTTTTGTTTTTCCAGAAATGCTGAGTAGTTAAGCCGTTTAACCAACAACTGAGGGGGAATGTATAATGGGCTTTTTAGACAAGGTTTTTACGAGTCAAACCGAGCAAGTAGATGTTGAGGATTTTTTGAACAACATGGATGTGGAGGAAGAATCCACCTATGAGGACGCGGATGCGTATGTTAAACCGATTACGTTGCGCGGCGCCGAAGACATGTCAGCGGTTGAGCACGAATTAAAAGAAGGAAACTTGATCTTGTTGAATATTGAAGATGCCCAGAAGCGCAACCCCAAGGGTTTGCGAGATATGGTCATTTCCATCAAGGATTTGGTTTCACGCATCGATGGAGATATTGCGGGAATCGCCCAAGGGCGCTTGTTGATTACCCCGGCTCGCGTCAAGATCATGAAGCGTAAAGTCCCCCATCAGTGATTGACCAAATTCCATAGGATCGTTCGGCGTAGAGTTATGGCTTTTTGCCATAACTCGCTTCTGTTTTTGGTATTTTTGATCAACCTTTTTTCTAAAAAGGTTGTGATGCTCACCTTTTTGAACCCCGTGTGGGTGTTTGTTTCGTTATGCCCAAGCTCGAACTCCCGTGTTTGCCCTTGAAAGTCAAAGCGGATGAAGTGAAGGAACTCGTTCAAGAGGAGTTGGATGAGAATAATTGGGGAGAAATAGAAGTTCCCACCCCCGAAATCGATCTCATTCCGTATTACGTGTTTAGTTTTGATTCCTATTCGGAAGTGGAAGAGGAAAAATCTAAGATTCGCAACGTGGAGGAAAGTTCTCAAGGCACGAGCAGTTTGAATGCGGTGAAAAATAGTTTGGATGACGTGATTGCTGAAATGGTGAATCCGGATGGTATTCAAACTAGTTTTGATGAGCCTTCTAAAGTCAAAGTGAATGTGAAAAATCCCCGCTTTACGTTGGAAGAAGCTAAGGGGGTAGCGCAAATTAAGATTGCCGCGCAGGAGAAGGTTCCCAAGTCAAATGTTCACATTCATGGGATGCGATTAGTATACGTCCCTTTTTGGGTCTACAAGATTGAATTGGATGAGGATAATGAAATTAAGTTGCGTATCAATGGTTTTTCGGGCGAATTTGAGGGAGAAGAGAGTGGTATTCCTTACCAAGGAAGCACGGCTACGGAATTGGCCAAGGAAACATTGTCTGATTTGCGTTCCGCGGAGGGTTGGAGCACGTTTCTCACGAATTGGGGGAAAGATTTGGTATTGTTGTTTCAGCCCAGCAAGGATCACCCTAATCGTTGGATGATGATTTTAGTATTATTACTCATTGCTCTCTTCTTACTCGCACTGGGCTTCGTGAAGTTGCCCACGCCTCAATGAATGGTTGCCTTTTGGTCATGCGCGATATTTCACGAATTCGAATAAAGACTTTGTTTTGGCCGCTGGAGGGTTTACGCAGTAAATCCCTCCACGTCCTTCCGGGCAGCCGCAGGTTTGCGGCTAAGCGAATTCGAACAAGCTTTTTTGCGTTTGTTTTTCGGGCGGGAACACGGCGTTGATTTCCGTTTCCGCTAAACTAATGCGTTGTTTCAAGTATTCGCTCAAGTTGTGTGTGTAGATGAGGTCTTTGGCAATGTTCAAGTATTTTCTCACGCTTCCTTCGGCAATCGTGAGGATGACGTTGCCTCCTTCGCAGGTGTGGCAGCTTCCGGAGAGTGGGATGCGTCGATACTTAGCGTTGCATTTGGTGCAGCGAAACGTTTGGCGTGAAAACGCGCGCGTGTTGCCTATGATGTCGGGGAACAAGTGTGAGACGATGACTCGTTCTAATGAGTCTTGGAATTGTACCGAGGATAGTTTTCCTTGTAGTTTTGCTTGCGTCTTGAGTTTTTCTTCCATGCTCTTGAGTTTGGTGTACGTGCTTTGCGTGGGTCCGAAATCGAATTGCCTTGTGGAGTGTGAGAAATGGAGTCCGGTGTATTGGTCATTCTTCGCGAGTTTTTTCTTTACGACGAGTACTTCTTCGACTTTGGGTTCGGAGAAGGTGAGTGTTTTGTCATAAAATGTGGCGGGGTAACGTGAACAGGTTTCCATTTCGTACACTTCGTCATCAATCTCTTGCGGGTTGAGTGCCATCGTAAACACGAGTGGAGCATCCATCCTTCCTCCGCGGGATTTGCTCAGATACGTATACGAAAAATTGAGGAGTGCGTCCATGAGGAGCATCACACTGTCTTGGTCCCCATCAATGTTTCGTCGTTTGCACATGACAAAATACGGGTGTCCCCACCCCAAGCGTGTTTTACTATATCCTATGACGCGTCCCACGATTCCCGCACTCGTGTGGGGGGCGAGTCCGATGACGAGTTGTCCAATGATGTCATTTTTTGTTTTGGCGTTGTAATAGGATTTCATTTTGTAGAATTTTACGAGTAAATCGTCCACGAAGTGGGTGCTGCGCAGCAACCATTCTCCGCATCCTTCGTTGACAATAATGTCTTGCACGAACATTTCCACGAGTTGATTATCTTGCGTGAGCGGGTTGCCATCCACATCATAATGGTATCCTAGTTCTCGTGCTTTTTCCACACTCATTCCTATTTCTTTGGGATAAAAGTGTGTAATCGGAGCGTTGAGGAGTTCAAACCTTCCGGTGCCGTCACGGAATACGTGTAAGTCGTGTTTCGCACGTAATATTCCTTTTTCCATGGGTTCGGGTAGTTTTTCATCCGAGATGAGTCCTTTGACTCCTTTCACGGGTTCGGGGATGCGTTCGATCATGTTCTTGGCCGCCCATTCCAGTTCGTTGCGCAAGTTAATCGTGTACTCGCTTCCTTGTTTGGCAGGGAAGCCGCATCGTTCGCACTTATTTTGGGTGTTGATGGATAAGCATTCTTTGTTGCTGCATACATACACGGGGCTTGTTTTTTGTTGACATGTTAGGCAAAATCTCCTCGCATTGATTTCGTGGCATTTGGTACATTTGTATAATCCGATCTCCACGCTCACTTTTCCTGTTTTTTCACTCGCGGGTTTTCCTTTAATAGTTGTGAGTCCTGCGGCGCGGTTAATGGAGCGTGTACTTCCTCCCGATAATGCAATAGGGAATAATACGTGGGGGTTTCCTTTCATGGTTCTCGGAGTGGCTGCCTCTGGCCTCCCCATTCTTCCGCCGGAGAAGAATCCTACTTTGTCTCGAATACTCAAACCTGAAGCGCGCGAAAGGAGGGTGAGTGTCGTGTCTTCTTCGAGCACGGGTTCCACGTTGTTTCGGGTAAATAATCGCAGTGCTTCTGATGTGTTTTCATCAAAGCAGATGAAATTATTTTCAAGTGTGTGAGGCACTCCTGCGTGTTCGAGTCTTTTTTTGGTTTCCGCGTTATTCGTTAAACGTAATAATCCGAGTCCGTTTGTTTTTTCGTTTATTTCGCGTAATTCATCAATCATTTTTTTGCATTCTTCTAGGGTCCATCCTTTGTAGAACCACGTGTAATTAGGATGAAGTGGCACGTTTAATTCTTCGGATAGTTTGAGGGCATCCGTAAACGAGATGGGCGAAAATGGATTCGTTAAAAGTGGTTGCACGTCCACGCTGGTCTTTTTTCCTTGTTCAATTTCGCGTTGCACGAGTTGGACCCACCATTCAGGGACGAATGGACTGGGAGTGAGTGGGTGCGCGGCTTTACGATAGTCTCCCAACGTGACTAGCATGTCTCCCACAAACAATATTTTTTCCACATGGGGGCGTACTTTTTGGGCTTCTTCCGCCATGTTGATTTGTTTCACGCTCCCGTCTTTCAACAACACGGTGGGTCCTTCAATCGTGTCCACGGGGAATAGTTGCGCGGCTTTTCCGGGTCGTTCAATTCGAACGTGGGTTCCTACAGCAATGAACTCATCCATTAGGTACATGAATGCGGGATTGACTCCTTTTCCCGCGCATCCCGTGTTGCGTGAACGGCCATACCGTAAGCGGAATCCTCCCCATGCGGAGGGGTAGGCGATGAGTGGTCTTCCTGCAGCCACTCCTTCTAAGTATTTCCAATTAGGTTTCAACTCGACGACTTGGTCGGCTTTTTTTTCGACTTTGATTATTTTTTCTAAGAAACTCCAATCGAGTCCGAGTTGTTTGGACCAGGATAATACTTTCAATGCTTTCAATGCCAATCCTTCCGTAATCACCAGCGCCATTCCTCCGCGTACGCGGTTCGTTGGAATGCGGGGAAGGTTTCTCCACGCGGTGACTTCCAATTCTTCGGTGGGCATTCCATTCACACACACGGGGCATCCTTTCACAATGATTTTCGTTTCTTCGAGAGTCATTTTGATTTGTCGCGACACCACGTCGGTTTGATAAATGTCTACTTCTTCCGCGTATCGTTCTATTTCTTCATTCGTGGGCTGGTATTTTCCGAGTTTGAGTAAGTGTTGCGCATAATCCCCCAAAATGAGGGGCAATACGGCCGCACTCGCTCCTGCGGCACGAATGGGTCCGGCAAAATAGATGTCCACGAACTTGGTTCCATCGGGGTTGTCAACGAGTTTTACATAGGGAAGTCCGTCCAACGGTGCAACGACTACGCCTTCCGTCATAATCACGAGGCAGGTTTTGATTCCTTGTTCGATTCGTTTTTCCATGTTGGGTTCGTGGTACCAGTCTGCTTCTTCTAATACGATTTCTTTGAATAATTGGAAGAGTGCTTTCATTCGGTCTCCCTTGTTTTGTTCTAACACCGCACGAAAGTGAGCCGCTACTCCATGCGGTCCGGCGAGTTTTTCGGTGCGGTCCGCTAAGTCCGTCACGGGAATACACTCTACTTTCGGGTTCACGTCAAACCCGGTGGCGCGTGCACTCGTTGCGAGGGCAAATTGTTCCTCTACTTGCGTGATGAGTGAGTCAAAATATTTTTTGGTGCGTTCATCACCCACCACTAAATCAATGGCTTTCATGCGTGTCCCCCTTCATGAGTGGGGTTTCCCGTGCTGGCGAGTCCGCTTTCTCCTTTGTCGAATCGACTTTCTCGAATCGTGGCGTTTTTGAGTGAAAATTGGGGAACCCTTCCCGGAGTATTAATGAATCCTTTCGATGCCGCGTACGCACTGGTCGTTTGCCAGCAACCGTTGTTGATGATGGTGGTTCCACGATATTGCGCGTACGCGTTGTAGTGATTATCCCCTCCAATGTACAAATCCGGGTGTTCACGCACCAGCATGTATGCTTTGGGCTCGGGGGCATACGGGTGTTTAGTCCCGTACACGGACATTAAGTCTCGTTTAATCAATAGTTCTTTGATGACTTCCTCGGGTTTGGTTGGGGGAATATTCATGGCAAACATTCCACCAATCAGACCGGAACCATGATAGATGAGTGTTTTTTGTCCTTCTATTTCCAACCACGCGGGAGAAGGTAAAAAGTGCACGTTTTTTTGCCGATAAAGCGTGGGAGTCATTTCTTTCAACACGGGGGGTTGTGGGTCGTGCCACCTACAAGGGTCATGGTTTCCGGGCGTGATGAATATTTCCAAATGTTCGGGTAATTGTTGAATATAGTTTTCGAATTGTCGGTATTGTTCATAAATGTCTTTGACTTCCAACTCATTAATTTGGTTGGGGTACACGCCTATTCCATCCACTAAGTCTCCGGCGATGACTAAATATTTTAGTTTTCCCACGCGTTCTTTTTCCGAATCTGTTCCAACGCGTTGGTTCATCCATTCAATGAATTTTTCCCACCATGGTCGAATGAATAATTTGCTGCCGATGTGAATGTCGCTCGTCACGCACACGCCCAAATCCACATCACTTGTTTTTGGTTTTCGTTGGGGTAAATCCGGCCATGAAAAATCTTTGACAATCATTAATTCTCCCGTTCGTGCAAGTTTGCATTTCATTCCCACCACATCATCGTCCGTTAATCGTTTGGCCTTGGTGATTAACTCTTCATCCGACGCCGGAATGAGTGCTTTTGCATGCCCCTCCATGTCTTCAATGCTCAACAAGATGTGTCCATTCTTGGTGTTTTTTTTCTCGGTAATCATCACCACCACGTCAAATTCGGAGTCTCTTCCCTGTCGGTCAATTTTGGCTAATGAACGGGGTTGGTATCCTCTGTTTTTGAGTTCGTTGTGCAAAAACGTATACTTGTCTTGGAATAATTGGAGAAAATCCAGTGCTTTTCCTTTGGATTCCGAACTTCCGGAATAATTCAAGTGGTGTAAGATGCGATAGTTTGGGGAATACTCGCTCGCGAGTGGTTTTTTGGTCGCGGGAACACTTTCCGTCAGTTGAGCGTGTTGGGGAAATAGGGTCAATGGTTCCATTGCTTTGGCTTTGCGTTCCACGTGTACACGCGTTATCATGAATGTGTTTTCCCCTGCAAGCGTGTCGAGAAT
>Ga0194121_10005654_pt1 | contig 17157 bp, 15 predicted proteins | sample TA2MahCa50mmetaG_FD_148609 | JGI IMG/M metagenome (GOLD analysis project Ga0194121, IMG submission 148609) | Freshwater microbial communities from Lake Tanganyika, Tanzania - TA2015020 Mahale Deep Cast 50m | ecosystem: Environmental > Aquatic > Freshwater > Lake | place: Tanzania: Lake...
TGGTGGCGCGCGCTGAAGCCGCGCTCGCGGCGGACGACCTTGCCACGGCCGGCGCCGCGATCGACGTGTTGCCGCCCGAGATCAAGGCGCCGGCCACGCCCTGGCTCGAGGAGGCCCAGGCGCGGCTCGCCCTCGACCGGGTCGTGGCGCAGCTCACGGCTGCCGCCGGCGCGCCGCGCCCATGACCGGCGTCCGCATCATGACGTCATGACCGCATGATCCGCATCATCCTTTACATCGTCCAGGTCGCCCTCCTCGTGGCGGTCGCGGTCTGGCTCGCCGAGCATCCGGGCGAGGTTCGCATCGATTTCCTCGGCTACCGCATCGAGACCTCGGCAGCACTGGTCGCGGCGGCCGTGGCGCTTCTCGTGGTTGCGGCGGCGCTGATCTACCGGTTCTGGCGTAGCCTGATCCAAGCGCCCGGCGATTTCGCGGTGTGGCGGCGCGAGCGCCGCCGGCGCAAGGGCTATCGCGCGCTGACCCAGGGCATGGTCGCGGTCGCGGCCGGCGACGCCGACGAGGCCCGCCGCCAGGCGCGTCAGGCCGACGTGCTGCTGGGTGATCCGCCGCTGACCATGCTGCTGGCGGCCCAGGCCGCCCAGCTCGAAGGCGACGAGGACGCCGCGCGCAAATACTTCACGGCCATGCTCGACAATCCCGAGACCGCCTTTCTCGGCGTGCGCGGCCTGCTCACCCAGGCGAACCGCTCAGGCGATCGTGCCAAGGCGCTCGAGCTCGCCCAGCGCGCTCACGCGATCAAGCCGGACACCCCTTGGGTGCTCGGCGCGCTGTTCGATCTGCAGACCCAGGCCGGGCGCTGGGAGGACGCGCTCGCCACGCTCAAGCAGGCCGCGCGCGGCCGCCAGGTCGGCGAGGCCGAGGCGCGGCGCCGGCGTGCCGTGCTCCTGCTGGCCCAGGCGCGCGCCGCGGAAGCCGAGGGCCGCGACGACACGGCGCTCGACCGCGCCAAGGATGCCATCGACCTGACGCCCGATCTCGTGCCTGCGGTGGCGCTGGTCGCGCGGCGCTACCTCAAGCTCGGCAAGATCAGGCGCGCGACGCGCACGGTCGAACGCGCCTGGGCCGCGACGCCGCATCCCGAGCTGGCCGCGGCCTATGGCGCCATCTGGCGCGACGAGCCGGCGCTCGACCGCTTCAAGGCCTTCGAGCGGCTGGCGCAGCTCAAGCCCGAACATCCCGAAAGCCACATTGCGCTCGCCGAGGCCGCGCTCGAGGCGCAGCTCTGGGGTGCGGCGCGAAATCATCTGGAGCAGGCACGCAAGGCGGAGCCGTCGGCGCGTGTCCTCCGCCTGCTGGCTAGGCTGGAGGAATCCGAGCACAACGATCTCGACGCGGCGCGCCGCTGGCTCGAGCACGCCGCGGTGGCCGTCGCGGCGCCGCAATGGGTGTGCACGAGTTGCGGCGCGGTGTCGGCCGAATGGACGCCGCTTTGCGGCCATTGCCATGCCTTCGATGGCTTGCGCTGGCAGGCGCCGGTGCGGATTGGCGGCGGCGAAATCGCGCCAGCCGTCGAACCGGTCGGCGCGATCTCAGCGCCGCCACGGTCCATGAGCGGCGCTCAGCCCGGAAGCTAGCTGCGATGTCCGCCCGCTTCGTCGTCGTCGTGTCGGTGATCATCGAGCGCGACGGCAGGGTGCTTCTGCTGCGGCGCAGCCGGACCGTCGAGCACGCGCCCGGACGATGGGACGTCGCGTCGGGCCGCCTCGAAGCGGGCGAGACGCCGAAGGATGCCGCCCGCCGCGAGGCCGCCGAGGAGACCGGTCTGTCGGTCGACATCCTGGAGCCGCTCGACACCTTCTTCTTTCGCCGCGGTCCGGCGCGCGACGAGGCGATCGGCATCACCTTTTGCAGCGGCAATGCGCGCGGCGAGGTGACGCTCTCCGCCGAGCACGACGAAGCGCGCTGGGTTGCCCTCGACGAGCTCGGCGGCTACGAGGTGGCGCCCGGCTTGCGCCGCTGCATCGAGTTGGTGCTGGGACGAGCTCGCTGACTGGGAGTGTCGCCCGGACGCGGCGGCGCATCTTCAATTGACAGCCCCGGATGCCCCCGCTTCACTAGCCGCCGCAACGATTTGAGGGGGAAAATCCGCCATGGCGGACAAGCGCGCGCGCAAGAAGGCCGAGGAACTGCGCAGCCATCGCTGGTACGGCGTCAAGGACATGCGGTCCTTCGGCCATCGCTCGCGCACCAAGCAGATGGGCTTCACGGCCGAGGATTACGGCGGCAAGCCGGTCATCGCCATCATCAACACCTGGAGCGACATGAACACCTGCCACACCCATTTCCGCCAGCGCGCGGAAGAGGTGAAGCGCGGGGTGTGGCAGGCCGGCGGCTTCCCGGTCGAGCTGCCGGCGGTGTCTCTGGGCGAGCCGATCATGAAGCCGACCACCATGATGTACCGCAACCTGCTCGCCATGGAGTGCGAGGAGCTGCTGCGCGCCAACCCGATCGACGGTGCGGTGCTGATGGGCGGCTGCGACAAGACGACGCCGGCCCTGCTGATGGGCGCCATCAGCATGAACCTGCCGGCGATCTTCATGCCGGCGGGTCCGATGCTGCGCGGCTCGTGGCGCGGCCAGACGCTGGGGTCGGGCACCGACACCTGGAAATACTGGGCCGAGCTCAAGGCCGGCAATATCGACGAGAAGGCCTGGATGGAGATCGAGGACGGCATCGCGCGCTCGCCCGGCACCTGCATGACCATGGGCACGGCCGCCACCATGATGTCGCTCGCCGAGACGCTGGGCATGACCTTGCCCGGCGCGTCGTCGATCCCGGCGCCCGATTCGCGCCACGCCCACATGGCGAGCGCCACGGGGCGCCGCATCGTCGAGATGGTGTGGGAGGACCTGAAGCCATCGGACATCCTCACGGCCAAATCCTTCGACAACGCCATCGTCACCACCATGGCGCTCGGCGGTTCGACCAACTCGATCATCCACCTGGTGGCGCTCGCCGGCCGCGCCGGCGTCAAGCTGGACCTCGACCGCTTCGACAAGCTGTCGCGCACCACGCCGCTGATCGCCGACATCCGCCCGTCCGGCCGCTTCCTGATGGAAGACTTCTTCTACGCCGGCGGGTTGCGCGCAACGCTGGCGCGGCTTGGCGATCGGATCGACGGCTCGGCGCTGACCGTCAACGGCCAGAAGTTAGGCGAGAACTATGCGGGTGCCCAGACCTACAACGACGACGTCATCCGCCCGCTCAACAATCCGCTCAACGCCGAAGGCGGGCTTGCCGTGCTGCGCGGCAACCTGGCGCCTGACGGCTGCGTGATCAAGCACAGCGCAGCCGAGCCGCGCCTGCTGCGCCATTCCGGCCCGGCCTTGGTGTTCAGCGACTACAACGAAATGGCCGCCAAGGTTGATCGCGACGATCTCGAGGTCACGCCTGATCACGTGCTGGTTCTGCAGAGCGCTGGCCCGCTCGGCGGGCCAGGCATGCCGGAATGGGGCCAGCTGCCGATTCCGAAGAAGCTCCTGAAGCAGGGCGTGCGCGACATGGTGCGCGTGTCCGACGCGCGCATGAGCGGCACCAGCTACGGCGCCTGCGTGCTGCACGTGGCGCCGGAATCCCATGTCGGCGGGCCGCTCGCCTTCGTGCGCACCGGCGACACCATCCAGCTCGACGTGCCGAACCGGAAGATCGAGCTCAAGGTCGACGAGGCCGAGCTCAACCGCCGCAAGCAGGCCTGGAAGCAGAAGCCCGCGATCTATCCGCGCGGCTACGGCCAGATGTTCGCCCGCCACGTGACGCAGGCCAATCACGGCTGCGACTTCGACTTCCTGCACGGCGGCTCGTCCGTTCCGGGGCTCGCCATTCCCGATCCGGAGATCCACTGATGGACATGCCCGTCAACAAGTTCAAGCGGGCGATCCAGGCGGGCACGCCGCAGATCGGCATCTGGTCGGCGCTCGCCAACAACTACGTGTCGGAGGCCCTGGCCGGCGCCGGCTTCGACTGGATCCTGCTCGACACCGAGCATTCACCCAACGAGCTGCCCATGGTCATGGCGCAGCTCCAGGCGGTCGCCGCCTATCCGACCCAGGCGGTGGTGCGGCCGGCCTGGAACGACCTCGTGCTGATCAAGCGCTTCCTGGACATCGGCGCCCAGACGCTGCTCGTGCCCTTCGTGCAGAACGCGGAGGAGGCCAAGCGCGCCGTGCGCGCCGTGCGCTACCCGCCCGAAGGCATCCGCGGCGTCTCCGGCACGACCCGCGCCAACCGCTTTGCCCGTGTGCCCGACTATTTCAAGCGTGCCAGCGAGGAGGTCTGCCTGCTGGTCCAGCTCGAGACGCGCGTGGCGCTGGGCGAGCTCGAGAAGATCGCGGCGATCGACGGCATCGACGGCATCTTCATCGGTCCCGCGGATCTCGCCGCCGATTTCGGCAAGCTGGGCACCTCGGGTGATCCCGAGGTGTGGACGGCGATTTCGGACGCCGGCAAGCGCATCCGCAAGGCCGGCAAGCCCGCGGGCATCCTGGCGCCGGTCGAGGCCGACGCGCGGCGCTGGCTCGACGAGGGCTTCACCTTCGTCTCGGTCGGCGTCGATCTCGGCATGCTCGCCCGCGGCGCCGACGCGCTCATCAAGAAGTTCAGGCCCTAGATGTCTGCCTCATGCTGAGCCTGTCGAAGCATGAGGCTGCTGCCGCGACTCCGATCCATCCATTGAATGCCTGATACGCGGTGACGTCCTCATTCTTCGACATGCTAAGGGTGAGGTATTCATTGAAACTCTGACGCCGGATTGATGCCCATGAAAACCACACCCGTCACGCTCGACGACATTCCCCGCTCCGTGCTCGCCGTGCCGCCGCTCGCGCGCAATGCCGATCTGGCGCTCGACGAGTACGAGAACTGCCGCCTGATCGGCTATCTCGAGAACGGCGGGGTGCGCACGCTGATGTATGGCGGCAACGCCAACTTCTACAATGTCGGCGTCTATGAATATGCCGGCATCGTCGATTTCCTCGAGGAACAGGCGAGCGAGGAGACCTGGGTCATCCCCTCGATCGGTCCGGACTATGGCCGCATGATGGACCAGGCCGACATCCTGCGCCGGCGCGCGTTTCCGACCGCCATGATCCTGCCGCTGCAGCAGCAGGCGACGGTCGCCGGCGCCGAGGACGGCATCCGGCGCTGCGTCGACCGCTTCGGCCGTCCCGTCATTCTCTATATCAAGTTCGAGGGCTTCCTCTCGGTCGAGGCGATCCAGCGCCTGGTCAATGACGGGCTGGTCGCGGCCATCAAGTATGGCATCGTGCGCAAAAACCCGTCCAAGGACGATTACCTCGCGCAGCTCGCCCAGGCGGTCGACAAGCGCATGATCATCAGCGGCATCGGCGAGCGGCCGGCTGTCGTGCACATGACCGAGTTCGGCCTCGCCGGCTTCACCTCGGGCTCGGTCTGCATCGCGCCGCGCGGCTCGATGGCGATTCTCGCGGCGCTCAAGGCGGGCGAAGTGGCCAAGGCGAAGAAATTGCGCCAGCGCTACATGCCGCTCGAGGATCTGCGCGACGAGATGAACGCGATCCGCGTGCTGCACGATGCCGTGCGCCTCGCCAGGATCGCCGACACCGGGCCGATCCTGCCGATGCTGTCGAATCTCAGCGACGAGCAATGCGCCAAGGTCGAGCCGGTTGCGCGCGCGCTGCGCGCCGCCGATGAGGCGATGGCGTAGCCGAAGCCGGCGTTGGAACGGGGGTCACCCCTGCCCCGGATTAGTTCGTGCAAGATTTGATCCCCTCCCCCTCTGTGGGGGAGGGCAGGCTGGGGGCAATGCAGAGATCGATGATTCCCAAGTTCGACTCCGGTAGCGTCGCTCCATGATCCTTTCCGCCGATCTCCTCGATCGCCAGCTCACCGCGATCTTCACCGCCTGGGGCATGCGCCCCGATCAGATTGCCGACACGGTGCGCGTGATGCTCTATGCCGATCTGAGCGGCATCGATTCCCATGGCGTGTCGATGATGCCCGCCTATCACCGCATCCGCGCCGAGGGCAAGCTGACCATGGCGGCGGTCGTCCGCGTGGTCCGGCAGACTCCGGTGACGGCCCTGGTCGATGCGGGCGGCGGGCTCGGCCACGCGGCCGGCGTGTTCGCCATGAACCTCGCGGTCGAGCGCTGCGCCGGGCTCGGCATCGCCGCGGTCGGCGTGCGCAACTCCAATCACTACGGCGCCGCCGGCTTCTATGCCCGCATGGCCGCCGAGCGCGGCTTCATCGGCATCGCCACGACGTCGAGCTGGAAGGCCTCGATCGTGCCGACCTTCGGCTCCAAGCCGATGTTCGGCACCAACCCGATCGCGTTCGCCGCGCCGGCCGGGCGCAATCCGCCCTTCGTCATGGATTTCGCGACCAGCACGGCGGCGATCGGCAAGTTCACGCTCGCCCACCGCGCCGGCAAGAAGATCCCCGAAGGATGGGCGCTCGGCGCCGACGGCAATCCGACGACCGATCCCAAGGTCGGCCTCGACCTCCGCCTGCTGACGCCCTTGGGCGGCACGCGCGAACAGGGCAGCCACAAGGGCTATGGCCTCGCCGCCATGGTCGACATCCTGTCCGCGACCTTGAACGGCGGCTCCTTCGCCGCGACGCGCGAGGAGCGCTACGGCAAGGAGGCACGCTTCAACATCGGCCACTTCTTCCTGGCGCTCAATCCAGCCATGTTCCGCGAAGATGGCGAGTTCATCGCGGAGATGGACCACATGATCGACGCGCTGCGCGCGGTCAAGCCGGCCGAGCCGGGCCAGCCGGTGCTGGTCCATGGCGATCCCGAGGAGACGGCGCGGCAGGAACGCATGACCAAGGGCATTCCCGTCGCCGACTCGCTGGTCGAGGAGCTGCGCGAGATCGCGCGCGCCTGCAACGCTCCGGACCTGATCGGCGGGCGGAGCAGGACGGGATCGGCATGACGGCCGACGCCGTGCTCATCACGGGTGCCAGCCGGGGCATCGGCCAGGCCATCGCGCGGCGCATGGCGGAAGCCGGCCACGCGATCATCAACCTGGATATCCTGCCGCCCGAGCCCGGCACGCCCGAGGCCGCCAACTATCTGCGCGTCGATTTCGTCGATCGCGACGCAACCGCCGCCGCGCTCGCGCGGATCACGGCCGCGCACGAGGTCACGCGCCTGGTCAACAATGCCGGCATCGCGCTGCCCGGCGATCTCGAAGGGACGACGCTCGCGGATTTCGAGCGCACGGTCCAGGTCAACCTGCGCGCCGCGCTGCAATGCGCGGAGGCCGTGCTGCCCGCGATGAAGCGCCGCCGCTTCGGCCGCATCGTCAACATCGCGAGCCGCGTCGTGCTCGGCAAGACGCTGCGCACGGCCTATGCCGCGACCAAGGCCGGCATCGCCGGCTTCACCCGCACCTGGGCGCTCGAGCTCGGTCGCGAGGGCATCACCGTCAACACGATCGGGCCCGGCCCGATCGCGACCGACATGTTCACGAGCGCCAACCCGGCCGACAGTCCGCGCACCAAGGCCATCATCGAGGGCATACCGGTCGGCCGCATGGGCACGCCCGAAGACGTCGCCCATGCCGTCGCCTTCTTCCTCGACGACCGGTCATCCTTCGTGACCGGTCAGCTTCTCTATGTCTGCGGTGGGCTGTCCGTGGGACGCCCGGACTGAGGCGGGCGGAGGATCGCCAATCGGCCAGACCCCAGGCGCAGATCCCGAACATTCCGGCTTCGACCCCCTCGCGCGCAGCCCCGGAAATATGTCAGATTAGGGCCAGAAAACTCAGCAATCGGGTCACCGGGAGGAAATCACATGCTGAAGCGCATCCAGTTCTCGTCAGCCGCACTTGCCCTTGCCCTCGGCGCGGCGTTGCCTGCGGCCGCTGCCGACAACTATCGCTTCATGACCGGCCCGCAGGGCGGCGTTTGGGTGCCGCTCGGCGGCGCGATCAAGAACGTGTTCGAGAAGTCGATCCCGGGCGTGGCCGTCCAGGTGCTGCCCGGCGCGGGCATCGCCAATGTGCGCGGCATCGACGAGGACAAGGCCGAGATCGGCTTCGGCAACTCGATCTCGACGGTCGACGGCGTCAACGGCGATCCGCCGTTCCCGCGCAAGGCGGCCAACGTCTGCAACCTGGGAAGCCTCTATCCCCAGTATTTCCAGGTCGTCGCGCTGGCTGACGCCAAGATCAACTCGATCAAGGACCTCAAGGGCAAGTCGATCGCGATCCAGCCGCGCGGCAACACGGCCGAGCTCGCGACCAAGCAGATCCTCGAGGTCCACGGCCTGAAGTACGAGGACATGAAGGTCAACTTCATGTCCTATACCGATGCCGTCTCGCTGCTCAAGGACGGGCACGCCCAGGTCTTCACCGCCGGCACGACGATCCCGTCATCGGCCGTCATGGACCTGGCGGCGGCGCGCGACATCAAGCTGATCGACCTGTCCGACTCGGTCGAGGGCATGCGCAAGATCAACAAGGGCTACGCGGCGGTCACGCTGCCGGCCAACACCTACGCCAAGCAGGACAAGCCGGTCACCAAGATCGGCTACGCCGCGCACCTGATGGTGTCGTGCAAGCTCAAGGAAGATCACGTCTACCAGATGACCAAGCTGATCGCGGCGAACATGAAGGACTTCTCCGTCATGAACAAGCCGATGGAAAGCGTCACGCCCAAGATGATGGCCGACGATATCGGCGTGCCGTTCCATCCCGGCGCGCGCAAGTTCTACCGCGAAGTCGGCGCGATGATGTAAAGGCCGCCTTCGAGTTCGACCGAACGCCCGCGAGGCAAGAAACCCGCGGGCGTTCTTTTGTTTGATCGGGAAAGAGCCGGCGGGGGGCCGATGCTGGGGAAGCTGACCTACAAGCAGGTGATCGGCATTGCCATCGGCATCATCGGCGCGGCGATGTCGCTCTACCACATGTACGCCATCGCCATCGCGCCGCCCGAGGCCATGATCTTCCGCGGCTGGCACCTGCTGTTCGCGATCGTCCTCGTATTCCTGATCTACCCGACCAACGCCAAGCGCGGGCAGGGCAACCCGTCCTGGATCGATCTCGGCCTGGTCGCGTTGTCGATCGCGTTCATCGGCTACATCTTCGTCTATTACAAGTACATCATTAACCGCATCTACTACATCGACGACCTGCTGCCGGCCGACATGGTGATGGCCGTGCTCGCAGTGATCCTGGTGCTCGAGGCTTCGCGCCGCGCCGTCGACTGGATGCTGCCCGTGACCGCGCTCGCCTTCGTCGCCCATGCGTTCCTGTGGACCGGCGTCGACGCCCAGCGTTTTCTCGACCAGATGTACATGACGACCGAAGGGATCTTCGGCTCGACATTGGGCGTCTCGGCCGCCTTCGTCGTGATCTTCGTCATGTTCGGCAGCTTCATGGAGCGCACGGGCACGGGCCAGCTCTTCATGGATTTCGCGCTCGCGCTGACCGGCCGGCAGACCGGCGGCCCCGGCAAATGCAGCGTCATCAGCTCGAGCCTGTTCGGCACGATCTCCGGCAGCGCGGTCGCCAATGTCATGGTCGACGGTCCGATCACCCTGCCGCTGATGAAGCGCAGCGGCTTCACGCCGCATTTTGCCGCCGGCGTCGAATCGACCGCGTCGACCGGCGGCCAGATCATGCCGCCGGTGATGGGTGCGGCCGCCTTCGTCATGGCCGAGTTCATGAGCGTCAGCTATTTCCAAATCTGCATGTGGGCCATCATTCCCTCGGTCCTCTACTACGTGGCATGTTTCGCCGCGGTGCACTTCGAAGCCAAACGGCATGGTCTGCGCGGATTGTCGCGCGAGGAGTGCCCGCGGATCGTCCATGTGCTGAAGGAGCGCGGCCACCAGTTCATCCCGGTCGCCATCGTGCTGGTCGGCATGTTCAACGATTACAGCGCGCCGCTGGCCGCGCTCGTCGGCGTGCTGTCCTGCTTCCCGGTCGCCTACCTGCGCAAGTCGACGCGCCATACGGTCACATGGGCGAACATCTGGGGTGCGCTCGTCGACAGCGCCCGGAACAGCCTGGCCGTCGCGCTCGCCTGTGCGGCGGCCGGCATCATGATCGGCACGATCGCGCTCACCGGCCTCGGCATCACCTTCACGCAGCTTGTCCTCGGCCTGGCCGAGCACAGCCTGTTCGTGGCGCTCGTCATCACGGCCATGGCGAGCCTTGTGCTCGGCCTGGCGCTCCCGACCACGCCCTCCTACATCCTGACCGTCGCGCTGCTGGTGCCGGCGATCATCAAGATGGGCGTGGTCGAGCCGGCCGCCCACATGTTCGCCTTCTACTACGCCATTCTGTCGGCGATCACGCCGCCGGTGGCGCTGGCCGTCTTCGCGGCGGCGAGCCTCGCCAAGGCCGACATGTGGAAGTCGGGTTGGGCGGCGATGAAGATCGGCGCCGCCGGCTTCGTCGTGCCGTTCATGTTCGTCTACGATCCGGCACTGCTCATGATCGGCGAATGGCCGGACATTCTGATGGCGACGGCGACCGCCAGCATCGGCTGCATCCTGCTCGCCTCGGGCCTGCACGGCTTTCTGCTGCGCTCGGCGGTCATGTGGGAGCGCGTGGCGCTGGTCTCGGCCGCGCTGCTGCTGGTCAATCCGAACTGGGTCACCGACCTGGTCGGCGCCGGGCTGCTCGTCGTCGTGCTGATCGCCCAGCGCGCGATGCCGGGGATGGAGACGCCGAAGCCGGCATGAGGATCAGCCCGGCGCCTTGCCGGGCACGCCGTATTTCCGCGTGAACAGCCAGCCCTGCGCGGTCTGCTTGGCGACGACGTCGCCGATCTCGCGCAGCCTGACCTCGGCCGGCAGATTGCCGAACATCGAGCGGTCCCAGTTGCCGGCGAACAGCACGGCGTTGTTGCCCGTGAACGGCTCGCCGAGCAGCGGCGGCGCGGTCGGCAGGCTGAACAGCCAGAGCTCGTCGAGCCGCCCCGCAGGTCCAAGACTCGGATCGAGCTCGCCCGTGTGGCGCACCGCCGGACCCAATGGCAGCGAATGGCCGTCGCGGCCGAACACGGGGATGTACTCGCTCGGCGCGGCCACCGTGATGGTGCGCTCGCCCGGGAAGAAGCGGCCGGTCCAGATGTCGTGCCACAGCCCTTCCGGCAGGTAGACGCGCACCTGGCCGCCCGGCTGCAGCACGGGCGCCACCAGGATCGCCGACCCCAGCATGTACTGCGTGTCGAAGGGATGGGCCGCCGGGTCCTTCGGGAAGGCGAGCGCCATCGGCCGGCGCACCGGCAGGCCCGAGCGCGACGCCTCGGCAAGGCAGCCCTGCAGATAGGGCAAGAGCCGGTAGCGCAGGCTCAGCCACTCGCGCAGGATGGCCAGCACGCCGGCATCGTGGCGCCACGGCGCGTTGGCAGCGTCGTGGATGCGCAGATGGGAGCCCAGCACGCCGAATTGCAGCCAGCGCAGCCAAAGCTCGCTGTTCGCCTGCGTGCCGGCGGGCGGCAGAACGACTTCCGTCGCGTGCGCGCCGCCGCCGCTCAAGGACCAGGAGAGCGCGCCGCGCACGCTCGCCGCCAGTCCTTCCCAATCGGCCTCGGCATCGCCGCCGCATGGGGTCGCGCGCGCCTGCGTGCCGGTCCAGGCCGCACGGCTCCACACCGGCCGGCCGGCGGGCGCGGCGCCGAGCGCGGCGATCAGATCCGCCGGGGAAATCGTGTCGGCCAATTCGAGCGCATCGCCCGCACCTGCGCGCGTGCAGGCGCGGAAATGGTGCGACGCCAGATCGCTCGAGGCGGCCCCGGACATGACATCGCCGGCCAGCTCCGCGCCGCGCCAGTCGCGCGCGGTCGCGGCGGCATCGCCGGCCGCGACCCAGGCGCCGAGCGACCACAGGGGCTGCTCGCCGACCCGTCCAGTCAGGGCCGCGAAGCGCTGGATGATCTCCTCGGGTGTCGCGCCACCGATGAAGAGCAGATCGAGGCGCTCGTCCTCAACCTTGATGACATGGGCGCGCAGCGACCATTGGGGATAGCCGATGCCGTTGACCACGTGACCGCGCGTGTGGACGAACAGGCCCCAGCCACGCGGGCTCCACACGAAGGGGACGTTCTTGGCCGAGCGCTCCGAAGCGACGCCCGGGCTCGCGTGATTGGCCGAGACGATGAGCTGGCCGCGCCGGTCGAGCGGTCCGAACTTCTCGCCGAGACCGTGGACCGGCCGGCTCGTGTCGAGTGCGAAGGCAAGCCACCAGCCGTCCCTGGCGCGCGCGACGGCGGGGAACGGCGCCGCCCCGCCGGCAAAGCCCGCCGACTCGACCAGCGTCTGGCCCTCGATCGAGAAGCGCAGCCGCAGCGGCCCGCCCAGCACCTCGAGCACGAGACCGCCATCGGCGATCCGTGCGCTGCCCGGCCCGGCTTCGACCGGTGCCGCGTCGCCGGCCGTTGGCTGGCCGAGCAACCCGGCATCGGCGCCGCCGCCCAGCGTCATGCGCAGCACGCCCGGCGCATGGCGGGCGAGCGTCAGCGGGCCGGCGTCGGTCGTGAGCTGGCTGGCTTCGCCCGCGAGCTTTTGCAGCGTGGCGGCGCCTGCGGTTGGATCGTCGGTGCTGAAATTCATCCCAAGCCATTGCCTCATGCTGAGCTAGTCGAAGCATGGGGCCGTTGCCACCGCTCCGAGGTTGCCGGTGAGCGCCCGTCTGCGGCTGTCGTCCTCGTGGTTCGCCCCTCGTCAAGCTCGGGAGGCTCACCACGAGGTATTCGGGCGACCGGAATCCTACCATATCTTGGCGGATGCCCCGATGAGACGGTCCAGTTGCGTTCCGCCCGGCTCGTCGCTATCTTCCCGGCCGCAGACGGCGTCTGCGCTTGGCCGCATGCACACGTCCGGAATGGACAAGCCCCAATAGCTCAGCGGTAGAGCAACCGCTTCGTAAGCGGTAGGCCGTTGGTTCAAATCCGACTTGGGGCACCATCATTATTACACAACGGTCTTGGCGCATTTCCTGACCTTCCGGCCGCCAAGGCCAGGACGCCGGCAATGTTCCCCTCGACTTCGATGATGGCTTCCCCTCGGCGCGTACCGGGAGTGACCACGATCTGTTCTATCAAGCTGCGGAGCGCATCGGCTGCCGCAGCGCGCTCGGCGGGAGCGCTGGAAAGCGCCTGCTCGAGCTGGACAACCTGCTGGCGGTAGCGCTGGGGCAGGTTGGGGTGGAGTTCAACGATCGTGGCTGAAGCCGCGATCTCTCGCTGCTCGGCAACCAGGCGTGCATGCTCGGATTCGAGTGTGGCCAGCCGTTCGCGTAGCGTTGCTGGCGCGGTGCCTTCCTCGATCGCCTTGACGATGCGCTGGATGCGCCGATCGACGTCGGCGGTAGCGGCGCTGTTGGTCGCCTTGCGCGCAGCGCGAGCACTCTGCAGCCCCTTCATCGCGGCGCGATACTCGCGCGCGAATTCAGTGAACAAGTCTGGCGCTATCAAGCGTTCCTTGATGCCGGCGAGGACGCGCGCCTCGAATTGATCGCGCCGCACGGTGGTGATGTTGTCGCATGTGCCGCTCTCGCGGTGCGTGATGCAGCCCATGCGGTTTGTCGCGCGCATGGCGAACGATCCGCCGCAGCTGCCGCATTTGGCCAGCCCGCTGAGCAGGTGGCGCGGCCGGCGGGCGAGGTGCGGGCCGTGCTGAGCGAATCGCTGTCGGCGCGTCTGGACGTTCAGCCACAGGTCATCGGGCACGATGCGCAGCTCGGGCGCGGGGATCGTCACGCGCTCGGCCGCGGGCACTACGCGCACCTCGCGCACGCCTGTCTCCGGGTTCTTCCGATAGTTATGGCGGCCGAAGACGATCTGGCCGGCATAGAGCCAGTTCATGAGGATGCCATTGTTGCGCTGCCGGTGGCCGTTAATCGTGCTGGCATTCCATTGCTTGCCGCGCGGGCTCTTGATGCCGTCTCGGTTCAGATCGGCGGCAATCGCGCGCGGGCTGCGACCGGCGGCGTACTCCTTAAATATGCGCAAGATAACCGCGGCCTCGGCCGGCTCGATCGCGCGCCGGCCCTTCTCGATCTCTCCCTTGGGGCCGACCTCGACGATCTTGCGATATCCGTAGCTGATGCCTCCGCCGGCGCGGCCGGCCTCGACGCGCCCGCGCTGGCCGCGCCGAATCTTCGCCGAGAGGTCCTTGATGAAGAGCGCGTTCATCGTGCCCTTCAGGCCTACATGCAGCTCGTTGACATCGCCTTCGGCCAGCGTGTGAATCCGGATGTCCAAATGCGCGAGGCGCTTGAACAGGCCGGCGACATCCTCCTGGTCGCGCGAAAGGCGGTCGAGCGCCTCGGCGATCACCATGCCGAAGCGGCGCGCGCGGGCGGCGGCGAGCAGCGCTTGCATGCCCGGGCGGTTGGCAAGTCGTGTGCCGGATATTGCTGCGTCGCTATAGACCTCGACGACATCGGCGCCGAGCTGGCGCGCCTTCTCGCGGCAGAGTCGAACCTGGTCTTCGATCGAAGCCGCGCGCTGCATCTCGGTCGAGTATCGGGCATAGATCGCGCAAAGCATTTTAGGCCTCCGGTATCAGGCGCCTCAGGTGAGGGACGCTCAACCTTTCGGCGAGGGCGGAAGCTTGCGCTCCGCCTGGGCCTGATGATCCGCTGCGGCGGTCGCACGAGCAAGAGCCCGGACCAGGGCCTTGAGCGCGGCCAAGGCCTCCGGCGGCTCGCCGCGTCCGCCGCCATTTCCGGGCCTTTCCGGGCGCTCTGCCGGCGCGGCGGCGTCCGCCCATTGGGACGCGGAGGCTGTAGCGGTGAGCGCAGGCTTGGGCATGGGCGCGTTAGCGGCGGCCTGGGGCGCCGCGGGGATCGGCGTCGGGGGTTGCTTGCCATGGCTTGATGGCCGGCGCGACCATCGCGGCATGGCGCAGGGGCTGAAAATCGGGACGCTCGGGGAATGCGCGGCCAGTGGGCATGATTTCCAGTGCTATTGCGCCAGCTGCGGGCATCGGCGCTTCATGGCCGCCGGCGAATTGGCCCAGCGCTATGGCGCGGCCCCGGGGAAGAAGCCGAAGATCAGGGCGAGGATCGCTGCCAGCGCAATCAGGGCGCGCCAGCCCGCGGGCGTCATCAGCGCGGGCCAGTGCAATCGGCCCGGCCTGGCGGGGCGCCTCATGTGCTCCGGCCCAGGGCGCGGCGCGGCGTGCGGCGGGCGCCCAGCAGGATGCGCGCGGCGCGCACGGCGGCGGCTTCATGATGCGTCTCAATCTCGGCCGCGCTGAAGCCCGCGGCCTTAAGGTCATCGAGTGTGGCGCCGCCCGCGGCGGCGGCGCGCTCCAAGAAGATATCAAGCATGCGCTGGCCAGTCGGAATCGGCTTGGGTTCGATAGCCACAGTCGGCGTCGCCAGTCGAAGCGGATCGAAGCCGGGATCGATGTCGCATTCGCGGCTGATCGGCATGGGCATTCCTCCTGCAAAGGGTGTCCGTTCCATGGGGGGCGGGCGGGCCCGCGCCCCTTGTGATTAGGTTGTAGGCGGAAACATAGTGGGGGTATATCCCCAAGTCAACCCCAACCGGGGGTAAATCCCTAGGAGGGTCCGCCGAAGGCTGGACAGCAAGCGGCTTCGGCGCGACGATCGGTGCGCGATGCGTCTATTCGGCTTGCGGCAGGAGGGTGCGATGATCGGTCCCAAGCAAGCAATCGTCCGGGCGGGGCGCTCCGGCGCGGCGCCCGGTTGGCCGGCATTGCCGTGAGTGCGTTACTGTACGGTGCCGGGCTGCTGATGCTGGCGAATGCCGGCGTCTTCGTCTGGTCGGCGGCGCAGTCGCAAGGCCCTGCGTCCCATTTGTTCGATCAGTATGTGATCGCGGCTACGGGCACCTTCATCGGTGCTTTCCTGCTGGTTGGCCTGGGGCATGTCATCGGACTGCTGGGTGCGATCAGGCAGGAGCTAGCCGCCTCATCCGAAAAGGTCGCAGCCGGCCGCTAGGCGTCGGCGCGCTCAGCGCCGGCCACGCTCAGCACCATCCCCGGCGCTTGCCGCCCGTGTAAGGGCGCGCCATGTCAGCAGCGAGCATGGCGGCCGACAGATCCCGGCCCATGACAGCAGCGCGCGCAACGACCCGGCCGCCATACTTGTCCTGATGGATGTCGGTCAGAGCCACGGCGCCGTCCCTGACCAGCCCGCTCAGGTACGTGCGCGCGGCCTGCGCGGCAGCGCGCTCGCTCGGGCATTGGCCGTGCATTTCGGGTGCGTCGATGCCGGCCAGCCGCACGCGGGTTACGATTTCCTGGTCAAGCCAGACATGGGCGCGCACAAGCAGCGTATCTCCGTCGATGGTGCGTAGTACGATGGCAGGAATTGGCCCGGGCAGGCTATCGGCCGCCCGCGCCGCGGCAGCGCCGGCCAGGCCCGCCAGAAGAATGATGCTGAGGGCGAAGCGGCGGCGCATCGCCGCGCTCAGGTTCGGTTGTAGCGGCCGACGATCTGATGCACGCCGCCGATTTTTTCCAGCTTCAAGGTGAATTCCTCGCGCGGATTGAACTGGCGCAGCTTGATCGCGCTGTCGTCGCGCCGGACCAGTTGCTTGACCATGGCATGGCGCGCGCCGTCCTCCGCGCTATCGCGCAGAATGACAAGCACGTCGTCGCCGGCGCGGGCCGGGCGGGTGGGATGAACCAGCACCAGATCGCCGTGCTCGTAGCGCGGCGACATCGAGTCGCCGACGATATACATGGCGAAGCCGCCGACGACGCCGATCAGCGGGCCGGGCCGGCGGATCATCTCGATCGGCTCGTAGCTCAGGATCAAGCTTCCGTCGGGGCCGCCCTGGGCGCAGGCATAAACAGGGAAGTCTCGGCCGCCTACGAGGCCATCGGTGACGATAGTGGTGCGTGCCGTCGCCGGCTCCCCGGCCTGCTGCGCGCCCGGCAGCGGCGCGTCGGCGCCCGGCCGGCCTTCCGCGAAGAGGTCGTCGACAGTCACGCCAAGCTTGCCCGCGATGGCGGCCAGATGATCGTGGCTGGGGCGCTGTACCTTCCCGCGGATGATGTCGCGCACGTAGGTCGATCCGACCTCCGCGTCGCTCGACAGGCGGTAGGGATTGGTGCCCCGCGCCTTCATCAGGCGCTGCAGGTTTGCGATAAGCCGTTGGATCTCCATTAGGGAATTATCCCTAATTTTCATCCCAAGTAAATAGGGGATTTGCCCCTTGACG
>Ga0194121_10005660_pt1 | contig 17139 bp, 23 predicted proteins | sample TA2MahCa50mmetaG_FD_148609 | JGI IMG/M metagenome (GOLD analysis project Ga0194121, IMG submission 148609) | Freshwater microbial communities from Lake Tanganyika, Tanzania - TA2015020 Mahale Deep Cast 50m | ecosystem: Environmental > Aquatic > Freshwater > Lake | place: Tanzania: Lake...
TTGACCCATAATGCTTTCAAGCTGTGCTAACAGGGTGTCAGTCTGACCTCCAGGCCCTGCGTTAGGAGCGCCTGTTTGTACGTTGGCTACGTTTTGTACAATCTTCCGCTGTCCGTCCGACAGTCCCTGACTGTAAACAGCCTTGACAATTTCGTCAATGTTGTCTACAACGGTTCTATGCATACCAAACAGCTCGTGATTCCACTGCCCGTTACCGTCGACGTATTGGTCGAAGAATGAGTCCAGTTGAGCGTTTTTTGATTTCAAGCTGTTCTTGTAAGCATCGTTTAGACCGAAGGTGAACGTCTTCTCGCCATTAAGCTCAAAGTTAATCCCCTCAAGTGCATCTATCTCACTAGACATTTCTTGAAGCCATTGCTCGTTTACAAACGATTCAGGTTCGTATTCTTGGTATTCTCCCGTTTCGGTTCTAGCCAAGTATCCGTTCCTGAGATTCTCAATCTCCTGACGAGCTTTATTAGCATCTATCCTGAGCTGAAGCTGTGCCATCTTTTGTTCTTTCTCTTCGAGGAAGTCATCTCCAATCTTATACTTAGTTTCTATAAGCATAGAGATATCCTCTTGAGACAACTGAGGGTGCTCTGCAGACATTTGTAACCTAACCAGATTTAAATCATCCATTTCGGATGGGTTCAGCATCTGATAGCGAAACCAGTCTTCAGGGGAGCGCCCTGTGTCACGAACAAATTCAAGGATGGGCAGCAACCGCTCATCGATATTTGTTTCTTGCGTTTGACCCATTAGAGTTTCAAGTCCAGCCCCGAACTTCTCTTCTAGATACGAGTCGATAAAATCAAGTGTCTCCTCGTCGGAAACACCATCATCATAGTGCCCACCTTGGTCTTCGTATGACCCCTGCATATACACTGCATTATTGTCATCCTCGGACTGAGATTGGTATTCTGGCTGACCTTGAAACTCAGGGTCTGATGTCAAAGAACTATCACCAGCGTTTGGTTCGGAGCTGGCATCCGATGGTTCAGTTTGCGGTTCGGGATTTGGTGGAGTGTCGAAAATTTCGATTCCAAGGTCCTTAGCCAAGTTTTCGAGCGGATTGAAGTTTGTTTCCATAAATAATTGAATTACAGTTGGTTGCAAAGATAGTACAAAAACTATCTCCGATATTTGACCACCTTCTTAGCGTATTTACGAAGCTTTTTGATAAGGTTCTTAATGCGGTTATCCATCTCATTTCAGTTCTGAGACGAAGTATTCGTGGATTTCTTTGATGCTGTCCTTGAGGTGCTTGTTCTCTTTTTCAAGCTGTTTTAGTTTAGCTGAACTTGGCTTAATAGGCTTTGCAACAGCTTGCTTGCTGTCAAGCTCGTGGATAACGTGCTCAACACGAAGAGCCAAGGTGTCTACAGCGCTAGGTATGCTGTCATTGCAGCAAGGCTTCTTGGTTTTAGCATTGATAGGTTGCTCTGTACAAGAATAAGAGCAGAGAATCAAACAGATTGAGAGTAGGTACTTCATTGCTGTGCGTTTATAGATTCTAACTTAACCAAGGCTCTAACGAGAAGGCTGTCACTAGCCTTGAGCCTGTCTTCAAGAAGGCCTACTTTCTTCTCAAGCATATCAACCTTTGTCCCACAAGCCTCAATCTGATGCTGGTAGTTGGTCTTGTTATCAAGGTACAGATAACCAACACAGATAATGGTGAAGAATAGCAACCCAGCAATGGGCTCCTTGGTAAATTTTTCAAGGACAGCAAGTAGTTCTTTCATATTGTAAAAGCAGAGAATGTTAAAGACTCTATTTCTATATTATCGGTTGCGCTAGCTAGCACATAGATGTCAAACTCGTCATTTGCATCCGCTCTTACAAAAGCCTCGCAAAATGCTGAATGAGCGTGAGCTCCTTTAGCTGTAACCTCGCAAGCGGATTGAGCTATAATGCTGCCATTTTTAGCAAGATAAAATGTGTACTCTCTGTTATTAGTGCCAGCAAACGACAACAGTGCAGCAATACGAAGAACTGAAGTCAAAGTACCTGTATAGGTTATTGTATGAGTAGATGATTCAAAAACGGTTCCGAAATCTTCACCTTCGGTCATTAGGGTATCCAAAAGAATAGTAGACCCACTAACAGTAGCAAACGCAACTGGTGAACCTACAAATAGTGACATCAACCCTCTTTCCCCATTGAGCGTTACGCTATCGGCAAGGTCATCGAACAAGCCACCCACACGGGCAGCGGTGTTCGCACCTGCGGTGGTTTCAGAGGAAATCGTTGCGGCTTTTGCCTCCAGTTGACTTCTTGTCTGTACAGCCATTACTCAAAGGTTAAGTCAAAGGTGAAGTCGAATATACCTGCGGTTACCTGTTGGTCATAAACAAGATTAAGCTCCCTTTGCGGTTGAAAGTTAAGTGCATACGCCTCCTGTGCAGGGATAGCAAGCCATAGCGGTGGTGGCCCATCTGCTTCGGTTCTAATTATAATCGTAGTTTCAACAGTCGGCTTAATCATATTAAGTTATCGTTACGTCTTCATTAATTAGGAATGTCCCGTACAGCCAAGTTTGCACGAGGCTATCGGATGCTCTTGTGGTCTGAAGGTCATACACATACAAACCAGAACTTACGCTAGCCATTGTCGTCGAAGAAACAGTGACCGTTAGAACACCGCTTGCATTCCCAGAGAAAACAAAGCCAGTTGCGTTTGTCGGGATAACTGCTGTGCCAGTAGCTGCGTCGGTTTCACGAACCTCCATATTGTAGGTAAAGACAGAACCAGAAACATTGACAACAGAACCAGAGGAGTCCCTGACATTGACGACCATCTTGAACGTGTCTCCACGTCTGCAAACGATGTCAACTCTTTGGGCTTGGTCTAGTCTTAAAGTGCTCATTTTAAGCTGGTTGTGTCATTTCTTGCTGGCCACCAAAGATACTATTCATAAGCTCTTCGTCTGCAGACATCAGTTCGCCTCTTTCGCCTTTCCTTTGGCTGATTAGCTTGGATTGCTCAATAGCTTGAGCTTTGACACGCTCATCCTTAGCCTTCTCTTTCTTGTCTTCGAGCTGTTCTCTGAACATCTTATCACCTTGAGTAACCATATTTCTCATATCCGCTTCCAATCTAGCTAACTCCATTTTAAGAGCATATTCTGTTTGAAGCAATTGGGCTTTTGCCTCCATTTCTAGTTGAATCTTTTGGGCCTCAAGTTGAGCTTGAGCCTGTAGCTCTTGAATCTTTGCTTGAGAAGCAACCATAGTGGTTTCTTGGTTAGCCTGTGCTTGCATTTGACTATTTTGAGCAGCTAATTCGGAATTTTGCCGAACTCTTTTCTTCCTTCTGACAATTAACATCATTTCAGCCTGGTCCACATCCTTTAATCTCCTAATAGCTATTGCATCTTCAAGGTCTATTTCCTTCTGAGCTAAGGACGATTGTATATTAGCTTCAAGATAAGCTTTATCTGTCTCATTCATTTCTGTGACTACCTTTACCCCAAAGTTGTACATCGGTAGGTCAGCAAAGGATGACAGAACCTCCATATTCGCTTTACCGATAGCATTCTCATATACCCTGTAGATAACCGATTCAGTAGGGAGAATCTGAAGGCACTTAATGATGTCCTCGCAAACCTTCTTGAACAGAATCATTGAAGAATGAGTAATGTCGTAAGTAGCGTTGTTTGAAGCGTCAATTGCTTGCTGACGAACTCCAACCAAAGCATCACCTTTCGGCGTTGAACCGTCGACAACCTCGTTAATACCCGTGGTATCACGAATCATTCGCAGATAGTGGTTGTATAAAGCCACAAGCTCGTTGATGTTCCGAATCTGATTTTCAATAGCCCGAATCGGGGGGTTTTGAAAGCCACCCTCTGGGTTCTTGGAGCGATAGTAGAACACACCAGTCTGCTCGTAGATGTCTTGAATCTGCAAAGGCTGTAAGTCCCCTCCTTGGCCAAGCTGCACATTCTCAAGGCCCTCTATGTCAATAATAAGCCCGTCAGGCTTAGCTTTAGCGATAGCTTGCTGAATCTTGAGGTGGGTAATCTGAAGCTGGTCAGCAAAGCCAATCACCGTTGAAACCATTGACTTGGGCTGTAGTCTACGCATATTTACGGCTACAGCACTATAGGACATACGTGCCCTTGTGATGTCGTGAACATTCTTCGGCACGTTTTTCTTCATCCCGTAAGCGAAAATCATATCGGTCCCAAGAACGTAAGTGCCCCCGTAAACCGTGGCATAAGACATTTTAAAAGGTTGCCTATCGTACACGCTTTCACGTGGTGGGGTGTACACAACCCCCTTGAAGTAAAATCCTACATTACCAAACTTAGACTCCTTGCTCTCGTAGAACACGTTGTCAACAGACATAAACTCAAAGTCAAGCACCTCAACAATGTACTCGTCGTACCCGTAAATCATACGGTTCGTGTACCTGTCGTAGTTTGAATAACCGATTCTCCCTGGGTTGTTGGAGTATTTGTACTGAACATCCCTAGCAATCTTCTCGTACTGCTCCTCAGTTAGCTCATCCCCTGCAATCCTTTTTAGCTCCTGAATGCTAAGCCTTTTGATGTGACCAGCGTAGGTAAGGTCAGCCATATTGGGGTCCTCTGTGTAGGAGTGGACAAAGTAAGCTGGGTCAACGTAGTTTGTGGTAATCCCGTAATTAGGGTCATTTTCACGCTTTACAACAGCCATACCTAAAGCCACAAAGTCATTTACGCAACGTCTAAAAACGCCATCGTTAAAATCATTCCATTCAAGGGTTAAGTTTGTAGCAATCTGTGAAGCTATCTCCGCATTGGTTTTTATGTTGTTCTCAAGGAATATCTCGGCTTCTTCTGGGGTTTCTGGGATATTCTTGTCGTCAACGCCAGTATTAACACCAGCCTGATTTGCCATTTGAATAAGCTCTTTATTTTGAACTTGAAACTTAACTTTAGCTTTCTGTTTTTCCTTTTCTGAAATAGAAAGTGGGTCAACAGCCTCCACATTAGGGTAGGGCTTGCGACCTAGAATCTTGTTGACGACAATGCGAACAAACTTAGGGACGATAGGGACTGGGGACCAGTCGATATTAATCAAAGAACCGTCCCCGTTGTTGGGGTCCAACGATGTGAGAATCTGCTTGTAGATAGCTACATCTTGGGTTCCGTTGGCGTAATCCCTGTTCCTTTCAAACTCCCCGTATCGCCTAGCAAACGCACTCTGTGCGTCATCGGTTCTGCCCCATTGGCCTTCAATGGCCCTTGCATACTTTAACCCGTACTCTTTGGTCTGCTTCGCCTCTGTCGGAGCTAACGGATTAGGAAAGTTCCCACTAGGGAAGTTTATGTTTTTAGCCATTCCTTTCGATTGGTCAATTTGGCTACAAATATACTCAAAATCCTTTGATTATAAGCGAGTTATGGGTTTGTGCTTCCTAAAAAATATTTTTTCTGACAAATTGGCTTTTGGCTTAGCAACCTTGTACTTCTGAGCTGCCAAAAGGGCAAGACCAGAGGATATCGTTAAGTCGTACTTGGTCCTGTCGTCCACCTTGAAGTTAATCCAGTCCTCCAGAGTTCTCTCCAGATACATCTTCCCGTAGTTTCCTGAGTCGTCGTTGATGCCTACGTGCTCGTGGATATACGACTCAATAGCCTGTGCGTGGGCCTGGATAACATCCTGACTATTAGAGGGTATCCCCTTGGTTTTTATATTTGCATTGCTGTGTGGAGCCCTGAGATGTTCTGGTCTGTCAAGGACGAACCCGTCGTAGCCTCGTGCCTCAAAGTATCGGACAATCCCATATTTATTGTTTTCAATGAGCAATGGGTATCCGAAGAATACGGCAGCCTGGAGGATGTCCTCATAGAAAATCCTCGCAAGAGGTGGCCTCTCTGCGTATTCGGCAACAAACAGGTTGGATGGGTGCTCAATATTGAATTTATTGAATAAGTGACAGGCTCCCTTAGAACCCCTACCATCCATCGTGTTGTCAATATCGTAGGAGTCAACCCCCCCACAGCCTATAAGCTCATTCCCTGGATACCACTTCCCGTTCCTCGTTACCTTGTTGTTTCTCAGATGAGTTGGAGGTAGCCAAGAAACCCTCCACTTCCCGTTCTCGCTAGCAGACCAAACCACCTCGCTGTCCTGTACACCATCCTTCCAAACGAAGTTACCCCTAATTACAGGCAAAGGGTATAGCTCCCTGTTGTACTGCAACTGCTCGTAAATCTTACTAATATTAAAGTGTGAGGACTTTGTGGATTCCCTGAATGCCTCGTCAATAGTCCAAGGAAACTGCCTGATAACCTCGTTAAGTTCGTATCCATCCTTGCTAAGCGCCTTTCTTTCGTTTGACAGGTAAACCTTTGAGCCAGTGTTCACAAAGTCCCCGTCCATCGTCCTGATAGTGTGCTTAGGTCTTTCAATGATAGGCTTACCGTATGGGTCAAAAAAGCCTTCTAAGGCCTCGTAGGCGGGGATAAAGATGCGGTATAGACCAGATTTTGTCCTACCGTTTTCATTGCGTTCTAGGGGGTCTGAGTCGCTGTAGAGCTTACGAAAATTTGCCCCCCCCTTGTCCAACTGGTTAACCGTGCTACCCACTAGAGCCTTACCGACAATCTTCTTACCAACAATCAGACAGGTTCTATGGATTCGCCATACCTCTGTGATGTCCATAGGGTTTTCCCATTTGCCTGCTTCATCCAAATACAACAGATGGAGCTTTTCACCGTCGTAGGCGTTTGAAGTTGTGTTCTTCCAGTTGATAACCGTGTCCAGAGCCTCTGTCTTACCGATAGTCTTGTTCGTTTTTGTGATTCGCCTAGCAGGTTCTCTAAAGGCTAGCTCCATCCTTGGATTGGTTGTACCGTCTTGGATAGGCTTGAAGAAGAATGGGTAGCCCCGATACATCGGTAGGACTTTTTTCATAAAGATGTTCTCTTGGGCATCCTTACCTGTTTTGGACATAATACCAAGAACCTTGTTGGAGATGGATGTCCCCTCGTTAACTGTAATTGCCGAACTTATGTTTGTGTACCCACTACGACGGCATTTAATGTAAAGCTGCCCTAAGCATCTAGGGTCAACAAAACAAGCCTTTGCGTGGATAAATAGCTTCCTCTGAAACTCAAGGTATCCCCCATAGCCAATATCCATCTGGCTCCATTGTAGGAGCATATAGTGGTCCCCTGTGATGTAGGTGGGCTCCCCGTTGTTGTAGAACCACACCCCGTTTCTGCGCCTTTCAAACTCTTGTTTGATGTAGGGGGAGTATTTGTCTTTGAATTCCTTGGGCTGTTGGTTCCACTCGTCCATCGAGCGAATCTTTTCTAGCTCCCTAGGAACATCTAATCGATTCCATTTCTGGTCTTTTTGCGGAAGATTCCGAAACAGAATCTTACTTTTTTCAATCTGTTTGGGGAGTTGGATGATAAGTTCAGCAATCTCAACGATTTCCCCAGCAGTATCGTCAGGGCAAATGTTGACGACAGGCTCCTTGAAACCTTTGACATTCTTTAATCCAGCCATTACTTAGCGAATTCTTCTGCAAAGCCACTTGAGTAGTCTGACTCTTGCTCAAGTTCACCATCCTCCCTTAGTGAGGATATCATCTCCTCAATCTTCTGCCTCTCTTGCAACAGCTCTCTAGCGTCTGTAACCGTTTGCTTAATCGCAGACAGCTCAGCCTTTCTTGCTGCCCCAACAAGCTCCTGGGGGATAGGTTTACGCACCTCTTCAATAAGATTGGTGATGGCGTGCTCCATCGATGTCAGAAGCTGTTGAGCAGCCTCAATGGTTGAGAACTTAGGCTTTTTCTGCATACAGAATGTCATCAATACGCATCCTGTAAACGGTTTCCCCTTCGAGCTCCATTTCGTAGTCTGCGTTGTTTGCGAAGTAAACCTTGTCCCCTTTCTTGATTCCCTCCCTGTCAAGCTCGTCGGATTCGTACAAAATCGTAGCCATATTCTTCTTGACCGATGGTTGCAACAAGATAATCCCGCTATTAGTCTTCTCCCCTTCCTCCTTTTCAATCCCTACAAACACCCAATCGGAGAAGAGCCTAAGATGCCCGTTTCTCTTGTAGGCATAGGCCTGAGTCCCGTGACCCCCTGTCTTGCTGTATCTTACGAGGTACAGGTTTTTATCTATTTCGGCCCTTGCGTCAAGAACAACGTGGTGGTGGAAATAGAGTATGTCCCCGACACGAACAGGGGTCTCGTGCTTCAATGGCACTCCAACAACCTCTCCATAGCAGTATCGGTTTTCAAACTCCCTGAATTTGCTTTCAAGATAGAACTCCTTCCCCGCCATCTTAAAGCTGTCTTTGAACTTCTTTGGTAGCTTCACCAAGAAGTCGTGAACAGGGGTTATCTTAGAATTTGCAGTCATATTCAACAATTACAGGCATATTCTTAATGCTTTTCCAGTGCAAAGTCCCCTCAGTGCTCTCAATAAACACCTCAAAGCGGTCCCCTTCATCGTTTTCAACAATAGCCACTACTTGGCCTCCACCAGCTGGCATACCGATAAAGTAAGCCATAGCGTCTTTAGGGTTTACGCCTATAATAATCTTGCGTATCATGTCAATTAAGGTTAATCCAGTCAGAGGCCGTTGTAGAGCCCTTTTCTGGGGGAGTCTTACGCATAATGCGTTCTTTTCTCTCCTTAGCCATTTCACTTGAGTGGGCGTAGTATACGTTGTCTAAAACCTCTTCTAGCTCGTCTACATCGGTTAAATTTGTAGCGTAGAACACATCAATCCTGGCCTCATCCTCAGGAAGCGGGTTGATGAGCCTTTCAATTTCGTCTTGCTCTTCTTCTTCAAATTCGATATCTTTGATACCTATTGTGTTCACGTAGAACGAGCCTGGACCAGCCCCGTATTTAATAAGGAGAGCCTGGATTTGGTTGTTAAGGGACTTGAACTCCTCAGCGAAGTCCTTTGATTGCTTTCTAGTCATATGAATTAAATTTGCACAAATATACTTCAATAAATGGCTACTCATAAGACACCCAAACCCAAAAAGCAGGGAACCGTACTCGTCGTAAGAGAATTTAGGAAAGAAGACAGGAGCAAGATTGGGAAGAACTACCTCAAATACCACAAGATGGCCTTCCTCGACATTATGAGGAACGAGGACCTAAAGAAGGTGGAGATTGATGTTTTGCTGTTTGTATACGACCTTGAGTTCTTTACTGCTAGGTACGCAGCTACACAGCTTGCCTATGACGGTCATATAAATTTCAAGAAGGATGTCCTTGAGCCTTTAAGGAAGAAGGGGATGATTATCAACTACATCAACAACGGGGATATCAGCAACGAGGATAGGCAAAGATTCAGAATCCCTCAAAGCCAAAAGTTTAGCATACGCTTTGCGATAACGCAAAGAGCTAGAATGATTATTCAGAGGCTCTACAATAAGCTAGAGGGGAAGATACCTATCTTTCTCAATGACGAGAAATAACTTTGAACGGCATCTCCAAGGATGCCCCATCGTGGGGTTTGAACTTCCCGTCGTGCTTCATCAAAAAGAAGCGCCCACCTTTATTCATCCAGTGATATCCATCTGGGGCCTTCACCATTATCTTACTCGGTTTCTTGCTCGCTTTCATTATGATGGTTTTCCCAATCGATTATGTATTGCTCATCCCATCCCAAAAAGGAATGCACACCAAGGGGCGCAGGCCAAACAATGTATGGGGTGAACGCCGCAGGAGGTGTGTCTTGGAATAGAATGTCGTAGCATACAAAGCCGTCAATCTCACCAAGCGGCACGGCGTTGTCATGCGGTTGCAGGGATTGCATCGTTTTGTCTGCGGTGGCTTGGCTTGGGAATGCGTACTTGCGGAAGGTCGGCATGGCTATGTGGTGAGGGCTTGGAGTTGCTCATTCGTAAGCCTTGTGGTGTATAGTGCGGCTGCGCCAATGCGGTCGTTGAGGTAAAATGAGCCATAAAAACCTAAATTAACAGAATTCATAGCTCCTGTAAATGTAAGCGCTTCCGATGATGTTGTCCTTAGCTCTCCATTAACATAAGCAACAGTCTCTCCACTTTTATATGCTAACGCCAATTTATTTTTTCCCACAATGTAGCTGCCTGCCGACAGAACAAACACATTTGTGCTGTTAGTTCTTACAGCAATCAAGATGTTGTTTGCTGTTGTGCCTTTTAGAAAAGTCACCGCGTTAGTTCTATCGGTTGGACTTGTGGATATTTCTAAAATGCCGTTTCCACCAACTGTATCTCTAACACCATCTCTTAAATCCACCTCCGCATAAATCGTTCCCTCCGACTGCCCAATCGCACCGCTGACCGAAATCACATCGGCGTTGCGGGTGACTGACCCCGTGGTGGTGGGGATGTAGGAGGTGGCTACGGAGCCTGTTTCTAGTTGTGGAAGTGCCGTAAGAAAACTGCTCCCCGATGCTACGCTGCCGCTAACAATCATCAAGTAAGTGACTGGTGTAGACCCCGATGGGGTTGCGCCTGTTGTAAATTTTGCAGATACACGATACCACCCATTGCCATAATTTTCAACGCTACCTGTGCAAGCCGTAGATGTTCCCAATGTCACGCCACTTGCCGCTGAAATAACAACACGTTGCTTCCAAGCAGTTCCACCCCATTGGTTGTTATTATTAAATTCAAGGCTTGTTGTTAAATCAGTTCCATTATATTTGAAAAAACGGCTAATTGTGTAAGTTGTAGAGCCTGATGGCAACGATGTTAAACAAACTTGATTGGGGTATGAATCTGCCGTACCTGTTGCAGTTTTGGCTATAACCGTTCCGCTTATATCTACTGCTGGACTACTCGAAACATTGGTATATGATATGCCAGTTAATGAATTAAAAACCGTTCCGCTTGGAACAAAATTTGTTGCACTCGGCTCAACGAGCAACGCAGCCTGCCCTCCGAAGTAGTCAATGCGTGGGATGTTTGCGTTGACAATCTCGATGTTCCCACTTGCGTTCACCCTTGTAGCCGTGTTTAACGAACGGGTAGACGTGAACTCCACTGGGGTAAACTTCTTCTCCGTATTAGCATAACCGAGGAGGTTATTAGCCTTTATCCCCCAGTTTCCTTGTCCTACTTTTATGGTTGGTGTACTCATCCTAGTGTGTATGATAATGCTGAAGCCATTTGGCTGTATGATGTGTAAGGCGAGGTGAGCAATGCAAGCTGTGTATTACTAAGCCTTGTGGTGTAGAGGGCTGCGGCACGGATGCGGTCGTTGAGAAATAAATCTAAACTAGTTGATATCAATCTTGTTCCAAGATGGACTCTATCCATACCTGACGGCATTGTTAATGCACTTGCGTTTGTGTAAATTATTGAGCCGTTTACAGCAAATACAACTCCACTTGCGGCATTATTATATGCAATCGCAATTTTGTATATTCCTGAAGAAATTGTGGGGCTTGCTATAATTTCGTCTAAAACATTAACGCTTGCGGCTTTTATATGTATTCGCCATTGATTTAAATGAGATTCAATTCTTACAGCATTAGACGCATAGGAAGAATCTTGCACGTTTATAAACGACCTTGTAAAACCCAAATTCGTCACATCCACCTCCGCATAAATCGTCCCCTCGGTCTGCCCTATCGCACCGCTGACCGCTCCGCTGACCGAAATCGCATCGGCGTTGCGGGTGACTGCTGCAGTGGTGGTGGGGATGAAACTTGTGGGAACCGAACCGAGTTCTATCTGCGGAGCAGCGAAGCCGAGTTCAGTATCAACTGCGGAGTTGGATTGCGATGTGACCCCTGATAATGGGGCAAAATTAATATTTGTTAGAGTTCCACTTGCCGTCATCGTAAAGGTTTCTGAGCATCGGTAAACATCGGTTCCCCATTGCTCAACCCTGCGGATTCGGTTTGTTGTTAGTGCGGTATTAAACCCTGTAATTACGCCACTACTAAATGAACCGCTCACATCAAACCCACTTCCAATTAACAATCCACCTATTGTGGCATAATACCCGCCAATTGTATGCGCTCCTGTTTTTTTAAGAAAAAAACTAATGGTGTAAGTGCTTCCACTTGCAAGGTCAATAGTCATACTAGTGCGCCGAAGCCTCCCTGCTGACGCACCAATATTGCTCCCGCTTAACGCAACGGTTAATTCGTTGCCTGTCACGCCAATCACATCAATCGCACCGCTTGTAAGATTTGCCCCAAGCACCCAACTCGTTGTGGTGTCGGTAGAGTTTAGGATTCCGTTTGACCCACTCGGCTCAACAAGCAAAGCAGGGCAACCGACCACCCCACCACTGGCAAAGTAGTCCAACCTCGGTATCCCCGAAGCCACCGACTCAATCAATCCGCTTGCATTCACACGAGTAGCCACAGTCGCACGGGTGACCGTGAAGTCTCCGCTCCCGTTGATTGGAATCTGAGACAACAAGATATTCCCGTTGTACTTTGCAGGGACAATCTCTAAGCTTGGTAGTATAATCATACGTCTATAAGGTCAGCGTGTCTTTGATACAAGCAAGTCGGTACTTCTGTATTCCCTGCCCTTGAGTCTAGGTAGTAATCCCATATTGCCTGTGGGAGATAGGTGTTGTTCCCAGGCATCGTGAGGAGCATAAGCTCATCATTCGTGAGCCTTTCGGTGTAGAGTGCGGCGGCACGGATGCGGGTAGGATTTTGGCCCGTTACCATATTTAACCCAATTTGTATGCGATTTAATGCACCGCTAAATGTATACCCCGTTGACCCTGATGCAATGAAACTGCCATTGATGTATAAGGCCGTATTTCCGCTTGCATAACCAAGTGCAATTTTTGCAAAACTTGTTGTCGCAACGCTTTCCTCTAAAATTATAAATGTTCCGCTTACTCCACCTGCATATATTGTTGCTCTAAAAAAATTTGTTGGTGTTTTGGTAATTGATACAAAATTGTCACCTGGCGACCCCCCTGCTGTGTGAATCACTAAAACGTCATTATTGGCAAATTCGGATTGACATTCAACATATACCGTACCACTCGTCTGCCCGATACTCCCGCTGACCGCTCCGCTGACCGTAATCGTATCGGCGTTGCGGGTGATTGCTGCGGTGGTGGTGGGGATGTAGGAGGTGGCTACGCTGCCTGTTTCAAGTTGTGCGCCCCATACATTGACCGTTCCGCTTACTACGGATAAAGGTCTGCCTTGGCTTAATCCTGTGCCAACCCTAAATCCTACTCTTGGCACTGCAGGTGTGTAGCCCATCAGCACAGTCATTCTGCAACGATACCAACCACTGCCGTAATTTTCCATTCCAACGCTTTGCAGAGTAAATCCTGCTCCAACCGTTCCGCTTGACCCTAAAGTTCCTTCATTAAGGTTAAACGCTTGACAAACGCCACTACCATAAGACGTAACATTTTCATCAAAAACATTCAATGAAAACCCGCTTGACAATGCACCAAATTTTCCAAAACAAGAGAAAGTGTAAGTCGAACCACTTGCAAGCGTTTGTGTTTGCCGCACCCTTCCAGCAGTTGTCGTTGTTTCGTACAAAACCGCATTTGCACTTCCACTTGGCGATATTATTCCTGACGCAGTGTTAACGTTTGATTCTTGCCACCCTGTGCTAAAATTAACCGACCCCGACAGCGTATTGGTAGCAGCAGGCTCAACAAGCAACGCAGGGCAACCGACCACCCCACCGCTGGCGAAGTAGTCCAAGCGAGGGATGCCCGATGCCACCGACTCAATGTACCCGCTTGCATTCACACGGGTCGCCACGGTCGCACGGGTTACCGTGAAGTCGCCCGCACCACTCGTTGGGATTTGCGAGAAGAGCGTTCCAGCCTTTAGTCTAGCAGGTACAATGAGTAGGCTCGGTGTCGACATTATATTTTTATGATTAAATCGTAGCGTTGAAATAAGCAGACATTCACCGCTGGCTCTGCTGGAGCAGCACCGTTATCATCACATCGCTTGTTGTAAGCAACCCAGGCCGCACTAATCCCAGTCCCTCTGAGGATTGGGGCCATAAAGTACCCATAACCCAAGAGCATACGTTAGACTCTTAAATTACCGTAATCCCTTGATTGATAACCAATGACTGAGCCAGAGCTTACAGTCACCGCACGAATCCGTGCCCCGTTCTTCCCTATAATGATAATCCCTGTGTTCAGGGTCTTTGAAGCAATATTCCACTGAGCAGAAACTGCAAGGCTGACCCCAAACTCATCTTCAAGAGTTGAAATAACAGCTGGCTCGTTAACAATCAAATAGTCAAATAGGTATCCAGAAGCTGTAGTTATTTGAGAAGAGGAGTCAATAAGCCTCATCACCCCGTCACCCCCTAGCATTTGTTTTTGTAAATTAGCTGGCATCGTGTAAGTCTTTAGTTTTCACAAAGATAGCTACTTTTTGCTCCTGTTCCGTGAGGAGCTAATCATCCTACGCTCATCGTGGTCGTAGTCCTTCCCGTCCCCGTTCCCGTAGGTCCCTGCATCCCTGTTCTTCTTGTTTAAAAAAGCCCTGTACTTCTTCCTCTCCCCTGTGGAGTGGTATTCTGTATCGTAGCTTTTCTTCTTCTCCCTAGCCTCAGGGTTGTCAGCGTAGTACCTAGCAGACTTACTCTTCTTTGCTTTCATAGAAACAAGCCTTCACCATATAGTGAGAGGGCTTAGAGGTAGATTTGGAGACAGCAGCTTCAATCTGTTTTACCGCCTCCTGTAATGAAGGGGCCATCACTTTAATCATTTGACCACCTTCCTCCTCCATCTTCCCCCCGTAGTTGTACTTCTTTGGTTTCATTTCTTCTTGGCTTTGAGTTTAGCAATCATCTCTAGAAAGGCTTTCTTCCTATCCATCTTACCCTTGGGTTTCATCCCCTCTTTCTCAATCATCCCCCCCTTGGCGTACTTCTTCATCATCCCTCCACCCATATATGAAAAATTCGTGGTTCCCTTCTTCTCCCTACGAGAAAGGTAGCTGTCGCGGATGCTTCCGTAAGTGTCAAGGTTAGACGTAGAGTCATTTTTAGCCTCAGCTTTAGGCAATTGCTTTTTCCCAGGGTTATACGGAGTCATTCCAGGAGGAAACTTCTGTTTTCTAATTTTTTCGATCTTTGCTATGGATTTAAGCTTTGGGTGAATCACTTTAACAACCTCAGTATTATCTACGGCTGATTTTATAGAAGGGACCCTCAACCTATCTCTCATAATCTGCTCGTTATCTCTCATAATCTGCTCGTACGCCGCAGGATCCACAGACATTCCGTTTATTTTCATTACGCGTCTGCGGTATTCAGGGAGTTTTTCTTCTTGTCCTCCTTGCTTAAAATAGAATTGGCGGGGCTTTTGATTATAAAGCCTAGCTTCTTTTTGTCTTTCAATGATCATATTCATCGTTTCTTTCTTGACCTTCCCCCCCTTATCGTACTTTTTTATCATCCCACCACCTTTAGCGGATTTTGTCTTTGTTTTACCTTTCCCAACTTTCATCATTCTGTTAACCTCTCCTTGTACAGCATCGTAGTCTGAGCCTAGTTTATCTTTTCTGGCTGCACCAACACCATAGTCTCCTCTTATTACCCTTTTAGCTTTATCTTGAAGAGATTCTGTGGATACAGCCGTGCTTAATTGCTGCTGTAATGCGGTCCTTGCGTTTCCTGGACCAGCTCCTGTAACAAAATTGCTTGCTGGTGTAGAGTTGGTTTCCGCTGGCTTTTGACCAGTTTCCGCTGGCTTTTGACCAGTTTCCGCTGGCTTTTGATTTGAGGTAGCGTTTGCAGCGGGCTTGACGGAGTCAGCTTGCCCTGCTTTTTTGCCAGCCAGCCTTTTAGCAATAGCTTTTTTTAGCAAATCAGTCGAATTGCCTTTACCCATATTTCTAATAAAATCACCAGTATTCTCAGTGACTTTTATTCCAGATGCTTTGGCATCTTCTCTTTTAGCTCTTTCAGCTAATCTATCGGCCCTCCTGGCTTTAGCATTTTCAATCATTCTACCAACAAGTCCTGGTTTTCTTGACTTTCTTTCATCTTCTTTAGCTTTGATGTTAGCCATAGCGGTTACAAATACAGGCTCCTTTTTTGGGGTTGCTGTATTCGTAGCTTTTGGTGGGTTAACTCCAGATACTTCTGGCTTTCCTTCGGCTCTCATTTCAGCCCTCTTCATACGGTTATAACGAATTCTGTCAACCAATCCTCCCAAGCCTTTTCTTTTCCCCTCACGTTCAATTGGAGTAACCCCTCTCGATGGCATCAAGGCCGTTTCTGGCCTTTTGACTTCGGTCATAGCAAGAGATTTCATAGGAGTCACTTTCCTTGGTACTCCAGTAACCTTCTCATAGTTCTTTTCTAGCGCTTTTACAGTCTGTTTATCTGACTCGCCTTCTAGACCAGTATGATATTTTCCCCCTTCAAATTCAAAAGAGCGGTCTCCTTGTTTCCTAGACGCTGCAAAGGCCTTATTAAATAGTTTCCTTTTGCTTGATTCCATATTTTTATGTTTAGTTTGTGCAAAGATAGTTACTTTTCAATAAGCGCTAAATACTTGTGGGTTAACTCTTTACGATGAGATAAACCGTTAACGCCCCCGTTAATCTTTTTCGTGACAAGGGTTATCGTTTTATCTGTAGAGTCCACGCAAAGCTCCCCAATTTTGTTGCGGTTCCAGAACCAAACCGCAGACTTCATCGGGTATTCCGTGGAAACCAAGGCGGGATTCTCCAAAACCTCGTTCCCTGTCTCCCCCTCAAACAGCTCGTAGTTGCTTCTCCCTGTAAGCTGTATATAGCCACGACCTCTAAAGTCCCAACCATCATTCGGCTTCGTATTCCCCATCCTGTTCCCGTAAACCTTGTTGGCTATCCTTTGAGGATTCCTCGCATAAGTAGCCACATTGTCCTGATTAAAGTGCCTCGGGAAGACCTGAAGCAACCTAGCCGAAGAATAGTTCAAATTCTCCACAGTTTTTGTAAAACCCCCGCTCTCGTGATGGCACTGGGCCAAGAAATGAGCTAACTCAAGAGGAGTCTCAAAGCTAGATATCACCTCGTCAATCTGTTTCAACAGCTGACTAGAGACTATTTCACTAACCCTCTGATAGTTCATAGTGCAAAGATATAAACAATCACAATGTTTAAAAATAGTTAAGAGTACCTCTTGACTTTATGGATTTTCTGTCGTAACTTTGTCCC
>Ga0194121_10005661_pt1 | contig 17136 bp, 15 predicted proteins | sample TA2MahCa50mmetaG_FD_148609 | JGI IMG/M metagenome (GOLD analysis project Ga0194121, IMG submission 148609) | Freshwater microbial communities from Lake Tanganyika, Tanzania - TA2015020 Mahale Deep Cast 50m | ecosystem: Environmental > Aquatic > Freshwater > Lake | place: Tanzania: Lake...
TTTTCCGAACCACCACGACTATTCTCCTTTGCAAAGGTCAAGTCAATGGCTTGATTAATTTCGGCTTTGGACACTTGCACTTGCTTGAACACCGTCCATCGATCCAGGAAGCCAGAGGTTTGCATCAACAACCAAATGACAGGTTTAAAGAGATATTCTGAAATGTGTAGTGGCAAACTGAACCAACGGGCAACATTCAAAGGGTTTCTTGAAGCATAAACTTTTGGAAACACCTCTCCCGCAAACACAATAATAGCTGTCACTCCGAAGGTTTGAAGCAAGGCGGGGAGCCAAGGCATTCCATGAAAACTTAAAACCTTGAACAACAGATAATAAAATGAAAAAATTATTACTAGATTTACAACATTATTCCCAATAAGTATATTGGCCAAAAGACGTTGGGGATTGGATAAATGCCGAAGGACTCTACGATCCGATGACAAACCCGACTTTCTTAATTGATTCAATTGGATTCGGTTCAGCGAAAAGTAAGCGGTCTCCCCAGCCGAAAACATGGCAGAACATAACACAAAAAAAATGATAAACAAAGACCAGGTACCGATGCCCAAATCAGTGGCCAAAAAAAGTTCTTCCGGGGGGTCGTCCATGGTGTTGAGCGGTAGAAAAAAGACCTATTGGGTTATTAAGGTCAATAAGGCAGATCCGAAGAGTGTTCGGAAGGGGTAGCTGAAGGGGTAGCTGAAGGGGTAGCTGAAGGGGTAGCTGAAGGGGTAGCTGAAGGGGTAGAGGCGGAACTTTGGGCCTCTGCTCGGGACAACAAGACCATTTGGTCACCGATAATCTCGGTGGTGTATCGAGTATGCCCGTCCTTGTCATCCCATTTCCGGGTGGAAAGCCTACCCTCGATATAAATCTGCCCCCCTTTACGGCAAAAGAGCTCGGCAACATCCGCCAAGCCACGCCACAGGACAATATTATGCCATTCCGTCCTCGTCTGCTTGTTCCCGTCCCGGTCTTTGTAGGTTTCAGAGGTCGCTAAGGGAAAAGTTGCGATTTTGGCACCGTTATCCAATACTTTAACTTCCGGGTCCTTGCCAAGGTTGCCGATGAGCATGGCTTTGTTGAGTCCTCCCATATTTCAAAGTTAATTCTTGAGCATACATTTCCAAAGGTCTTGGCATAGGGAATTGTTTCAACTGATCCATCTTTACCCAAACGCCTTGAGAAAGTGCGGGTCGGCGATGGATGGCTCGGATTGTCAAATGAATCGTCAATGCCCTGTGGGAGAGAGCGTGCTTAAGGGTCTGAGAATCCTTCACCGATGCATCGAACTCGACAGACCCTGCACCCAGTTCCTGCGAGGTCTCCACCCTGTAAAACTCGTACAAACCCGCCCAAATCCCATACTCAGGTCGTTTGAACAAGGCTACATACCCCTTGCATACCAAAACGATATAATTCAAGGTCTCTTTGATCACGACGCTCCGACGGGATTTCGCTGGTAATTCTTCTATTCGACCTTCTAGCCTAGCAATACAGCGATCCGACCAAAAACAGTCCACGCATCGAGGATTCTTGGGCGTGCAGAGGACCGCACCCATGTCCATCATGGCCTGGTTGTAATCACCAGGCCTGTTGGTCGAAAGCAAATCGGATGCCATCGTTTGAATCCATCGCATTCCCTCCGGCCGGTCACTAGACTCTGGTGCTCCGAATGCCCTTGACAGAACCCGAATCACATTCCCGTCCACCACCGCCACCGGAACTTCAAAGGCAATGGAAGCAATCGCGGCAGATGTGTACGCTCCTACCCCCGGTAAACGCCTCAAACCTGCTAGGTCACTAGGCCACTGACCCTGATCAACCACAATCTTGGCGGTTTGGTGCATCAAATGGGCTCTTCGGTAATAGCCCAATCCTTGCCATAACCGTAGGATATGCTCCAATGGAGCCCCTGCCAAAGCCTCAATAGTTGGGTAGGCGGCTCGAAAACGAATGAAATAGGGGGTACCTTGCTCTACCCGGGTCTGCTGCAAGAGCACTTCTGAGAGCCAAATCAAATACGGGTCCTTGCTGCCCCGCCACGGCATTACCCGTCGATTAGCATCGTACCATGCCATCAATCTCCTAACCCATAAGGGATTGTGATTCTTTTGCAAAATAAAATAATTTTAACTACCCCCTACTTGGATTGGCTAAACTTCAAGTTTATGACCTATATTTGTGCTCTTTTTGCAAAAAAAACAAAGTGCATTCAACTCCAAAATAACCTCTCAATTCAACCAAGGAACCCTTTATTTCTTTTTTTTTAAAACCCTAAAACCAATATCATGACCAAAGCTGATTTGATCCGCCAAATTGCCGATGAAACCGGAGTCGAAAGAGTCGACGTAGCCCAAAGTATGGAAGCCTTTATTGCCGTTGTAAAAAAATCCCTCAAAGGCGGACAAAGCATTTATATGCGCGGCTTTGGTAGCTTTATCGTTAAGAAAAGAGCCAAAAAATTAGCTCGCAACATTTCCCGCGGCACCACGGTTGAAATTCCTGAGCACTTTGTGCCCAGCTTCAAGCCTAGCAAACAATTCGTGGATTTGGTCCGCAAAGGCCCCAAAAAAGGTCGATAAAACATGAATTCAAGGCCCCTGCTCCTGCTAACCCTCTGCCTTTTGTTGGGGACTACGCTGTGGGTTTGGGGTGAGCGCAGTACCCTTAAACCAAACGGGGAAAGCGACAGCACCGATCAAAGCAATACCGCAGAGGTTCCTGTTGATACACGAGGGATCCTATCGTCCAAAATTCAGAGTCTGGAACAAGAGGATCGAAGCAAATTCCTCCAGGTTCAAGCCTCTTTGGATAGCCTTGCCGATCGTAAAGTTCAAGCCGCTGGCGTTTGGAAAAGTCTCTCCTCGTTTTGGCTTACTCGGGAAGATATGCTAGGTGCTGCCCTTTGCTTGGATTTGGCAAGCGAACTTCATCCAACTTCCGATGATTTTCGCGATGCCGGTCTTTATTATGGCTCAGCGGTTCATTCCCTCCAGGAAGGTGATTCGGCCATCGCGGCATTTTGCCGAAATAAAGCAACTGCACTGCTAGCTAAGGCTTTGGAGAACAAACCCGGTGATTTGGATCTTAAAGCAGATTGGGCTCATGCCCTTGTTCAATCCAGCCCAGCACCGATGCAAGGCGTGCAAGCACTGATGGAAATCACACGCGTTGAGCCTAAACATCTCAAAGCCCATACGCACCTTGCCAAATTGGCTATAGAGAGCGGACAATTCCCCAAAGCGATTGCACGCTTCAAAAATCTCCTTGAATGGTATCCCGGCCTCGGATCAACATATCTTGGACTTGGAGAAGCCTATTTCCGCAACGGAAACAAAGACAGCGCCGTGATCTACCTCCAACAATACCGTGGTCTGGTTCAAGACCCCGAAACTCAACAACAGATAGACAGCTATCTCCGTCAAATTAATCCTTAAACCAACCCCTTATGCCTTGCGGTAAAAAAAGAAAACGCCATAAAATGGCTACCCACAAACGCAAAAAGCGTTTGAGAAAGAATCGCCATAAGAAAAAATAATTCCGGCATAAACCCACGGCGGCTTTACCCCTATATCGGCATGAATAAAAGCCCATAGGGCCCATGGTATATCCATAAGCTTTGGGGCTTGGTGGACACTCTATACTGACCTAGAGGTTTCTTACCGAATTTTCCTAACAGTCCTGAACCTACGAATCAGGAACAAACCCTATTGTTTTGAGTAAATCACTCTTTGTCAGTCATTCCAGTCAAGGTTTTGTCTTTGCCATGACCGAAAATCGCCGTCTCATCGAGTACGGCGAAGAAACCAACGAGAAAGCGTTCCAAGTTGGCGATATCTATTGGGGAGAAATCCGAAAAATCAATCCCTCGTTAAATGCATGCTTCGTGGATGTAGGCGACGAGAAAGACGGTTTTTTGCACTACCTGGATTTAGGCGAACATTTTGGGACCCTACGCAAATACTTGGCCGAATTGAGTACAGGTAAGCGCAAGCCCGGGATGCTTCAACACTTTGACCGTGTCGAAATCCTTCCCAAAGATGGCCAAATAGGTAACTACCTACAGAAAGGCGACCGAATACCCGTGCAAATCACCAAGGAGCCGATCAATTCCAAGGGTCCCAGGGTCACGGCTTCCCTATCTCTGGCCGGAAGATTTTGTGTGGTGTTACCCATGGACAGCGGAGTGTCGGTTTCCCGCAAAATTACCGATGGCGAAGAAAAGAAAAGACTTAAGCAGATTGCATCTCAAAGTCTTCCACGAAATTTTGGGGTCATCATTCGGACAGCGGCCATCGGTGCTGGGGCAGAAGAAATCCAGAGCGACATTCGGGACTTGGTGGACAAATGGAAAGAAATTAGCCGAAAACTCGTTGCCGCCAAACCCAGGGATGTCATTAGCAAAGAAATTACTCGGGTGACCGGCTTACTCAGAGATTTGTTAAGTGATCAGTTTGATCAAATCCAAGTGGACCACCCCGGAATGGCGGAACAACTCAAAGATTATATTCAAAGTATCGCCCCGACCAAAGTCAATTTGGTGCAGGTGTACAAAGGCAAAATAAACATGTTCGAGCATTATGGTCTTGACAAGCAAATCAAAGGATCCTTTGGCACCACAGTCACGATGCCTGGCGGAATCTACCTTGTGATCGAACACACGGAAGCCCTGCATGTCATCGACGTCAACAGTGGAAACCGTTCCAAGAAAGATACCGATCAACAGGAGCATGCCTTGCAAACCAACCTTGATGCCGCCGAGGAAATCACCAGGCAATTACGACTTCGGGATATGGGTGGCATCATTGTCATCGATTTCATTGACCTTCGCTCCTCAGAACAAAGGAAAATTCTCCTGGACAAGATGATCCAACTCATGTCCACCGACAGAGCCAAACACCATATTCTCCCCATGTCCAAATTCGGACTGATGGAAATTACCCGTCAAAGGGTAAGACCTGCCGTTCAAATTTCGACGCAAGAACATTGCCCAATCTGTAACGGGACCGGCAAAATGGGACCAAGCCTCTTAATCACCGATCAAATGGAAAGTCGGTTGGATTACTTGCTACAAAAGAACGGGGAATCCAAAGTCACGGTCTTGGCTCATCCGCATTTGGCGGCCTACTGCAAAGCAGGTTGGCCATCGCTTCAAATGAAATGGTGGTTGAAATACCGTCAATGGATTAGAATAAAAGCCGACAACCAGCGGCTCATGGGGGAATATCGCTTGCTCAACAGCAAAGGCGAAAACATTCCTCTGTAAGGACTCAAACCAGGGACCTTCTCCACCCTCGGCCAAAGCTACGGGAGCTGACCCGTAAGACCGGCGGCATTTGATAGCGTTTGAATTCACTCCGCTTTAACATGCCCAACACGCGGCGCACAAGTTCAGGATCATGGCCACTTCGTATCAGGCCCCCTTCATCTTGTCCTCCTTCAATGCAATCCATTAGCAGTGCATCCAATAAAGGGTACGGAGGAAGAGAGTCCGAGTCCAATTGCCCTGGTCTGAGTTCTGCGCTGGGAGCAGCCAGAAGAATGCTTACGGGGATCCAGTTTTTGAGGGAATTCCAGTAAGCTGCCAATGCATACACTTGTGTTTTGTACAAATCTCCAATGACCGAAAGGCCACCACCCATATCCCCGTACAAAGTACTGTAACCCACAGCTGCTTCACTTTTATTACTGGAATTCAACCACATAGCCCCATACTGATTGGAATACGCCATCAGAAATAAGGCCCTAAGTCGTGGCTGAATATTTTCTTCCGTTAAAGCAGCAGACTGTTCATCCCATTGAGCATTCAGTGTTCCTATAACGGCACGAAAGCTTTCCTCTATTGACAAAATTTGATAGGCAACGCCGTGCATACGGCATAGCTCCATACTATCCTCCACCGAACGCCCAGATGAATAGCCGGAGGGCATCAACAACGCTGTAATATTTTCCGCACCAAGCGCCATCACCGCCAAACAAAGAACCACAGCAGAATCAACACCACCAGATAAGCCAATTACTACTTTTTTCCCGCCGGTCATGACAAGGTAATCCCGAATACCTAGGCACAAGGCCTCCGTGATTTCGCCAGGGTTAAATCGGTGGCCTAGAACTACCTCTCCCTTCCATGGGTCTTGCCTATCGGTGTTTAGAGTGAACGTCGAAACCAAGGTGTTATTGGTCCAGATTATGGTATCGGCACATTGGTTTAGGTCGGTATCCCAGAGTGCGCAAGCAGGTACAAAATTGGGGCATACACCACGAACATCCTTTCCCGGTAAAGTCACCGAAGTCCCTCCGTCAAAAATAAGATCAGCTCGAGCACCAACTTGATTCACATACAAAACCGGAAGGTCCCATCGGTGAGCCGTCGTCTTCAAAACATGAGCGCGGCGTGAAACCCCTTGAATAGAATATGGTGATGCCGCCATATTCAAAATAAATTGAACGTCTTGTCCAAAGGCATCCAACGCCTTTTGGATGGGATCCATAGGATATTTTAAATCAGCATCATGAGCCCAAAGATCCTCGCAGATACTAAGCAGAATTTTCATGCCACCAAATCGAAGTATGCTGCATTCTACGCCTGCTTGAAAATACCGGGACTCATCAAAGACATCGTAATTCGGTAATAGCACTTTGCGCCCTGCCGCGGTCCATTGGTTATCACAAATCCAATACACCGCATTATAGACTGTTCCGTCTTCCCAACATGGTGCCCCCACAAGCGCAGGGATTCTCAGACGACTTGCCATGGACTCCAATGCTAATTTACATTTTTCACGCACTATGTCATCCCGTAACAAATCCATGGGCGGATAACCCACCAAACTCAACTCCGGGAAAACCACCATCGCTGCCCCTCTATCGGCCGCATTGGCAGCAACCTCCAGCATGGCCTCGGCATTGGATGTAACTTCCCCAATCCTAGGGGCGAATTGAACCAACCCAATGAGCACCTCAGAAAGTTAAGAATGCGGAAACCTGCATGGATTGTAACCTTCCCTTAAAATAATCCCCTCGAAATACTTGGCTTAAGGGGTAATCGTAGCGAAGTCCTGTATTTAACCGCATTGCAGAAGGCAACGGGAATTCCCATCCAAAACCTATACCTAACCAAGCGGAGAACAAGGCCAATCGATCATCCTGATCCACAGGTGACCCCGGTATGTTGGTCACTCTGTAAGTTTCGTTGGCCGGATCAAAAAAATCACCGGGCTCGTAACCTATAACCTGCTGACCCTCAAAACTCGCTCTCACCCGAATGTTCCACATGGTCGTTAGTCCAAAGAGGCCATAAGGCGAAGAACCATCTTGGAACTGAGCGCCACCTAAACGCAGCATGAGAGGAATCTCCAAACCCTGCACTCTGTACTGGTATCGGACATCACGCAACACGGTATCCTTTTCCGGAACTCGGTAACGAAAAGAATCCGCCACCAAATTGAAAACGTTGCCCCTAAGCAATGCCCCCGTCAGGAAGGCATATCGGGGAGCAAATGAATGTACAATGTTGATTCCTACCGACCAGCCTAAACCCACTTGGCTGGATAGAATTTGACGATTATCCGTCGATACATAACTGGGTTGAAGCGATGCTTGAAGACCCATTCGTAGCGGTGGTAGGTCAGGCCCGGCCTTAACCTGTGCCAAAGCCCTGCCTATACCTGCGATTCCCAAAAGAAATATCAGAATAAATACCATATCCCAGGAGGATCGGTGGGAGGACCCTTTAAGGAAAGAAATGCTCAGCGGGAAGTTCACGGATGGAAACATCATTAGTTTTGTAAGTTAAACAAGATCTAGCCCAGAAATTTCGAAGACCCATGTCTTGGACCAAAAATAAGACTTACTTACTCCTTATCACCGCCTTGTTGGTCATGTTGTGGGTTGCCTGGAACCTCCACCAAAAGTTGGCCTTATTTGGAAACTCAGATACGCAGTCCCTTCCTTTAAGCCCTGAATTCGAGAGCCATTGGCAGGCTTTTTACCTTGAACAAAAAATTGAAGAGCAAGAAACCTTCGAAGGCTGGCGACAACGGATTTCCAATACAAACCCAAACCTTTGGGACTTTTGGTTAAAACAGCTCCATGGGCTAAGCCCTGAATTGGCTTATTCTTTGCTAAAAGATCCTCCCGTAGATAGCCTAATCAAAGAAGTTACAAACTTTTGGACCTCTTCCAAACCGGAAATAAAGCACGCAAAAGCCTCACTCTTTGATATTCTTTCACGACACCATTCCTTACAAAAATTAACAAAGAAATACCACCTTAATGGATCCTCTACTCAGACCGACTCACCCGACAATGGACTGTATTTCCGAACCGAAAAACCCTTGAAAATCATTGGTATGATAGGCCTTTTTCAGTACCAAACCGCCTTGACCGACTCCACCATTTGGGTCGGCCTTGATATGTTTATGAACGAAAACTACCGGTATTATCCAAGCGTAGAGCATCTTTATCAATATCAGACAAGACGTACCAACCCCTGTTATCTGCCGGTATCAGTTGCCCGAACCCTTGCGGAAGATTGGGTCAAAGAAAACATAAAGCCGGCATCCACACACGAATCTTCCCTGCTTGACCAAATCATTATGGAAGGAAAGATCCTGGCTTGTGTACGCTGGATGCTCCCGGAAGTACATGACAGTTTATTGTTAGGATACAGTTCCGTCCAATGGGATTGGATCCAAAAAAACCAGAATAAAGTTTGGAGAGATTTGGTAAGCAAAGATTTACTGTTTTCAAGAGACCCCGCCGTGGTAACGCAGTATCTCAGCGATGGACCATTTAGCTCAGGCTACCCACCCCAAAGTCCTCCAGCCATTGGTTTATTTTTAGGCGACGTCATCGTCCAAAAATGGCTAAAAAATATTCAAGAACCTGAGTCCCTTCCACCTTGGGAAAGGCTCTTAAAATTGAAGGATATCAAATCGTCAAAAGTACTTCGAGCCTCCGAATACAAAGGAAGAGCTTGATTCCTCTACCGATTTACTTCTACGAATCTTTCGATGTCTTCCCGTTTTCCGAGAAGCACCATGAAATCTGATGCATACAAGATCGTATCAGCCCCTGGGACACCCAGGATATGGTACTCCACTTTGTTCGATCCATCTTCGGTAGCAATCTCGTAAGCCCGCCTCAGGGTAATCAGATTTAATTTGTATTTTGATCGAAGCTCAATTTGAAGAACGGTTTTGTTGCATATGCCTGCAGGTGTTTTAACCTCTACAATCTGGTAATCATCAGGAAGTTGAAAGACATTGACGAGGTTGGGGTTGAGAAGACGACCAGCCACTGAAATTCCGACTTCATCCTCAGGTGAAAGAATTTCTGTCACACCAAGTTTTTCCAAAACTCTTCGCTGCTGTTCGGTGGATGCCCTAGCAATGATGCGCTTAACTCCCAATTCCAGTAATGTTACCGTAGTAAGCAGAAGTCCTTCAAAATCTTGCCCGATGGCCACGACAACGGCATCCAGATCCTGCACACTTTGTTCGCGAAGCAATTTGATATTGGTCGCATCCATATGCACGGCATAGGCCACGTCATCTCTTAGGGCATCAACGGTATGCTGGTCATTATCCATCACGATGACTTCAGCTCCACGTTGCGCCAAAGTCCGGGCGATAGTCGTTCCAAAGCGACCCAGGCCAATTACACCGAAACGGTTTTCCATGATAAGATATTTTGAATATGAGAAGCTATCACGTCCATGGCCCGATCAAAGCCATGAATATTCGTAACGATCAAATCACTGGAGTCACGGTATGGCTCCAGGTAAGCTTTGTAAGCCGGGACCACATGGTGATCCCATTGGTACCGCACCAAATCTTCGGAATACCCTCGCTCGCGGTAGTCCCGTTCAATCCGCCTGGCTAGCATAAGATCTTGCGGAGCATCAATAAAGATACGTAAATCCAAGAGGTTGGCGATTTCTTTGTAATGAAACACGAATAATCCTTCCATGATAATGATCGGTGCAGGTTCCAAGGTATGCTCTGCTGGTTCGGTATCCGGGCGATTAAAAGTGTATTCGCGGATGGTTACCGACTGACCCGCGATCACTGCTTGCAAATCCGCTAAGCAGCGCTGGCGATCCAAAGCCCCAGGCAGATCGAAATTAACCTCGCCACGCTCGTCTTTGGCCTGCATGGGCAAAGGGTAATAGTAATGGTCTTGGGAAATCACACAGAGCTGACCCGGAGTAAATCGAGCAGCCAAAGCCTTGATGAAAGTCGTTTTACCTGAGGCAGAACCCCCAACAACACCAATAAGGTGGGGATGCGAGGTCCGTTTACCAGGAAACATGCAGCAAAACTAACATTTGCAGGCTCAATTCGCCCCCCCTTTGTCCATTGAAACCCTTGAAATCCTTTGGCATCAACGTCCAAAAGGGGGTCTTTTTTCATCACTTGGGCCTGAATACCCCAAAAGGTACAATGCACTCTTCCATGGATACCCCACCATGTTGAAAACTATTTCGGTACAATCCCGCATAGGAATGAAAATTGTTCGGATAACAGAAAAACTGGTCCGAGCCGGCCATGACATAACTGGAGTTTAAATGCTTGCGGGGCAATTGAACCTTTTCGGGATTTCGAATGCTGAACACCGAATCTTCCTGAACCTGAAGGTTACGACCTTCTTTGTACCGAAGGTTTGAAGACATTTCCCTGTCCCCGCTGATGCGCACGGGATCTTCCACCTTGACCATTCCATGATCAGTGGTCAGCACCAAGGTATACCCCCTTGATGCGGCAATTTCCAGGTAATCGAGCAAAGGCGAATGCTCCAACCAAGATCGGGTGATCGAACGATAGGCCGCCTCGTCCTCGGCCAGCTCTTTGATAATATTCATCTCCGAGCGGGCATGACTTAACATATCCACAAAATTATAGACCACTACCTCGAGTGGCTGGTTCATCGCGGACCCCACGCCATCCAGCATCGTCTTAGCTTGGTTAAGAGAAGTTATTTTCTGATAGTTATGGGAGATATTTCGACCGTTTCGTTTCAACCATTCTCCTAACAAATAGGCCTCGTGCATGTTATGACTTCTTTCATCATCATCGGACCACCATCGGTCCGGATATCGACGCACAATTTCGGCAGGGGGCATTCCGGCAAATAAAGCATTCCGCGCATATTCCGTGCTCGTGGGAAGAATCGAATAATACGTATCAGATTCCGCATTTTTGAAAAACGGAGACAAAATTGACTCGATAACTTTGAACTGATCTAAGCGAAAATTATCAATAAGCAAGAACAAAACCTTGGGATACTGATCCAACAAGGGAAGAAGTTTTTTTTGTAACAATTGATGGGAAAGGATCGGAGCAGAAGAGGCACCGGATTGATACCAAGATTCATAATTCGCTTTGATGAAACGAACGAATAATCTGTTGGCTTCCGCTTTCTGCATCGCGAATACTTCTTTCATTCCCGCATCGCCGGACTCTTCCAGGCTTAGGTCCCATTTCACCAATCGCTCATAAAGTTCCGCCCATTGCATCGCATTCAATTGATCGGACATGCTCATGCCCAATGCCCCAAAGTCTTCGCGATACGCCGCAGTGGTTTTCTCTGCAATCAATCGTTTATAGTCCGTGATTTTGATAATAGCTGACAACAATTGCTTGGGGTGAACCGGCTTGATAAGATAATCCGCAATTTTGGAACCGATAGCCTCTTGCATCAGCATTTCTTCCTCACTTTTGGTCACCATCACCACCGGCAACAGCGGGTGCTGATCTTTGAGTTTGGAAAGCACCTCCAGCCCGCTTAAGCCCGGCATATTTTCATCCAGCAAAACCACATCATAATCATTCAACCCCGCCTGATGAATAGCCTCAGCCCCATGATTGACCGGGGTAACTTTGTACCCCTTACTCTCCAAAAATGAAACATGCGGCATCAAGAGATCAATTTCATCATCCGCCCAAAGTATTGAAATGCCCGTCATAACGATGGTTTATTTCCCCTAACGTATAATTCCCAAATCATTGTCTAAATTACCCTCAATTCCATGGGCCATTCCCACCTCACCAACAAAATCCTCAACGACCCCCTGTACGGGTTCATTCGGCTGGAATCACCCCTAATCCTGAACTTGCTTGATCATCCGTTGCTTCAAAGGCTCCGTTATATCAGGCAACTGGGCATGACCTATTTGGTGTATCCCGGCGCTACCCACTCCCGATGGGCCCATGCACTTGGAGCTATGCACTTAATGCAGAACGCATTGGACATCCTTCAGCACAAAGGTTACGGGGTAAGCCAGGACGATCGTTTAGGCGCCTTGGGCGCCATCTTGATGCATGACCTGGGTCATGCCCCCTTCTCCCATGCCTTGGAAGGTTTTCTTATTAAGGATATGCCGCATGAGGAAATTTCTTTGCTCCTCATGCAGGATCTCAATCAAGCCATGGACGGGGCCTTGAACAACGCCATAGACATCTTCGAAAACCAACACGAATTACCCTTCCTTCACGAGTTGGTGAGCTCCCAACTGGATATGGACCGTTTGGACTACCTGAGCAGGGATAGTTTTTTCACAGGAGTGACCGAAGGTATTATTGGAGTAGACCGCATCCTTCAAATGCTGAACGTGCATCAAGGCAAATTGGTGGTAGACCGCAAAGGGGTTTACAGCATAGAGAAATACCTGATGGCTCGGAATTTAATGTATTGGCAGGTCTATTTGCACAAAACGGTATTGTCTGCAGAATACTTGATGGGCCATATCATACGTCGAGCAAGAGAATGTCGGATAGCTGGCTTGAACATTCAAATTTCGGAGGACCTTGCCATATTCTTAGATAACCCGCCTGATTCAAACGATTTTCGAAACAATCCTGAACTAAGAAGCGCCTATACTCGCTTGGACGATGCCGAAATCATGGTTCACCTCAAAACCTGGGCCAAGGCTTCCGAACCCCTGTTGCAACACCTCTGTGGACAATTGATGAACCGCCAACTATCGCGTGTTACATTCAGTTCCGACGAGCCTGACCCAAATCGCATTCACGAAGCAGGCCTCCAAGAGGCCCGTCGATTAGGCCTTGATGATTATGCTATTCCCTATTTGGCCCATGCAGGGATTGTTCAGAACGCCGTTTACCGCCCCGACCATCAACCTATTCTGATTCAGGACCGCCAACGAAAGATCCAATCCTTGGGGGCCCTCAGCGACCATGCCTATTGCGTGGACTTACTAGCCGAACGGAGGCAATACACCCAATACCTCCCCAAGACTGAAAGGCCTTGAGGACCTCAACCTTGGGAGTCCCATCCCGAGGAATGCCATCCTAGGTGGCCCATCCATGGATAATTGTGCGGATATTTGTCGGATTATGATAAAATTGCAATGCAAGGAAATCGCTGCCCTTGTGGGTGGAGACTGCCTGGGTGATGAGACCCGCGTGATTCAGAGCCCGGCCAAAATTGAAGATGCCGGAGCACACCAAATTTCTTTCCTTGCGAATCCCAAATACTTGGTTCACCTGGATCAGTGCCGTGCAGGTGCTCTCATAGTGGATCATCGTTTGGAATTACCCATTATTCCCCCCCAAACCACCATCATCAAGGTTTATGACGCTTATTTATCCTTCGGTCTGGTCCTGCAAGCTTTTCAAAACGAGCCATCCTACGATGCAGGAATCCATCCCCAGTCCATAGTAGACCCTACAGCGAGTGTAGGGGAAAATGTGGGTATAGGTCCTTATTCCGTGATTTCCCGAAATTCAAACATCGGCACAGGTTGCCGGATAGCCTCCCAGGTGTATGTGGGTTCCGAGGTTAGCATCGGTGAAAATTGTATCCTACACCCTGGCGTTCGGATTTTGGACGGTTGCCGCATCGGTGACCGCTGTGTTCTGTATTCGAATGCAGTGATTGGTTCGGATGGCTTTGGCTATGCACCGGACAAAGACCTGGTTTATGCCAAAATCCCACAAACCGGGATTGTGGTCTTGGGCAATGATGTAGAGGTCGGGGTCAATACCACCATCGATAGAGCGACCATGGGGGCCACAACCGTTGGTGACGGCTGCAAAATTGATAACCTTGTTCACCTTGCCCACAATGTGGAATTGGGTCCCCATACCGTTATTGCTGCACAGACCGGTATTTCGGGAAGCACCAAAATCGGAGAAAAATGTGTTTTTGGCGGTCAAGTTGGTGTCGCAGGCCATATCCAAATTGCCGCAGGTTCTCAAATAGGAGGACAAACCGGGGTCACGCATACCATCGAAGATGCCAACCGCAAATGGAATGGCACCCCCATTATGCCCTACATGGATAATCAAAGATCCAATGCCATCTTCCGCAAACTTCCTCAAATAGAATCCGACCTGAAGGCTGAAATCCAAACCCTGAAAGCAGCCTATTTGGATTTGGCCCATGAACTGGAAAAGGCCAAAGCCCAACAAGCCTAAAGGACAATTCGGATCATGAAAAAACCTTTATCCGTACTTCAAAAGACCATCGCTCAACCCGTTACGATGGAGGGCGTGGGATTGCACACTGGATCGTCCGTGATTGTTCGGTTCGTCCCAGCACCGGAGCATACCGGCTTCGTTTTTCGCAGAACTGACCTAAATCCCGTTGTGGATATCCCGGCCTTGGCCGAATACGTTGTAGAGACCAGCAGGGGGACCACCTTGGGGCGAGGTGATGCCAAAGTTCTTACGGTAGAGCATGCCCTTTCTGCGCTTACCGCGATGGACCTGGACAATGTTATAGTGGAGCTCAATTCCCCAGAAATCCCTATTGGGGATGGTAGCGCTTTACCGTTTATTCGTACTTTGCAAAAAGCTGGTATCGCAGAACAAAAGTTTGAGCGGGAGTATTTTGAATTGAAAGAACATTTTCATTTTGAAGATGAAATCAAGGGTACTGAGATAGATTTATTTCCCGATTCAGATTACCGCATCTCGGTCCTCATTGATTTTGATTCCAAGGCCTTGGGCAGACAGCATGCACGGATGGATTCCTTGGAATCTTTTGCCAAGGAAATTTCCCCGTGCAGAACATTTTGTTTTCTCCATGAGTTGGAAGAAATGTACAACCATAAACTGATCCAAGGAGGCGACCTTAACAATGCCCTTGTTTTTATCGAAAACCCTGTTGCTAAGAAGCATTGGGGCCATCTTCGGGAAATGTTTGGACACCCAGACCTACAATTTCAAAGCGCAGGAGTGCTCAATCATCGTAAGCTGTATTTCGATAACGAGCCTGCTCGGCATAAATTACTTGATGTCGTTGGTGACTTTACTCTAATCGGACGCAGGTTGAAAGCCCACGCCATAGCCCACAAGCCCGGCCACAGTTCCAATACAGCCTTTGCTTTAGCCTTCCGAAAATACATGCTCGGCAAAGAAAGCCCCAAACTAACGAAGGATTCCCTAAAGTCTGCACCAAAGCAAACCGTCTTTGACTCTGCCCAAATCATGCAGTTCCTGCCGCATCGATACCCCTTCCTGTTGGTGGACAAAATCGTTGAGATTTCCGAACAACATGTCGTAGGTATCAAGAATGTCAGCATCAATGAAAATTTCTTTCAAGGGCACTTCCCGGGTAATCCCGTTATGCCCGGTGTTCTGACCATCGAAGCCTTGGCTCAGGCCGGTGGGGTCCTTTGTCTAAACCTTATGGATGACCCCGGGGGATATTGGACCTACTTTACGCGCATCGACAAGGTTAAATTCAAAGGGAAAGTATTCCCAGGAGATACCCTGGTTCTCAAACTAAAGTTAATAGAACCCATTCGTCGCGGAATTTGCCGGATGGAAGCCCAAGCCTTTGTCCAAGACCAAAAGGTCGTGGAGGCCGAGCTAATGGCTCAGCTGGTTCGAAAATCATGAACAAACTTTCTAATATTGATCCCAAAGCCAGGATTGGAAAAGGAACATTAGTCTCCCCTTTTGTAACCATCGAAGACGATGTCATCATTGGGGATAATTGTTGGTTAGGCCCTGGATGTTCTATAATGAAAGGTGCACGAATTGGGGACGCGGTCCAAATTTTTCAAGGAGCCGTCATCTCAGCGCCACCGCAGGACCTCAAGTACCGAGGCGAACCAACCTTAACAAGGATTGGTGATCGCACGATAATTCGAGAATGTGTGACCATTAATCGAGGGACCACCGATAGAAATGAAACCGTTGTGGGGAGAGATTGCCTACTCATGGCCTATACCCACGTTGCTCACGATTGCCTGCTGGGCGATCATGTCATTATGGCCAATTTGGCCACCCTTGCTGGTCATATCACCGTGCATAACTGGGCCATTTTGGAGGGCTTGGTTGCGGTGCAACAATTTCTAACCATCGGCGAACACAGCTTTGTTGGCGGGGGATCCCTGGTTCGTAAGGATGTCCCCCCCTTTGTGAAATGCGCCAAGGACCCCTTATCTTTCGCAGGGGTTAATGTAATCGGACTTCGTCGACGTGGTTTCAAAGAAGATGAAATTCGATTGATTGAAGACGTATATCGCGTTATTTATGTTCGAGGTTATAACATTACACGCGCTATCGAACAAGTCGAAGTGGATATTGCACCATCCAAACTCAGAGATCGCATTTTGCAATTCATTCGGCATTCCAATGCCGGTGTGATTCGCGGAATGATCGAATAAACCATCACCTACCCCGCTTCATGCCTGTCTTGCAACTTGAATCAATCGGCAAGCAATTTCGAGGTCATTGGCTCTTCAAAGACCTGAACTTGTGGATTGAACCAGGGTCAGGCCTGGCCATCACCGGGCCGAATGGAAGTGGCAAATCCACTTTACTCCAGTGTCTCGCCGGACTTGTAAGCCTGGACACTGGGCAAATGAAATGGAGCGAATCCCCAATAGGCCGTCCAGCCATGGCTTCTCCAACTATAGAAATTCCGGGCGAGTTTACCCTGACCGAGATGCTTGAATTTCATTTCACCATCAATCCTATGCTTGCAGGTTACGATGCATTGCAAGAGCTCGATTCTTCGGGCCTAAGGGCTACCCCACCTTTACAAATCCGTCATTTCAGTTCAGGAATGTTACAAAAGCTACGCCTTGTCCTGGCCACTCTCAGCGATTCATCCCTGTTACTGTTAGACGAACCGTATAGCCATCTCGATGCGCAT
>Ga0194121_10005665_pt1 | contig 17133 bp, 13 predicted proteins | sample TA2MahCa50mmetaG_FD_148609 | JGI IMG/M metagenome (GOLD analysis project Ga0194121, IMG submission 148609) | Freshwater microbial communities from Lake Tanganyika, Tanzania - TA2015020 Mahale Deep Cast 50m | ecosystem: Environmental > Aquatic > Freshwater > Lake | place: Tanzania: Lake...
ACGGCGCGCTCACCATCGTTGCAACGGAGCTGCTGCCGAAGGTGCAGGCTGCGGTCGGCGCGTCAGATGTTCGGCGCATCGCCGAGGCGGATGGCGCGGCGCTGCTTGGACTTCGATATCGCCATCCCTTCTGTGCGCGCGAGGGGCGCATCGTCGGCGCCGACTATGTGACGCTTGAGGATGGAACGGGGCTCGTTCATACGGCGCCCGGGCACGGCGAGGACGATTACCGCACGGGGCTTCGCGAATCGCTCAAGATCTACTGCCCCGTGAGAGACGACGGGACGTATGACGACACGGTCCCAGAGTGGTTGCGTGGCAAGTCCGTTTGGGATGCCAACGCGCTCGTCATCGAGTCGCTTGAGCGCAGTGGGCATCTGGTGAAGGCCATCTCATTTCGCCATTCCTATCCGCATGATTGGCGGAGCCATACGCCCGTCATCTTCCGCGCCACAGAGCAGTGGTTCATCGGGGTCGATCGGCCTGCTCGCCGCAGCGGCGAATCGCTGCGGAAGATGGCGATCGATGCGGTCGAAACGCGTGTTGACTTCGTGCCCGCGTGGGGGCGCAACCGCATGCGCGGGATGTTGGAGAGCCGACCGGACTGGTGCATCAGCAGGCAGCGTGCGTGGGGGCTGCCAATCCCGGCGTTCCGCCTGCCAAGTGGCACGGCGTTCCTGACCGCTGCGAGTGTTCGTGCGGTGGCGCGCATCGTGGCGGAGAAGGGCAGTGACGCGTGGTTCACGCTGCCGCCCGCGGATCTGCTCGCGGGGTATGACGCCGCGAAGGATCCTGACGCGCCAGCGGGGCTCGACATCCCATCGCTGCAGAAGATGCACGACATCTTCGACGTGTGGTTCGAGGCGGGCTCGTCGTGGCACTCGGTGCTGCGCACGCGCGGCGTCGGCTTCCCAAGCGCGCTGTATCTCGAAGGCTCCGACCAGCACCGCGGTTGGTTCCAGTTGTCGATGCTCCCGGCGCTCGGTGTCACGGGTGAGCCACCCTTCAGCGTGCTCGTGACGCACGGATTTCTCGTCGACCGCGAGGGACGCAAGATGAGCAAGAGTCTCGGCAATGCGCTCGATGTGGAGACGCTGCTGAAGGACTTTGGTGCCGAGGTCGCACGCTGGTGGGTGTCGAGCGCTCCTTACGAGAACGACATCCGCATCGATACCGATTACTTCCGTCTTGCCGGCGAGTCGTACCGCAAGGTGCGAAACACGCTGCGCTTCCTGCTCTCCAATCTGTTCGACGCGCCCGCCTGGTCGGTCGATGAAGCGCGTCGCCTCGCCGCTGCCGCGCCGCGCGAGACGCTTGACAGCTGGTTGCTCGGTGAACTGGCTGCGCTCGAGAGCGATGTGCGTGCGGCGTTCCGCAGCTTCGACTTCCGCCGCGCGCATTTGGCGATCTTCAACTTCTGCAATGAGACGCTCTCTGCGGCGTACTGCGCCGCCGTGAAGGACCGTCTGTACTGTGACCGCGCCGACAGTCCTCGTCGCCGCAGTACGCAAGCGGTGATGCGCATGGCTGTCGAAGTCCTCTGTCGCCTGCTCGCGCCGATCTTGCCGCACACCGCCGAGGAGGCGTGGCGCGCGCTGCACGGCGAGAACGCACCGCTGCTGTTCGCACAAGTGCATCTCGGTCTCGATGCGCCACGAGATCCGCGCTGGCAGTCCGTGATGGACGCGTGCACCGCCGTGTCGAAGGCGCTCGAGGCGGCGAAGCAGCGGGGGATCGAGAACCCGCTCGACGCGGCGGCGGTCATCCCGGATCCGCAGGGAACGCTCGCGCCGTTCGCGGCGGAACTGGCGGACGCCTGCGGTGTCTCACGCGTGCGGCTCGATGGCGCTCTGGCGGCGGTTGAGATCGAGGACTTGCGCGCAGAGCCGCGCTGCGAGCGGTCCTGGCGCCGCGATGGCACGGTGCGCGCGCGCACGGATGGCGGCATGCTCAGTGACCGTGATGCGCTTGCCGTGGGCGTCTGACGCGCGCCCACGAACGCGACACGCGTTCAGCTGACCTTTGATCCTGGCTTGACGGGGCGGTCCACCGTCAGCAGCAGCACATCGCGCGCATCCGCGCCGGGCTTGCCATCGCCCGTGGGCGCGGCGCCTTCCTTGAGATCGCTCGCCGCAAGGATCATGCCCGCGCTCGTCTCGCCACGCAGCGTGCGTGGCTCGAGATTGGCGACGATGATCACCTGTCGCCCGACAAGTGCGGTCGGTTCGTACCACGCCTTGATGCCCGCGCAGACTTGCCGACCTTCAGGCGACCCATCATCGAGACGGATCTTCAGCAGCTTGTCCGCATTCGGGTGCGCTTCCGCGCTCACGATCGTCGCCACACGAAGATCGAGTTTCGCGAAGAGGTCGTAGGCGATGGTCGGCAGAACGGCAGGCTGCTGCGCATCGGTCATGACTTGCTCGCCTTTGATTCGCTTGGCGTCGTGGCATCCTTCGCGTCATTCGAATTCGATGGTTCCTTCGTGCCATCGGGCTTGGATCCATCCGCACTCGCAGCGTCCGCCGAGTCCGCTTCGGATCGAGGGTTGGCGAGCGTGAAGCCCTGACGCTCGGTGATCGCTTCGAGCGTGAACAGGTCGAGCGGCGATCCATCGGACATCTCCGAAGCAGCGACATTCTTGAAGCGGTCGTTCGTCAGCAGTGGCGCCAAGTCGCCTCGGTGCATCGGCGTCACGGAGTCAATCCGCGCGGCCACGATCGCCAACTTGTCAGGCGCCGCGACCACCACAGTGCGATCGGCGGCTGGAAGATCGGCGATGTTCCGTCCTGCAGGCAGCGCCATGGCCTTCAAGACGATTGCCTTTGCAACGGCCGCATCCGAGCCGAGCGTGGGCAGCGACCCTGGGAACTTGAGCCCATACTGCAGGAACTGCTTCTCACCCTGGCGAAGATCGGTGAACGGCTCCACCTTGGTTCCGTACGCCTGCGCCACGGACGAGAGCCCTTGATCGGCGGCCTGCTTCTGGATGTCGGCAATCATCGCCTCCAACTTCTCGAAGCGCTCAACGCGAGTCACATCCTTTGTCAGCGCCTCGCGCACAGCATCGACGGACGCAGGGGCGGCGGCAACTTCTGCAGCCGTGACGCGGAACGCGACAATGTCGCCCAGAGCGGTCTGCAGGACAGGACCTGCCACGGCCACCTGCGCCACCAGCGTCGGCTTGCCACCAAACTCACGCAGCGATTGGATGATCTGCATCGCGGCGACAGGCTGCGATCCGAAGCGGTTGGTCGTTGCGCCCCCCAGCACAGGCAGTGAAGCAACGTCACTTACACCAATCCACTCCTCGGTGCGCGACTCGACCGCGGGCTGCGGGGTCCCGAACTTCTGTGCGACCTCTGTGGCCAGCGCCGAGAAGCTGAGTTGCTTCGCATTCCAGTCCGCGGGCAGCGTGTAGTACCCGTTCACCTGCTCGATACCACGCATCGAGAGTTGCAGCCGATCCGAGATGAACTTGGCGATCTCCGCGCGCTTGTCTGCGCTTGCCTTGATCAGCACCTTCGCGCGAACCGCGTCGCGGTTTGATTCGAACGAAGCGCCTTGTGCCGTCGCCGCAATCTGCGGCGCCGCAAACTCCGCCTGATTCTCGATCCAGTACTTGCGCAGTTCGATGTTCGACAGGGCAGGGCTTGACTCCACGGCTGCGGTCACGTAGGTCGTCGGCACCACGAGCCATTCCAGCCGCACGCGGTCCGCGGTCTTGTAGCCGAATCCATACTTGCCGGAGCCGGGCGCCTGATCGCCATACTCCTTCAACTGCTCCGCGAGTTCCGCGTCGCTTGGCGCTGGCACATCCACCTTGGCGTTCACGCCATCAAGCACCGTCACCTCGCCCGACACGGCATTCAGCAGCGACGCAGCGGTCTGCTCAATGCGCACCACGGACATTCGCGTCGGGCCGCCCAGGACGAGATTGATGTACCGCTCGACACCATTGAGCTTCGCGATCGTCTCAAACACCTCGCGTGGCGACATGCCGCCCTCGCGGCAGAGCGCGCCAAGCAAGTTCGCCTCAGGCAAATTGCTGTTGGTCGCCATCTGGGTGATGCGAGACTGCCCATCGGCGGCGCCTCCCACCAGCCCCGCCGCCTCCGCTTCCTTGGACAGCAGACACCAGTGCACGGGATCCTTGTCAAACTGCAACTGACGCACGACGGGATCGCCCAGCATGCCGATCACACGCGTCTCTTGCTGCAGTCGGCGCAGATCCGATTCGGAGAAGGAGGTGCCGTCGCGCGTTGTCGCCCAAGTCGATCGCCCCTCGAGCAGTTGCGTGAGAAACGTGCTGCTCTGGTCGAACACCAGCCACGACACCATCAGGAATGTCATGCCGACCACGAGGATCCACCGGGTGATTTTCTCGTTCTTTCGGAAGAACTTCAGCATGCGTTGGCTCCGTGGGAAGTCGGGGAATGAAAATGGGCGCGCGGACTCTTGTCGTCCGAGCGCCCAGTGAAAAGGCGTTGGACGATCAGCGGTAGAACTCGACGATCAGGTTGGTGTTCACGTCGAATGGGATCTGCTCGGACGAGGGCATCGAGAGCATCTTCAGCGAGAGTTCCGCGGGATTCACTTCCATCCAACCGGGAACGATGTGACCCGTCATGGTCTCCATTGTCTCGCGCACAAGCTTGTGAACGCCATCGCGCATCGTCACGACCATGCCTGGCTCGCAGGCGTGGGATGGTCGGTCGACCTTCACGCCGTTGACCTTCACATGTCCGTGCACCACGAGCTGCCGAGCAGCCCAGATCGTTCGCGCGAATCCGGCGCGGCGCACGACATTGTCGAGCCGGCGTTCAAGGTTCTGCAGCAGCACTTCACCCGTGTTGCCGCGGCTGTGCGATGCCTGATCGAGATAGCGGCGGAACTGCCGCTCGAGCACGCTGTAGTGGTAACGCAACTTCTGCTTCTCGTCCTTGCGCATGCCGTAGGGCTTCGCGCGGCGACCGCGAAAGCCGTGCATGCCGGGCGGGGTCAGCTGCCGCTTCGCGGTGTGCTTGGGCGTGTCCGCAATCGGAACTCCGACGCGGCGAGAAAGCTTGACCTTTGGACCTGTATAGCGTGCCATGGGGGAACGGGGCATTGAACATCGTGAGGCATCCCATGTCAAGCCACGCGAAGGCTGCCCCGCGGGTTTTCGGACCCGCTGCACGAGCGCCCGTCGCTCCGTCCGCACCACCGAGTTCAGTACGCGCGCGAATCGTTCTTGCCGCACCAGTTGAGGAACGCGCGGTTCAGTACGCGCAGTCCGCCTGGCGTTGGGTACTCGCCTGTGAAGTACCAGTCGCCCGTGTGATCGGGCATCGAGTACCGCAGCCCCTCGATCGTCTGATACACGACCTCCACGGGACCATCCCATTCGCCGCCGCGCGTGCGGATCAGCCGCGCGACCTCGTTCGAAATCTCATCATGCGTGAAGCGGTCGTAGATGAGCCGCACATGATTTCGCATTCGCTCGGGCGGCAGCGACTCCTGCTCGCGGCAGAGCGCCTCCACATCACGGATCACCGACTCGTCCCCGCGCTGCCGCAGCAGACTGATTGCCGCCTCGAATGCGATGAACCGCCCGAGCTGACTCATGTCGATGCCGTAGCAGTCGGGGTACATGATCGGCGGCGCACTGCTCGCAACCAGAATGCGCGCGGGGCGCAAGCGTGAAAGGATCGTGATGATCGAATCGCGCAGGGTAGTCCCGCGCACGATCGAGTCATCCACCACCACAAGCGTGTCGTCGCTGCGTACGGTGCCATGCGTGATGTCGTACACGTGCGCCACCAGATCGCGCCGCGCGGCGTCATGCGTGATGAACGTGCGGAGCCGCTGATCCTTGTGCGCGACCTTCTCGGCGCGCACGCGCACATCCATCAGCTTGGCGATCTCCGCTGCCGCCACGGGGCCTTGCGCCTGCAGCCGCACCACGCGCTCGGCGCCACGCACCCGAAGAATCCGCTCGGTTTCCTGCACGAGTCCGAAGTACGCGCTTTCGCTCGTGTTGGGGATGAACGAGAAAACGGCACGATCCACATCGCCGCCGAGACGCTCGAGTATGCGCGGCGCGAGGTGCATGCCGAGTCGCTTGCGTTCCTCATAGATGTCTGGATCATTGCCGCGGCTGAAGTAGATGCGCTCGAACGTGCACTGGCGGATCGGGCTCGGTGGGGCGAAGCGCTGCGAACGGATCTCGCCGCTGTGCTTCACCGTCAGCACGTGTCCCGGCTCGAGCGCCTCGATGCGCGCGATGGGCACGTTGAAGACCGATGCCAGCGCGGGGCGTTCACTCGCGATGGCGACCACATCGTCGGTGATCAGCATGAATGCGGGTCGAATGCCCGCGGGATCGCGGCAGGCGAAGCAGTCGCCGTTGCCCACGAGCGCGCCGAGCGTGTAGCCGCCATCGAACTTCTCCGCCGCGCGGCGCAGGATGCGCCCGTAGTCGAGTTGCCCACTGACTTCCGCAGCCAGTTCGCGTCCCTCCAGATTCTTGAACGACCCCGGCCCTGCGGTGGATATGAGCGCCTCATGTTCGCAGTCGAGCGCGTGACCGATCTTCTCGAGCACGACGCCCGTATCGCTGCCGCCCACGGGCGCCAGCCCATACTCGATGAGCAGGTCGAACAGTTCGGGTGCGTTGGTGAGGTTGAAGTTGCCCGCGAGTGCCAAGTTGCGGCTCGCCACGATCGATCGGCGCAGGAACGGATGGCATGCTTCCGCAGAGCGTCCACCGAATGTGCCGTAGCGGAGGTGTCCAAGCAGCGCCTCGCCGAGCATCGGGATCCGCCGCTTGAGTTCGGCGATGGGCGCCGTGCGCAGTGCCTCGTCGCCGAGCGCGCGCACGGGTGCAAGCGCATCGTCGAAGAGCCGCTCCACGGGATTGCGCTTGCCTGACCGTTCGCGTTCCAGAAAGGGTTCGCCCGGCAGCGCATCGAAGCGCACGACCGCGATGCCGGCGCCATCCTGGCCACGGTTGTGCTGCTTCTCCATCAGCAGATACAACTTGCGAAGGCCCCACACGGGATCGCCGTACTGCCGCTGGTACCACTCGATTGGCTTGCGCAGGCGGACGAGCGCCAAGCCACATTCATGGGTCAGGGCATCGCTCATGGAGCGCGAGAAGGTTAGCGGAGCGGCGACGATGCGAGCGCGGCTGGATCTGCCCGCGCGGTTGCGGCATTCTCCTGCATGCGGCGCACGCGCAGGACGGCCGATGGCTCGAACGGCTTGCTCACCACCATCGTGGCGGCGAGCGCGGGAACCGCCGCGGTCATCGCCTCCACAGCGATCGCGGGACGGTTGCATTCGATCGACAGATGCAGCAGCACCAACTGACGGATCGTGCCGCCCTCCGCCAAGCGCGCCACCGCGGCGGCGGACTCGTCGTTCGACAGATGACCGCGCCCTCCCATGATGCGCCGCTTCAGAAACCAGGGTCTGCTCGATGCTTGCTGCAGGGCGAGGTCGTAGTTGCTTTCGATCGACAGCAGATCAAGTCCGCTGAAGGCATCGATCAGGCGATCCTCCACCGCGCCAAGATCCGTGGCGTGCCCGATCGACCCCGATTCACAGTCGAAGCGAAATGCAGTGGAACCCACGTCATCATGCGGCACCTCGACCGCCTCCGCCTGCGCCGTTTCGCCGAGCGCGAACCGTCCGCGCACGGCGCGCAGGCAGTGCTTGGGTACCCCAAGTTGCAGCGCCATTTCGGCATGTTCCGCGCGCACGACAACGGGCACCGGTGCACGGTTCAGTTGGCGCGTCCACGCGGGCGACCAATGATCGCGGTCGAGATGGGTGAGAAGGATCGCACGAAGGGTGTGAAAACTGCCGACCGCCTGCGCCTGCGACAGCGCAGAACGCACGCCGCGGGGTGTGAGTCCCGCGTCGACCAAGATGAACCGCCCGCTCGTATCGAAGGAGATCGCCGTTGCGTTGCCGCGCGAACTGCTCGCAAGAACGCAGACCTGCGCGCTCATACACCGCACCTCGAACACAGAGCACGGGCTGCGGTGCGCGCATTCATCGACAAGTGTGTGCCTTCCATGGCGTCGTCGGTTGGGAAGAAGCGTGGGGGTGGTTCAGTCGGTGCTTGCCGAGGTGCGTCCACGGGTCGTCACGATCCCGCGCTTGGAGGCGGCGATGAACGCAAGGTATTCATCGACCAGCGGATCGCCCGCTCGTGAACGGAGGACCTCGATGGCGGACTTCAGCAACAGCCCGCTGCGGCAGATGGTCTGATGAATCCACCGTACCGTGTCGATCTGAGACGCCGTTGCGCCCTGCCGTCGCATGCCCACCACATTGACTGCCGATGTGACATTCACCGCGGTCGCCATGAAGAAGGGGCAAAGGTCCTGACTAATTCCACACAACCCACCAATCATCGCGCCCCGCCCAACGCGCGTGAACTGATGCACCGTCGTGTTGCCACCAAGAATCACTCGGTCCGCCACTTCAACATGACCCGCCAAGAGCGCGCCATTGGCGAAGATGCAGTGGTCCCCGACGATGCAGTCGTGTCCCGCGTGCGAGTTTGCCATCCAGTAGTTGGAGTTCCCGATCCGCCCTGGAGTTGCCGTCTTGGGCCGATGAATGGTCACCCCTTCGCGAAAGAAATTCTTGTCCCCGATGATCAGCCCGGCGCCAGGCGTCTCGGGATGGAACCCAAGATCCTGTGGCGCACCCCCGATGCACACATTCGGATACAAATCGTTTCCCGAGCCAAGATCGAGCGGTCCCTCGAGCGTCACGCGCGACCGCAGTCGAGTTCCCGCGCCAACGCGCAGCGGACCGAGCACGCCGCGCAGGTGACACCACGGGCCAACGACCACATCCTCGGCCAGTGAGACATCGCCCTCGATGATCGCGCTCGGATGGATGGTCGGCATAAGAAGGAGGAAAGCATAAGCCTGCGCGTAGGATCGCGTGCGTCATGGGAGCAGTTGGAACGCACCACGGCGGCGACGGTCGCGCGCCGCTCGTTCGCGTGCAGGATCTTGGGCGAATCTCCTATTCGGCCGCCTATGAACTGCAGCGCGCGGAGCACGCACGCCTGTTGGCGCAGCGCGCGACCGCGGCAGGCGAGACGCCGTGTCCCGTGGGCACCATCTTTCTCGTGGAACATGTGCCGCCGGTGATCACGGTCACGCGCCGGGCCGGCGCGCCGACGCATGTGCTGGTTTCCGATGAACGCCTCGCATCCCTCGGCGTGCAGCGCATCGAAACCGACCGTGGCGGCGACGTCACATGGCACGGGCCAGGGCAGATCGTGGCGTACCTCGTGATCGACCTGAATCTCGTTGGGCTGCGGGTGCATGGTTACCTTCGCATGCTCGAGAGCGCGGTGATCGACACGCTCGCGGCGTTCGATCTCGTGGGCACGCGTGAACAAGGTGCCACGGGCGTCTGGATCGGTGGCGCCAAGATCTGCGCTTTCGGCGTGCGGCTCTCGCGTTGGATTTCCATGCATGGACTCGCGCTGAATGTGAATCCAGATCTGCGCCAGTTCGATCTCATCGTTCCTTGTGGACTGCATGGGCGCACCGTCACCAGCATGCAGCGCGAACTGGGCGACGCGGCTCCCACCATGGATTCGGTGCGCACCGTCCTCGTCCAGCAGCTGCTGCGCGCCATCGACACCGCCGCGTCCGCGCGGGCAGATTCCCCCCAGTGAACGCACTGCGCGGGCTACGCGAGGGAATCGCACTACACTTCAGGACTTCGCTGGCGAACATTCAAGCCCCTGTATGGACATTCGCAACTTTTCCATCATCGCGCACATCGACCACGGCAAGAGCACGCTCGCCGATCGGCTGCTGCAGGCGACGAACGCGGTGTCCGCGCGCGAGGCACGCGCCCAGTTTCTCGATTCGATGGATCTGGAACGCGAGCGCGGCATCACGATCAAGGCCAGTGCGGTCACCGTGCATCACACCTGCGACGGACGCGACTTCGAGCTGAACTTCATCGATACTCCTGGACATGTGGACTTCACCTACGAAGTCAGCCGTGCGCTCACGGCGTGCGAAGGAGCGGTGCTCGTGGTCGATTCCACGCAGGGCGTGCAGGCGCAGACGGTCGCGAATGCATATCTCGCGGTCGAAGCGGGACTGGAATTGATCCCCGTCATCAACAAGATCGACTTGCCTGCGGCGGACCCCGACGGCGTGGCGATGGAAGTGGAGCAGGTGCTCGGGCTGCCCGCCGAAGACTGCATCAGCGTCTCGGCCAAGTCGGGCAAGGGCATTCAGGAACTGCTCGATCTGATCTGTCGCAAGTTGCCGCCGCCGCGGCCGCCGCGCACGGACAAACTCCGCGGGCTGATCTTCGACGCGAAGTATGACGACTACCGCGGCGTGGTCGTGTATCTCCGAGTCTTCGATGGCGTGCTGCGCGTCGGCGACAAGATTCGCATGATGGGAACTGGACGCACCTTCACCGTCAGCGAACTGAATCGCTACACGCCGCATGTCACGCGTGTGAAGGAGCTCGGCTGGGCGCAGGTGGGTTCCATCAGCGCAAGCATCAAGAGCCTGAAGGATGTTCGCGTCGGCGACACGGTGACGCTCGAAGGGAACCCCGCCGACGAGGCGCTGCCCGGCTACGAAGAGCCGAAGCAGATGGTGTTCTGCGACTTCTACCCGTCAAGCGCCGACGCGGACGCGGGCACGGGCAAGAAGGCGAGCTTCGAGGCGCTGCGCGAGGCGATCGAGAAGCTCAACTTGAACGACGCGAGCTTCACCTTCGACGTGCAGCACTCGGAGGCGCTCGGCTTCGGATACCGCTGTGGATTCCTCGGGCTGCTGCACATGGACATCGTGCAGGAGCGGCTCGAACGCGAGGGTGGCGTGGAGATCGTGCAGACCGCGCCGACCGTGAAGTATGTCGTGAAGCTGACCGCGGGCGAGGAAGTGGAAATCCACAATCCGTCGGAACTCCCGGACCCGTCGCTGATCGCCGAGATCCGCGAGCCGATCGCGAAGCTTGAGATCATGTGCCCCTCCGAGAACATCGGCGATCTCATCAAGCTCTGCGACAGTCGCCGTGGCACGTTCAAGGCACAGCGCTTCCTCGGTGAAGGCAGGCAGATTCTCGACTACGAGTTGCCGATGGCGGAGATCATCTACGACTTCTACGACAAGCTGAAGTCGATCACCCGTGGCTACGGCACCATGGACTATCACGTCGTCGCGTACCGCGCGGACAATCTCGCGAAGGTCAACATCCTTGTCAACGGCGATCCTGTGGAGGCACTCAGCCTGATCTGCCACCGAACGACCGCGGAGCAGCGCAGCCGCGCGATTCTGTCGAAGCTGAAGAAGCAGATCGACCGCCACCAGTTCGAGATCGCGCTGCAGGCCGCCATCGGCGGCAAGATCATCGCGCGTGAATCGATCTCTGCGATGCGCAAGAACGTCACCGCGAAGTGCTACGGCGGCGACATCACGCGCAAGCGCAAGCTGCTTGAAAAGCAGAAGGAAGGCAAGAAGCGCATGAAGCAGATCGGCTCCGTGTCGATCCCGCAGGAGGCGTTCCTCGCCGTGCTCGAGCAGGGGGATTGAACGCGCCGCCGCGGATTTCGCGGCATGGCACCCAAACGCGTTGCTTTGCATAGCCTTGCGTTCATGCGAACCACAGTTGCCATCGTTGCCGCGTCGGTGCTCTCGAGTGCTCTCACGGCGTTCCTTCTCCGAGTGGATCAGCCCGCAGGCGCGAACGCTTCGCCGGCGATGGGTGATCTTGGTCCTACCGATGCGCTCGTACTGAGCGGGAAGGACGGCACGCTCACCGTGAGCAACCGGAGCGGGCGCGTCAGCTGGGCGGAGGATGCAACCGCACGCAGCCACTCCTTCGGCACGCTGCATGTCGGACGGATCATGTCGGCGCTGCTGCAGAGTGATGCGTTCGAGAAGGAGCGCGAGCAACTCGCGGAAGCGAACGAAGCGAAGGGCAAGGACTTCGAGGCGCGCTACCGTGCGCTCGTCGAGAAGGCGCGCGCGATCGACAAGGACTCGCCAGACCTGCCGGCCGCGCGCGAGGAATTCGAGGCGTTCCAAGCGGAGTTCTCTGCGTGGAACGAGGCCACCCAGGCCGACGCGGAGGCGCTGAACTCGCGGCAGTATCAGGATGCGTACACGCGGGTGCGTGATGCCGTGGATGTCGTGGCAGACAGGCGCAAGATCGATCTGGTGCTGCGCTTCATCCCGCCCACGGACAAGATTCGCCCTGGTGATCAGGAGATGATCGTGCAGCAGATGATGAGCCGCACCTTCGTGCGCGTTCCAGAGTCGATCGACATCACGGAAGACATCCTGCGCGAGATGAACCTGACCGCGCCGAAGGAAGAGTGATGCGCAGGGTGCTCGCGCAGTCGTTTGGTGCGCTCGTGGCGGGGGCGGCAGGTGCGCTGGTGGCGTGGACGGTGGGCGGCACGAGCGTCGATGCAACGCGTCTGTACCCGGCTGATCTCGGGCCCGCGGACGCGCTCGTGCTGAGCGGGAAGGACGCGCCGCTGGTTGTCCGCAACAGCGAGGGGCGCATCGGTTGGTCGGACGATGTCACCGCGCGCGCCTGGAGTGTCGGGTGCGTTCACATCGATCCTGTCATCAAGGCGATTCTGGCGACGGACCGTTACACGGAGGAGCGAAGGACATTCGAGCAGGAGGCGCAGTCGCAGGGGGAAACATTCGAGCAGCGCGACAAGGCGCTCCGGGCGAAGTATCCCGATATCAAGCAGGATGATCCGAACTTCAATCAGGCGCGCGACGAGTTCGTTGCGCTGCAGCAGGAGTTCGAGAAGTGGCGGCTTGCCATGCAGCAGATTCAGGCGAAGCACATGGCGGAGCAGATTGAAAAGGCGTACCGCGAGATGCTCGCAGCGCTCGAAGTGGTCGCGGATCGGCGACGCGTCGATCTGGTCTTCCGATTCGTCCCTGCCGATCGCCCCTTCGAAGCGGGCGATGTCGGTGCGGTGATGGTCGCAGTACAAGCGCGTCCGTTCCTGCGGTATCCGCAGGGGATGGATCTCACGGACGACATCTTCAAGGAACTCGGGATCCAGCGTCCCGAGCCCTGACCGAGTTCACTTCGCGGCGTCTTTGGTGCTGCTTGGCAAGCGGCGCAGTTCGCCGATGGGTGTGGTCAGCGCCACCGTCTCGCTCGACGCGCTTCCATCCGCGCTCGGCGCGCTTGGGCGAACAACTGGAACGCATCGCAGTGGCGCGTCGCGCTCCTCGCCGCGGAACAACTGGATCACCTTGCCGTCGAAGGTCCAGCGACCGCTCAGAACCGAGGGCTGTGCAGCAGAGTTGGGCAGTGGCGCAGCCGTGAGCGAGTAGGAACCGTCCGCGCGAAGATCGAGCGTGCCGCCGGGCCCGTTCCATCTGCCGACATGCGCATCCTCAGGTGCAAGCGGGGGCGTTGCCGACTGGGCAAGGCCGATCGCATCGCCCATATCCAACAACAGAACACCACCCGTGCGACGCAGTGCGCAGCGCGTGCGTGGGGGCGCGCTCCCAGGCGTCTTGGGGTCGAAGTAAGGCTCGATCCAGAACGTGCGGTAGTTCTGACGGTGCCAGCGCCCGCGCTTCGCCGGCTCGCGGTAGCGGTTGGGTTGATCCCACATCAGGAAGGAACCGTCGCTGCGTACCGAAAGCAGCACAGAGCCGTTTGACCACCAGCCAGTGAAGTCGATTTGTTCGGTTGGATCGATGTCGAGCTTCGCACCCTTGGGGATGATCGGTGGCGCGGACTGTTGCGTGGACGCGTGGCCGCTGACCGGTGCGGCGAGAGCCATCAGGAGCGCTGGAAGGAGTGTGAGCAGTGGTTGTTTCATGATCGGAGCACGGGCAGGGGAATCGACGGATCGAGATCGCTCGTGGGCTGAGCAATCAGATCGTAACCGTCCGCATCCACCACCGTACACCGAACCAGTTCGCCAGGCGTCAGTGGTGAACGGCTCGCCACATGCGTCACGCTGTCGATCTGCGGCGCTTGGTGGTACGCGCGGCCGACATGCAGATGCAATTTGCCGCGCGTGACGCCCGTCGTGGCGCGACCCTTCACGCGCGCCGTCGAAGCCCCGTCAATCAGCACATCGAACTCCGATCGCTGATCCGCCACGAAGCGCGCGTTCTCGAACGCGATCGACTGCTGCAGTTCCATGATCTCCGCCTCGCGGCGCGCCGCCACTTCCGCGTCCACTCGCAGCGACGGATCGGCGTGCATCGTGCCCGAGGGCGTTCCATCCTCGGCGGAGTAGCGGAACACACCAAGCGCATCGAACTGCGCGCGCTCGATGAACGCGCAGAGGCGCTCATGATCCTCCTCGGTTTCGCCGGGATGACCCGTGATAAAGGTGGTGCGGATCGCCATGCCGGGAATCCGCTCACGCAGCTCTTCGACCACGCGCTCTTGCTGTGCCGCGGTCACATGCCGGCGCATTCGCTCCAACATTCGGTCCGTTGCGTGCTGCAGGGGCATATCGATGTACTTCACCACACCGGAAAGTCGTGCGATCGCTTGCATCATTTCGGTCGTGAAGTTCGACGGATACGCATACATCAGCCGAAGCCAGCCGCTCCCATGTTCTTGCACCACGCCGTCGAGCCGCTCGAGCAGCCCGACGAGCCCCGATGCATCGCCGATGTCCATCCCCCAGCTCGTCGTGTCCTGCCCGATCAGGTTCAACTCGAACGCGCCATCACGCATCAAGCCGCGCGCCTCAGCCGCGACGGCGTCGGCAGACTTCGAGCGCATCTTGCCGCGGATCGACGGGATCGTGCAGAACGAGCAGCGCTGATTGCATCCCTCGCTCACTCGCAGGTACGCCCAGTGGCGCGGTGTCAGGCGGAAGCGCCCCTCATCGCCTTCGAAGTAGCCGATGCCAAGCCCATCCTTGCCATGCACCGTGAGTCCAACCGTTTCTCGTCCGCGCTCCGCCGCGGCGAGCAGCGCGTTCGACGAGATCCAGTACCCAGGCCGCTCCGTTGCATCGCCAAGCCCCGCGCGTTCGGCGCGCGCACCGCGTACTGCGTCCACCACATGATCGCGGTCAAACACACCAATGAGCGCATCAATGCCCGGCGCCCACTCCAACATCTTTGCTCGGTGGCGCTGCACCAGACAGCCCGCCACAACAACGCGCTTCAGTTCCCCGCGCTTCTTGCGCTCGATCGCCTCGCGGATCACGCCAAGCGATTCATCCTTGCTCGCTTCGAGAAAGCCGCAGGTATTCACCACCAGCGCATCGGGCGACTGATCCTCGCTCACCAGCCGCAGTCCATCCGCCGCCAGCAGACCGAGCATCTTCTCGCTGTCGACGAGATTCTTCGGGCAGCCGAGGCTCACGAACGCCACGCGTTCGACGGCATCATGTGTGGGTTTCTTGACCGCTGGCATGACCCAACATCGTAGGCGCAGCGGGGGACGCCGCCGCTGCGTAGAGCCGCCGATCTCGAATGAAACGCGCCACCACGGGGTCGAGCATGTCGCTCGTCGCAGCCAGCGCCTGAACGCCATCGCCACCGCCGCGCCACTGTGCGCGAAGCTCGGTTGCCGACATCGGCACCGCCGGCATCGGCAGCACCGTCCGCCCCCACGCCTCGCCATCGCAGCCAAGCGCAGCGAACTTCTCCGCCAGCGCCTTCGCAAGCGAGGGTGCATCCCAAGGCGGCCGGGGCACGACCGCCACCTGCGCCAGCTCATCCGCGATCCGCCGCCACGACCGCCACCGATCGAACTGCATCGCCTGATCCGCGCCGATCAGCAGCACAAGATCCGCGCGCGTCAGCCGATCCCGTGCCGCCACGAACGCGAGCGTGTCCACGGTGAACGACTCGCCGTCGCGTTCCATCTCCAGCGCATCCACTTCCGCACCTGCCACCTGCGAAAACGCAAGACGCACCATCGCCAGCCGCTCCTCGCGCCCCGCGCCACCATCCGCATCCGCCCCGCGCAGCGGCGCCCGCCCCGCAGGCACCACGAGAATCCGCGCACACCCAAGTATCCGCGCCGCGTCCACCGCCATCCGCACATGCATGCGGTGCGGCGGATCGAAGGTGCCACCAAACAGCAGCGTGCGGCGCGTCGTCGCCGCAGCCGCAACGCCCGCAGTCATGACGCCAATACGCGAAAGAACACGGTTGCACTCCACGCCCCAGCGCGCAAGCGTCACCGCTCGCAGCGGCGACGCCAACAGCGCGCGCACCAACGCAGGCCCCGCAAGCGATCCATCCACGCCAACCAGTTCTGTCATCCACGCAGGCAACGCATCCGCTGCACCATCACTCACGCCGCGCACGACACCAAACCGCCAACCGAACGCACTGGCCACTTCGCAGAACCCGCCCGACTCCAGATCCACAAGATCGCAGCCCGTGCGCGCATGAAGCGCCGCCTTCTCCACACGACTGCCACACACGCGCTCCACCGACACCACGCACGCACACGCGGCATCACCCGTACCAACTCCACCGAGCGGTGGAACGAACACGCGTCCATCACTCGACACAACCTTCGACGCACACCACACCGACCCACGCACAAACGGCGCACGCAGTCCACCCGCCAAACCAGCAAGAAGCACAACCGCACCGCGCGCAGGCAAGGCAGCACCACGCGCACGCTCGCGCGCCGCCCATCGACTCACCGCATGCGCACCCACGCCAACGCACCGCACCCTCGCATCGCACCGAGCCCCGCCAAGCGCCGCGCGCACGCGCGATGCCTCGAACGCGGTGGGACAGAGCACTGTCACCACATCTGCCGTGTCTGTTGCCTGATCCGTCATGCCGTTCATCTTGCCTTCAATCCTTGCAACGCTATACTCTTCGCCCGTTGGCCTCATCGTCTAGCCCGGCTAGGACACATCCCTCTCACGGATGGAACAGGGGTTCAAATCCCCTTGGGGTCATTTGACTCGGCAGCCCACAACTGCCACAGGAACGCCCCGCACTGACAGCAAACGTTTCAAGTGAATACTGCGCAAGGTGCGGCGCATTCAGTCTCGGCCCCATCGTCTAGCCTGGTCCAGGACACCTCCCTTTCAAGGAGGACACATGGGTTCAAATCCCATTGGGGTCATTTGCACAGCCGCCTGCGCGTCCGCGGCGC
>Ga0194121_10005670_pt1 | contig 17129 bp, 13 predicted proteins | sample TA2MahCa50mmetaG_FD_148609 | JGI IMG/M metagenome (GOLD analysis project Ga0194121, IMG submission 148609) | Freshwater microbial communities from Lake Tanganyika, Tanzania - TA2015020 Mahale Deep Cast 50m | ecosystem: Environmental > Aquatic > Freshwater > Lake | place: Tanzania: Lake...
GGCGCCCGCGCAGAGGTCGCGCTCCTCGCTGCGCCCGGCGACGGCGTCGATGTGCGCGCGCGGCGGCAGCGGCAGAGCCAGGAACGCGAGCGGCAGCACTCCGAGCAGCAGCACGGCGGCCGCGATCGCCCGGCGGCGCGCGTGGGCGCCCGTCGCCGCACGCAGCATCCCCCCCGCCACCGTCCGCACCAGCGTCACGACGCGCGACAGCAGGTAGCCGCCGCCCAGCACCAATCCGAGCGCGTAGTACTATGCTCCAACCAACTCACCGGATCGAGAAGTCGATCAGCAACTGCGCGTTGTTCCCGCTGATGTTCTCGGGGAACTCCGCCTTCAGATACTCGGCGAAGTCGTCGTAGGTGCCGCCTCGCACCGACTCGAAGAACGCCAGGATCGCCTTGCGTGATTGCACGATGGTGTCGAGGTCGACGTCCCGCTCCGCGGACGTCGAGCCGGAGGAGAGGAGCGACAAGGACGAGTAGGACATGTGGCTCGCTGCCGGGAAGTAGAGGAACGTCACCTCGCTCCCATCGGCTTCGAGGTACGGCGCGAACACATCGGGGGTCATGCCATAGCCGCTGCTCGACATCGCGAAGATCGGAGTGGAGGACGTGGCCTGCTGCTCCTTGTACTCCGGATACAGAATTCCGTCGACCAGGCCGAGTGCCTTGAACCTGGTATCCGTCATCATCGCTCCGCTCCCCATCTCCGACCCGTACGAGTGACCGAAAAAGAAGACGTTGTCGAAGTCGGCACGAGCGTATCGATCGTCCTGCTCGAGGGAATCGAGGACGAACGACGGGTCGAAAAACGTGAAGGCCGAAGCCTCGTTGTACATCCCGTTCATCATGGCGCCGACAGCGGACGCCGGTCTGAATGTGGGCTCCTTCCCAGCCTGTGCGATCGGAAGCTCGGCGGTTGACCCGCGCTCCAGCGGGGTAGCATGGCGCCCATGCTCCTCCGCACCGTGCTCCTCTATGCTCTCGCCGTCGGCGATCAGACGATCCACCCCAAACAGTCCGGCTTCACCGAGAAGGTCGTCAAGCTCAAGGCGTGGGAGTTCGCCGACATGGCCCAGGTCCTCGTCCTCTACGAGGCGCACCTCACGAACGACCCCACACCGCCCCAGCGGGGCATCGACAACTGGCTCCTCAGCCGCCGCGACGGACGCTGGGTCGTCGTCGCCGTGACCAACGACCTCGTGACGAAGGACCATCCCGTCCCGCCCGAGCTCGCCGACGCCAGGTGATCGAGGCCGTCGGCGCGGCGGAGCGGAGTGGCGCCTGTTCATCGCGGCGCCCCTTGCTGCTGCAATCGGACGAACACGTCACCGCCCGACGACGCCTCACCGGTTGCGCGCGCCTTGATTGCGAGAATCGTCGGCGTCTCCGCGGAGGTCTGCTCGATCCGCTGAAGGCCGAAGGCGCTCTCCCCCGGCCCGAGTCGACGCACTCGCCCCGGCAGAACCTGCCCGCGGATGATCAGCTCGACGCTCTCGATCTCCAGGCGCCCGGTCCGAGGGCTGAACCGTATCTCATACTGGCCCGGCTGCGGCACGCCGGCGGAGAGGTCGAGCTCCGCAGCCCCACCGCCGGGCGGAAACGCGCGAGCATCCCAACTCGCCGCCTTCGTCCAGCCCGCCTCGGGCAAGCGGTCCGGTTCGGCAAGCTCGAAGGCCCGCAGCGCGCGGGCGTAGATGCGCAGGTCGTCGATCAGTCCGTCGATTCCGTAGTCGCCGGCGTCGCCTTGCGCTGCATGGGCCGCACCGACCCGGACCTCGAGGGCGTTGGCGTGCTCGACGACACCCGCGGTGGCGGTGCGCCCCGCTTCCTTCCCGTTGACGTAGAGCGTGATGTCGCTGCCGCGCCGCGTGACGGCGACATGCGTCCACGTGCCCGTGGGAACGGATCCGGACGCCGTGACGAACGGATACGAAGTGCCCTGCGCCGCGGCGTCCGTGATGACGAACCCCAGTCGGCTGCCCTCGTGCAAGTAGAGCCGGAACTGGTTCGCCGCGACACCGATCCGCTCCTTGGCCACGATGCGATCCTGGCCGGTCCTGCTGGCCCGCGGAAAGACCCAGGCGGCGACGGTGAAGTCGCCCTCGCCGATCTGCAGGTCGCCCAGGCTGGCGAATGAGGACGCAGTGCAGTCCAGCGCCCGGCCGAACCGGCCAGGAGCGGTCCCGCTGTCGAAGGGATGATGCTGATCCTCGAGCGGCTGGCCGCTCGGCGCGGCGGTCACGTCGAAGGCGGCGAAGCGCCTGATCAGCGGATCGCCCACCGTGCTCGTCGCGATGAAACGAAGGCGGGAGATCGTCGTGCGCCGGAACATGTCGATCTGCTTGTGCCCGATGGAGAGCCCGTCGGCCCGGAGCGGAATCCACCGTCCATCCGCCAGCCCCTCGATCCGGTAGCCGCGCACCCGCTGGCCCTCGCGGATGTCCTCCTGCAGGATCGTCCGGTTCACCGCCGTTGGCCGGTCAAGAACGAGCTCGACGGCCATGCCGGTGCCGCTCGTCTCGGCCAGCGATGTCCCATAGCGCCGCTCGATCTCGCGCCCGAACTCCTCGTAGATCTTCACGTGGGACTCGGGGATCAGGCCGGTGGTGTCCGGCGTCGAGTTCAGGAGCAGCACGCAGCCGCGGCCGACGGACCTGGCGTAGATGTCCATCAGCTGGTCCACGCTCTTGAGCATCTGGTCCGTGTTTGCGCCCCAGAACCACTTGTGATCGAGCAAGGTGGTGTCGCACTCCATGGGCAGCCAGACCTCGCCGTCCGGATCGCTGTGAGCGGAGGTGGAGAGGCCCGTCTCGGCATCCCGCCGCTTCACCGTCTGCCAGGCCGGATAGGGGGCGTGGCCGGCTTCGTTGCCGACCCAGCGCAACGTGGCGTGCGGGCCCTGCAGAACCATGGCCCGGGGCGCATGTCGCTTCAGGATGTCGCCGACCTCGATCTGGCAGCTGCCGTCGAACCAGACCTCGCTCATCTCGCCGTAGCGCGTGAGCACCTCGGTCAACTGCTGCCGGAAGACCTGGTCGTAGGCTGCCTGCTTCGAGGGATCCCGCGTCCGTCCGCCGCTGCCGATGCCGGCGCCCCACTGCTCGTCGCCCGGATAGACGTAGATCGCCAGCTTGAGCCCGTGCCGCTTGCAGGCGGCGGAGAGCTCGGCGAGCACGTCGCCCTTCCCGCCCTTCCACGGCGTGTTCTTGATGCCGTAGTCGCTGGTCTCGGTCTGCCACCAGCAGAAGCCGCCGGTGTGCTTGGCGACGAACAGGATCTGCTTCGCGCCCCAGCTCTTCGCGACCCTGCACCACTGCTCCGTGTCGAGCTTGTCCGGGTTGATCTGCTCGAGCGGAGTCGAGTGGTCGTCGTACTCCCGGCCCTGCCACGTGCACGGATCGAGGCAGACGAACATCTGCCGCTCCATCTCCATGTACTCGACCTGTTCTCGGGTCGGGCGGGCCGGCTCGGCCACGCGAGGTTCCGACGATTGGAAAGCCAGCACCGCCATCGCCCCGAGCATCGGGACCGGCAGGCGGCGGCGGCTCATGGCCCGGCTCCGTCGTTCCACTGCAGCTCCTCCTGGGATCGACCGCGGCGCCGGTTGGAGCGCGCCAGCTCGATGATCTTCCGCACGCGTCCGCGCCAGTCGAGGCCCGGCATCCGCTCCTTGCTGCGCAGCGCCGACCCGCCGCACCCCGGCGGCTTGCAGCGCGGCAGCCGGTCGAGCGGGAAGGAGCTAAGCTAGCGATGAGTGCGCCGCGCGTCCTTGCGCTGTTCGCCCACCCCGACGACGCCGAGCTGCTCTGCGGCGGGACGCTCGCGCTGCTGGCCGACCTCGGCTGGCGGGTGCATCTCGCGGCGATGAGCCCAGGCGACCTCGGTTCGCCCACGCTCGACCGCGAGGCGATCGCGGCGATCCGTCGCGAGGAGGGGCGGCAGGCGGCGGCGCTGCTGAAGGGCGTCTGGCACTGCCTCGAGGCGCGCGACCTGTCGATCTTCTTCTGCGACGAGCTCTGCCGCCGCGCCACCGCGCTGATCCGCCGGGTCGCGCCTGACCTCGTGCTGACCCACAGCCCCACCGACTACCTCGCCGACCACGAGGAGACCGCACGCATCGTCGCCCACGCCTGCTTCGCCACGCCGGTGCGCCTCTACGCCGCCGAGTTCGGCAGCGACAGCGAGGCGCCCCCTCGGGCCGCGCACCCCGGGCAGTCCCAGCGCCTCGTAGCGGTCCATCTGGAGGTTCGCGAGCACGATGCGCAACGCCGCCGCGGCGGACAGCAGCATCTCGCGCTCGCCAACGGCGGTGAAGTCCACGCTCACCTGTCCCCACTCGTAGCCGGGGGCACGGGCCCACAGTGCCACGCCCCGCTTTAGCTCGGCCCGCCCGCCCAGTGCCGCAGACCGGCGGTCGCCGCTCCCGACGAGGAACCGCCGGATCAGCCGGCAGCCATCCTCCTCCACCACCACTCCTTGCAGCGGGATCGGCGATGCGAGGTCCCGGCCCAATGTCGACCACGGCGCCCCCGCCCGTGGCACCTCCCAGTTGGCGCACCACAGGAGTTGCGGGATGCCGAGCAGCTCGACGTGCTGCAACGGCTCCCGCGTGGCTCGGTCGCGGACGTGCAGGACGAAGGTCGGAGTGAACTCCTCCGCGTCCGCCGCCAGCGGCGGGCCCGCGTCCGCCGCCGGGTCCTGGGGCGGCTCGACCGGGCGCGGTCGGCCACGACGTCTGCGGGCCCGGGCGCGAGGGCGGGCTCCGGATCCGCGGGCTCTTTGGCCAGGGAGGTTCGCCCCGGCCCCGGTCGCGTCTCGTCGCGGTCGGACGACCACATCCAGCTCGCCAGGAACGCCAGGAGCCCGAGTCCCGCGACTGCCGGGACCAGGTGCCTCGTCCGCCACCGGTCAGCCATGGCTCACCCCACTTCCGCCGCCGTTAGCGTGCCCGGCGGCGGCCCGATCCTGATCGCTGCGCGCCGGCCGCTGCATCGTCTGGACCGGCGCGCTCGAGGTCGCCGAATTCAAGCAGCAGCGCATCCACGCCTTCGGCGCCGACCCGCGCCTCGCACGCTCGGCCGGCTCGATGAGCGCCGAGCTCGAACCGGTGGAGTGAAAAAGAAAGCTCCGCGGCGAGCGCCCCCCCGGGACGCGCGACGCGGAGCCTTTGGGGACCGTTCGCTAGCGCTTCTTCAGGAGATCGCGGATCTCCTCGAGCAGCACTTCTTGTTTCGGCGGCGCGGGCGGCGCGGCGGGCGCGGCGGCTTCCTTCTTCTTGGCGGCGTTCATGCCCTTGATGACCATGAAGAGGCAGAAGGCCACGATGAGGAACTTGATGATCGCGTCGAGCAGTTTGCCGTACCCGATCACGACGGCCGGGGTCGTGTCGGTGGCAGCCTTCAGCTCGAAGGCCTGTTCCGCGAAGCTGACCCCGCCCGTCGCCAATCCGACGACGGGCATCATCACGTCGGACACGAGCGAACCGACGATGGCGCCGAAGGCGCCGCCGATGATGACGCCGACGGCCATGTCGACGACGTTCCCTCTCATCGCGAAGGCCTTGAACTCGGAAACCATTCCCATGACTTGGCTCTCTTCCTTCAGGGGGACGATCCGTCGCTCTCCGCACCGGCGAAGAGCCACGAATGGAGGACTTGCTTCCCGGTAACATACCCGCCCCCGCGTGCAGGGGATGGACTTCGAGCCACCGAGAGTGCGCCACCCGGGCTATTCCGTCGCTGGCGCTAGCTCGTAACCAAGGCCGGAAGCGATGACGGCGCTTTTATGCAGGACGTCGCTTCTGCTTTCGGCGCCCAGGTTCAGGACCCCGTAGCGCGCGCTGCAGCCGTCCTCGACGTCGGGCATGACCTGCAGGTGCTGGCCGCTCGCGCACTCGTTGAAGGCGAGAGTGCCCGGGTGCAGCCGTTCGACCTCGGTCAGACGTTCCCTCGTCGGAGCGCGGCCCACGCGCACGCTCTGGAAGGTCCGCAGCGGCACGCTGGCCGCCACGGGGAAGGACCCCGCGCGCCTGGGTGGGAGTGCTGCGCCGGTCGCGAGCGCCAGGGCCACCTCGTAGCCGCCGCGCCCATCGACCTTGGCGTACAGGTCGGCGAACTGTCCGCACAGGCGCTGGTTGAGAGCAGGTCGATGTTGGCCGCGATCACCTGCCACGCGATCACGCTGCGCGGTCGCGCCTATGCTCTTTCTGAAGGATCGAACGATGAAGATTCCTTTGGCGACCGCATTCGCGGTCATGGCGCTTGCGACTGGCGGACTCTGCCAGACGCGGACTCCGATGGGTGGCGGGGGCCCTCCTCCGAAGCCTACGACCTCCACCCCCGCGTGGAGGTTCAACACCGCGCTCACGGTGTCGGTGACCGACATCGCCAACGACACGCCCATCACGGACTGGGACATCACGATCATCGACCCCGCGGGTGCACCGATCAACCCGCTCAACACCTGGCAGATGACGCCGGCGAGCACCTGGGGCGTGTTGCTCGACAAGGACTACAGTAACCAGATGTTGACGGCGATGGTGACGGCGGATGGCTATTCAAGCCAGGCCATCTACCTCAACTGTGTGGGTGAGTTCATCCCCGCGCAGTTCAACCTCATGCCCTTCGAGTGGAAGGCTACCATCCCGCTCGGGGGTGGAACCTTCGGTCCGTTCGGCAACACGAACGTGATGTTCACGGTCCTGCCGAACACCTTCGACAACGACGTCGTCGTGTACTGGCGCAACTTGCCAGACGCCGCCCTCACGCGCGTGGGCATGCCTTCGACGGAACTGCCGCTGGGCGCCTTCTCTTTCGAGATGAAGAACGCGGACGGCACCATCTACACCGGTAACTGGCATCAGGTCCTCATCGCGACCATGGAGCCGGACCCCAACTACAACCTGGCGCCGGATGGTTCGACGCTCACCTTCGGCGAGATCTTCGGCTACTTCTCGAGTGGATCGCTCTACACGCTCGAGGAGACGGGGTCGCAGACCGAGCAGTTGGTGAACGACGCAAGCTACATCGTCGACACCGGTGCCAACACCGTGATGATCCCGTTCACCCACAACACCACCTTCACTGCGACGGTCCAGGACACGAGCGGCAAGCTCAGCTTCGACCCCAAGACCGGAGAGTGGACCGTCAACGGCATGAAGTTGCTGGTCGGCCCGCCGATTCCGGTCTGCACGCAGCTCATCAACGGCAAGATCCAGTGCGGGAAGTACAAGGGCGTGAAGTTCTCCTTCGAGAAGAAGGCGGGCGAGAAGGTGGGCGATGCAAGTGAAGTGCTCAAGAAGCTCGAGGCCGAACTGGGTGCCGACTGGAAGGTCTTGGGCAACAAGCTCACGGCGAGCCTTGCCGGGGCGTTGAGCGCGAAGCTCAACTCTGATGGCGAGGCGAGCACGATCACGACCATCTCGATGGACTTGAAGCCCAACGACGATGTGGAAGACGACTGCAAGAGCGGGGAGATTGTAGTGTTCCTGCTCTCGTACGAGACGACCATCGGCTACGGCGACAAAAGCGCGAGCATCACGGTGCCGTTCGGCATCTCGGTGTGCTACAACACGCACATCGATCCGACGTGCGGACAGCATTGCGTCGCCAAGAAGGACGGCGAGAAGAAGCAGAAGGTGCCATGCTGCGGCGAAAACTAGATCCAGTACGACTTCTATGCTCCGGCGTGACACGGAGGGGATGACATGGGTGCCTTCGAAGTCTTCCTCCTGGGATCCGCGTTGCTCGCCGGCCTCCAGGACCCGGTGCCCGCGGAGGGCCAGGTCCCGCTCTTCAACGGCCGGGACTTCTCCGGCTGGCGCTTCTCGGACTCGTCCGCGCTTCCGGCGACCGTCCCCGGGGCATGGAAGGTCGAGGGCGGCGCGATCGTCGGTGCCGGGGACCCGGCGGTGATCCTGGCCTCCCAATGGGACTACACCGACTTCGAGTTCGAGTTCGAGTGGCGCGCCGCGGCGGCCGATTTCGATGCCGACGTCTACGTCCACGCGGGACGGCTGCTCGAGGCGGATCCGATCCGCCTGACGGCGAGCCTGGCCGGAGGGCCCCAGGAGACGGACCGGGGCGAGGGCTTCTACAACGCCGGACCCACCGGGAGCATCGGCGGGGGAGGAAACGCCCGGAAGGCGGTGCCCGAGCTGCAGAAGCCGCCGGGCGAATGGAACGCGTGGCGCATCGTGGCCGAGGGGCGGAAGCTCCAGCTCTTCTCCAACGGGAAGGAGGCCTGGACCTGCACCGACCACACGCCCCGCAAGGGCTACCTGGGCTTCCGCGTCTTCAAGGGGCCCTTGGAACTGCGGAATCTGCGGATCCGCGAAACCGGGTTCCAGGGCCTCATGGACATCTCGACCTGGGAGATCTACCCGGGCTTCGGCGGACGCGGACCGCTCGACGAGCACTGGAAGCGGGACGGGCTGCTCTGGGTCCTCAAGGGACCGGGTCCGAGCATCGTCACCCAGAAGAAGGACTACCGGAGCTACAACCTGCGGCTGGAGTTCCTGTTCGCCGACCCGAACCCGGAGGCGATCAACACGGGGGTCTACCTGCGCGGCGTCCATCCCTGGCAGGCCGACATCTGGGAGCACAAGTGGGGCTCGGGGTTGTGGGGCGTGATGCACGTCTCCGCGAAGATGGCGAGCGACGGGAAGAAGGAGTATTACCCCGAGCTCGGGAAGGTGGTCCGGCCCGTCGTCCGGATGGACAATCCCCCCGGGCAGTGGAACTACCTCGACGTGCGGATCGAGAACGGCGTCGTCTCGACCTGGTTGAACGGCCGCACCACGGTCGATCGCTACCCGGTCAGGGAAGTCGATCCGAAGTTCCCCGAGCAGGGCGGCATCGGCCTCCAGGCCCACGACCCCTGGAAGGAAGTCCGCTTCCACAACCTCCGCGTGCGGCGCTTGGAGTAGGCGGAGTTCCCACTATGCACTCGCTGCTGCCGGCGTGGCATGGCGAGGAGCTTCCCGAGCGCGGCTTCTACATGGAGGCGTTCCAGTCGGAGCTCGGCGCGCGCAGGGCACCCGTCGGATCCCGTGCATGCTAGTGCGGTGTTTCAGAAATCCGCGAGCAGTGCGGCGCGCACCTCTTCAACTCCGTCGAGACATCGAGCAAGCGCTCAAGGGTCTCGCAATCGAACTTCCGTAGGATCGGCACGATCAGAGAATCGATGGCCGTCCGGCGCGCTGAACCGATCGTTCGTTGTTCGGTACACCGATTCGATCGGTCGGCGCCGCTGCGCCGGGTCTGAAGCTCCGCATGAACCTCATCGCTTGCGTGTCGCGCGCATAGTGGTCCTGTTACCCACACGAAAGTCTGATGCGCCACAGGCTTCTGATACTGTCTCCTCGGGGGCAGGTCAGCAGTCCGTTTCCGTTGCAGTCTGTTTCACACTCGTCAGGGACCGCGTTGTATGCTCGGGCATTCTCACTTCGGCCGCACCAGCACCTTGAGCTTGCCGGCAACGGGGGTCTTGGCGGTCAGCCGGATTCCGGTGGCGGTTCCAGCGGCGACCACCTGGGTGCGGTTGAGCCGCCAGGTGTTGGCATCGAGTTTCTCGAGAAACCGGGCCTCGCCGGGCTGGCCTTCGAAAAGCGGCTGGATGGCGGCAACGGTCGCCCCCTCGAGCCTGATTTCATACTGGCCGGGCTCGACAACCTGGGCGGAGAGATCGATGTCAAGCTGGCGTTCGCCGGCTGGCAGATCGATCACGGTAGCCTCCTCCCAGGACTCTGGACGATCCGTCAGGCTCAGTTCCCACAAGGTCGAATCCGGCCCCTCGATCCTGGTGACCCGGAAGCGGACAAAGCGGGCCGTGGTGGCTGGCAGGTCGGTTTTGAAATCGCCGCCGATGCGGCCGCCGGTGAAGACCGTCCGCCAGGGTTCCTCCGGCCGGTTCCGGACTTCGATGACGAATTCCCGGACGCGGTCGGCCAGCTCAGAGGCCGCCATGGCGGCAAACCGGCGCGATCGCCGCAGATCGAGTTCGACCCAGGAAAGCTGGCCGTGTTCGGCATCGCCGCCATTTCCGCTCCAGCGCGTGCCGGGATCCCCGTCAACCAGGAACTTCCCCTCGTAGGGGGCGCTGTGGACCGTTGAGGCCGTGGCGATGGCGCCGCGGGTGACCGGGGGGAGAGAGCCTAAGGCCTTGACCAGGGCCGGACTCGCCCGATGGACCAGGATTTTCCGGAAGAGCGGCGTGCCGACCGATTCATTGACCCGGATCCGGAGCTTGTCGGTTGTCAGCTCGGGGAAAAGATCGATCTTGCGGCGGCCAACCGCACTCCCTTCCGCGACCCGTTTCCAGCCATTGTCCACCCAGGCATCGACCTGGTAGCGGCGGATGCGGTGGCCGTACTGGTACGCCTCCCAGAGGTCGATGCAGTTCACCGGCCTGGCGCCATCGAGCGCGATGACCGTCTCGCTGGCGGCGACCTTGGCCACCTGGCCGGCCGGATGCCCGAAGTTCTGCTCGATCGCGGCACCCAATTCCTGGTAGCGGGCCACATCGCCGGCGGGAATCTCCCCATCCGTGTTCGGGGTGGAATTCAGCAGCATTATCGAACCGCGGCCCACCGAGCTCACATAGATATACAGCAGTTCATCAACGCTCCGGCGCTTGGCCTCGTTGCCGGGATTCCAGAACCAGTTGTGGTTGTAGAGCGTGACATCGCATTCGACCGGTGCCCACACATCGCCGTCGGGATCGCTGTGCGCCTGGGTGGCGACCCCGCTTTTCAGATCGGCCAGTTTCAGAGTGTTCCAATTGGGATCGCTGGCCAGGCCGGCCTCGTTGCCTACCCAGCGGATGTTGGTCAACGGACTCTGCAGGATCACGGCCTCCGGCGCCAGTTTCTTGATGATGTCGTCGAGCGGCACGATGCAGCTGCCGTCAAACCAGATCTCGCGCACCTGGTCCTTGCCATAGATGCCCAGGACCTCGGTCCATTGCTGCCGCAGCAACCGGTTCCATTCCTCCTGCTTGGCGGGATCGTCGGTCTTGCCGGCAACGCCATAGGAGGACATGTATTTCGGGTCGTCGGAATAGATGTAGACCCCGACCTTGAGCCCGTGCCGGCGGCAGGCATCGGCCATCTCCCGCACCATGTCCCCCTTGCCGTTCTTCCAGGGGATGTTCTTGACGCTGTAGTCCGTGGTCCCCGTCTGCCACCAGCAGAAGCCACCGACATGCTTGCAGACGAACATGATCTGCCTGGCCCCCCAGGACTCCGCGATGGCGCAGATCTTTTCCGCATCGAATTTGGCCGGATTCATCTTCGCCAGGTCGGCACGCCCATCGTTGTCATATTCGACACCTTCCCAGGTCGCCACGCCAAAGTGGACGAACATGATCCGCTCCAGCTCGTGCCAGGCATATTGCACCGCATCCGGCCGCGCCAGCCTGGCCGCCGCCGGGTCGGCCACCGCCCGGTCCCAGGCGGCATCGTCGGCCAGCAGGGGGCAGCCGGTTCCCGCCAGCAGGGCGATGGCCAGCCAGATCTGTGCTGTCATGGATTTTTTCATGGAGAAGCCTTTCACTGTCATGTTGGTTTCCGGGGTGGTCATTGATTGCCGATGATTAATGCCGTCTGAGCCTGCGGCCGCCCACGGTGGTTGTACTGGCCAGGGGGTGTTGTCCCAACGGCATGGAGCCATCGGGGTCCCGGCGATTGAACAGGCATTGTCGGAGGCTCATCAGGATCTCAATACAATGTTTGCAGAGGCAGTTCTTTCATTTCGTAGGCAATTTTGCCGTTGAGCTAAATCAAGGCATTGCGGGATTCCTTGTTGACGACGACGGCCACGTGGGTCCATTCGCCGAGGGAAACAGCGATGGATCCTTGTCCTGACCCGCGCTAACGATGCCTGCGATGATGGTGCGCAGTCGGTTGGCGCTGATATCAATGAGGCATCCATCGGCCCCGCTAACCGAAATCTTGTCGAGGATCCGTCCATCGCTGGCGGGCATGACCCAGGCAATGCTCCAACACGAATTACGTTGAGCTCCATACGTCTCCGTCGCCTGAACATCGATTCAACATCCCGCCGCTGAATTCTTGGCATAATCGACGAGTTCGAGGTCAATGCCGCGCGTCCTACACTTGCGGCCCATAGTGAAACTCTTCGAGATGGGCCGCGTGACACTCGGAGCATAGAAGCTGGCCATCGGCAAGATCGCCGCCCCGTTCGAGCTTAAGCCGGGTGAAGCGCTCCATCTGGAGCATAGCGCGCTCCGGTTTGGACACCGTGTTGAGCCAGCGGGCGCGCACCCTTCTGGACCGCGCGCAGACAGTACCGCGTTCGGCGCTCCAGAGCGCCCCGGGCAAGAACTTGGTGATTCACGTACAGCACGTCGGGGTAGCGGCGGGCGAAGGGCTATGCTCCTCAGTGCCGACCGCTCCCATCCGAACGAGGCCGGTTACGCGCTCGAGGCGCAGGCCGCGTTCGAGCTCCTGCGTCGGTAGGCGGTCCTGCCGCCGCGAGCAGCGCCCATGACGACCCGCTCGACCCGCTCCTCGATCGATCGGCGACCATGGCTGCGCTGGAGCCTGCGGATCGCGCTGCTCTTCGCCTCCACCGAAGGCGGGCTCGCGGCCGCTTCGCGCGTGGTCGAGCGCTTCCAGCGGAGCTCGGCCGCGCCTTCCGCCGACGGCGCCCTCGTCTGCATCGGCGACTCGCACACCTTCGGCATCGGCGCGCCGAGCGGCCGCTCCTACCCCGACCAGCTGCAGGAGCTGCTCCGCGCCGCCGGCGATCCGCGCACCGTGACGAACCTCGGCGTCGCCGGCTTCACCTCGCGCCAGGCGATCGACCGCCTCGAGGAGGCGCTCGCGACGATCCATCCGTCGTGCGTCCTCTTCCGCGGCGGCATGAACGACGCGATGCACGCGCCGCTCGGCGTCGGCCAGCTCCGTTCCGAGCCGACCGTCGCCGACCGCGTCGGCGCTGCGCTCGCCTCGCTGCGCACGTTCCGCGTGCTGCAGGCGGCATGGCGCATCGCGAGCGGCGACCTCGCCCACTTCGACGCCGGTGGCGCGGACGAGCGCCCGCTTCCGGTCGCCGACAGCGTGCCCTACAAGCAATGGGACGCCGAGTACGCACGCGCGCGCGCGGCCGGCGCCGCCGCGCTCGGCGAATGGCTGCAGCTCTTCTGGCGGGTGCAGGACCCGCAGCGGCTGCGCTCCGCGTTCGACGACTTCCGCGCGAGCGCCGGTTTCGCGGAGGTCCAGGGCTGCCTGCGCTACCCGCTGCCGCTGGTCGAGTGGGAGCTGCGCTGGCTCGAGAGCGCGGCCGCGCCGTCGGGTCCGTTGCCCGAGGGCGGCGGCGAGCCGGGCGACTTCGCGAACCACGCGACTGCCTGCGGGCGGCTCGCCGACGGCGCGCTCGACGAGGCGCGCCGGCTCCTCGCGACGAAGCCGCCGATCGGCTCCGGTCCCCACGGCCGCCTCTTCCAGTCGCTGCACCTCGCCTGGTCGCGCCTGCTCGAGCGCGATTGGGCGCGTGCCGAGTCGGAGCTCGGCGCCGTGCTCGAGAGCAGCCTCGCGATCTCGCCCGACGTCGCGGTGCCGCACCTGCTCGGCGCGATCTCCCTCGCCCACCTGCTCCGGCCCGAGCCGGAGGCGCGGCTCGCCGACGTCCTCGGGCCGCGGCGCGAGCTGTGGCAGCGGCGGAAGGAGACCACGTGGGTCCCGCTCGGGCGCGAGTGGATGGCGTGCGCCGAGCTGATCGACGCGATCAAGGGCGGCGCGTCGGCGCAACAGCGCGCTCCGCTCGTCGCCGACGCGCGCCGCCGGTTCGCGGCGCCGCTGACGCGGCCGCTGCGCTGGCTGCTCGACCACGCCGACGCGACCCTCGACGCCGTGCGCGCGGAGCTCGAGCTCGAGCCGTGCCGCGTCGCGTGGCTCGGCACCTGCAACATGCTCTTCCGCGCGGCGGGCGAGCGCGAGTTCCAGGTGATGATCGAGGCGCAGCACGAGCGGCTCGTGCGCCTCGCCCGCGACCACCACTTCTCGATCGTCGCGCTCACCTACATCGTCGACGACATGAAGTTCATCAACGACGGACTGCGCAAGGCGGCCGCCGACCGCGGCTGGCCGCTCGTCGATCTCCACGTGAGCCGCACGCTCGAGGATCTCTACGCGGACGATCGCAAGCGCTACCTGAGCCCCGACCGCGCCCACCCGAACGCGGCCGGCTACGCGCTCGAGGCGCAGGCGGCGTTCGAGCTGCTGCGCCGGTAGCGCGGCCGACGCGAGCGCCGCGGCCCCGGCGCGCCACGACCTCAGTAGGCGTCGTGCGACTGCATCCGCTGCCCGCCGCGGTCGAACCGGCCAGGAGCGAAGGTGTGAACTGGCCTTCGCAGCTTCGGGGGCAGCCCATGGCACGCCGCATGCTTTGCTCTGCTTCGAGCGCAACCGGGCCGACCCGACCGCTGCATCCCCGAACCGAGGAGAGCGCCTGTGCCCCGATCTCCGCTGCGATCGTCCCGTCTGCTCGCGCGAGTTGGCATGTTCGTTCTGCTCGGCAGCTTGGCTGCCTGCCGTAGCGACGGCCCCGTCGCCGATCACGCCACCGCATCCACTCCGCAGGCCACCTACGCCGCGTTGCGACGGGCCGAGGAGAGCGGCGCTTGGGGCGACGTCCTGCGCCACGTCCTTCCCGAGCGGCGTGCGCTCGTCGCCTACGTGACTTGGTTCGGTGCCGGCTACGAGTCGATCGGAAAAACGCCCTCGGTCCTCGAGCAGTACCGCGGGCTGATGGCCAGGCACGACCTCGACGAGCAGTGGCTCTCGAAGAGCGGGACGGGGCCCGGCGTGCTCGAGGGTCTCGCGAACGCCGCTCTCGGGGATCGGCCGCTCGAGCCGCTCTTCGCCGATTTCACCGCCTTCACGGCCGCCCTCCATCCGCAGGAAGCGGTGTTTGGCATGCAGGGCGACCCCGAGTGGCAGGTCGACGACGAGGTCGCCGTCGCCACCCTTGCGGACATGACATTCACGTTCGTCCGGAAGGACCGCACGTGGTACTGGGCCTTCTTCGACTGGCCGGAGCTCGCCACGAACGATCCGGGAGCGTGAACGGCTCGACTATGCTCCGCGTAGTGCCCTGAGGAGCTGTTCGGCACCAGCGATGCAGTTCCTCCGCCATCCCCCAAGGAGGAATCGACCATGTCGTCCGCCGTCCCCGTCCAGGTCCCGAGTTCCAAGGCTTCTGCCACCCACGTTCTTTCTCCGGTCTTGACCGATCGCCTGCGGTCGCTGCGCGACGCGCTCGCCGTCGGGCTGGTCGAACGCGATGTCGCCGTGCGGCTCGCGTTCCTCGGTGCGCTGGCAGGAGAGCACCTGCTCCTGCTCGGCCCGCCGGGCACCGCCAAGAGCACCGTCGCTCGGCGCCTGCGTCACGCGTTTGTCGACGCGGACTGCTTCGAGCGGCTCATGACTCGCTTCACCGTGCCCGAGGAACTCTTCGGTCCGCTCTCGATCACGGCGCTCGAGCAGGACCGCTACGAGCGCAAGACGCAGTCCTACCTGCCGTCGGCGTCGATCGCGTTCCTCGACGAGATCTTCAAGGCGAACAGCGCGATCCTGAATGCGTTGCTCACGCTCCTGAACGAGCGGGAGTTCGACAACGGCGGCACGCGCGTGCCGACGCCGCTGATCTCGGTCATCGGCGCCAGCAACGAGCTGCCGGAGGGCGAGGAGCTCGTCGCGCTCCAGGATCGATTCCTGCTGCGGCTCCATGTCGGGCCCGTCACGAAGTGCAACTTCATGAGCCTGCTCGCGAGTCGCGACGTCAGCGAACCGGCGATCCCGCCGGAGCTGAAGCTCACCCGAGCGGAATTGATCGCCCTCCAGGCCGCCGTGCGGAAGGTGGCGGTGCCGGAGTCGGTGATTCGCCTGCTCGACGAGCTGCGCGAATGGTGTGCGAGCCAGCAGATCCAGGTCTCCGATCGCCGCTGGTGCAAGGTCGTGAAGCTCCTGCAGGCGGCCGCCCTCACGAACGGGCGCTACACGGTCTCGGTCTGGGATGCCTGGCTGCTCCAGCACTGCCTCTGGAGCGAGCCGAAGCAGCGCGCGCCGATCGCCGACTGGTACGAGAAGCGGGTCGGCACGAGCGCGGCGATGGACCCGACGCGGTTGCGCAAGCTCGTGGTCGCGCGTGAGGCAATGCTCGAACGAGATCGATCGAGCCGAACGCAGATGCACGATGCGGAAGGGCAGCCGCTCTACGTGAGCCTCGCGGGCGGGAAACCCGTGCGCGAGACGACTCAACAGGCTCCCGTGATGAGAGCAGGCCAGCCGGTCTACCTCGCGCCTGCGATCGCGCGAGGCTCGAACGGCGGGGCGATTCAAGACCGAACGAACGGCGGCAAGGGCTACTCGCTGAAGGAGTTGGAGGCCCTGTCGCTGTGCCACAACCACCACTACTCCACGTTCTCATTCGTGAACTGGGGTGAGCGAGAGAGCTACCTCTCCGACAAGCACAACCGGCTCGTCGGCCCCTCGGAGCTGGCGCCCTACCTCGAGCCGACGCGCCACAAGTCGATCTACGTCGAGAAATCGCTGGCCGAGGTCGACGAGCTGCGCTGCAAGGTCGTCGCCTACCGGGCCGAGCTCGAGGGGCATCTCCGAGCGCTCGATGCCGAGATCCGCAATCACCTCTGGGTGAGCGCCGAGTTCGCGGATCCGGCGGCTGCCTCGCTGAAGGGCAGCGCCGCCGAAGTCGATCAGCTCCTGGCGCGCATCGACAAGGTCCGCACCGGTTTCGCCGCCCTTCCGCGCGAACTCGAGTCCGCCGCCGAGGATGTCGGCGGCGATGGCGACTCGGAGGGATCGTGACGTCATGGAGACCGACTTCCGTTCCGGGCGCCTCGAGCAGGAACTCGAGTTCGTCGACGAGCTTCCGCCGGCTCTCTTCGACGCGGTCGTCGCCGTTCCGCATGGCGAACTCGAGGCGCGGGTTCGCGGCCTGGCGGCTTGGCGCACGGCGCTCTTGCGGGGGGAACTCCCTCGCTCGGTGCAGTGGCCGGAGAGTCGCTTCGCCGACTCGTTGCTCTCGACGCTCGAGGAACTCGGAATCGCGCGCTTCTGCCGTGACCAGCCGGAGCTCGTCGACG
>Ga0194121_10005674_pt1 | contig 17126 bp, 28 predicted proteins | sample TA2MahCa50mmetaG_FD_148609 | JGI IMG/M metagenome (GOLD analysis project Ga0194121, IMG submission 148609) | Freshwater microbial communities from Lake Tanganyika, Tanzania - TA2015020 Mahale Deep Cast 50m | ecosystem: Environmental > Aquatic > Freshwater > Lake | place: Tanzania: Lake...
TTCTTGAGGCTCAAAAAAGAGACAGCAAAAAAGCAGAGATGTGTGCGCAACACGGTATCCAATTAGTTGTTTTTAGGTATAACGATAATATCTCAGAAGACAATGTCTATGATAGAATATTGGACGCTTTAAGAAGCGGTGCCAATGATAAATCAACTGTTAAAAAAATTAAAAAACCCAGCATCAAAACCAATCATATGTATCAAAAAGCTAAAAAACTAAGATCAGAAAACAATAAAAAGTATTATAAAAAGATGAAAGAACAGAAAAAAAGTGGAAGAAAATCAAGCAGAACTACCTGAATACCCAATTGAATATCAGGTATTTGCACTTTCTTTAAAAAATCCTGGATCAATTGCGTATTTTGATGCGCAATTACCAGAAGACATGGTTGGAATTGTTAACAATCAAATTGGAATCAATGAATTCTATAAAGCTTTATTATCATATTATCGCACAACTAAACTGGATTTAGTAGATCCGATAGCTTTTAAAGCCTGGCTTGAATCTGAAACGAATATACATTCCGGATTGGGTGGTGCAGTTGGCGTAAACGCAATGATCGATATATTGCTCGGCTTGCAAACATCTGATCACGAATCAATAGCTAAAGTAATTAAACATAGAGCCAATAAACAAAAACAACTTAATATCCTTCAAGAACTTGAACTTATTTTAATTCAAAAAGGCGAAAAAACAACACAAGAAATAATCAGAATATCTGAGATAACAACAGAGATTAAAAATTTAGAGAATGAATTAAATTTTAACCCTTTGAATAGCGTAACAACAGCAGAAGATATTTCCAGAAGAGCAGAGTCCCTATTGGATATACCCAGTTTTCTTCCAACACAATATAAATCCCTTAACAGGGCAATGGGGTATACTAACGAGGGTGGATTTTTTAGAGGCGCTGTACACGCAATTATTGCCCCATCCGGTAAAGGTAAGAGCACTTTTGCTAAATGCTTGGTCAATAATTGGGCCGATTGTGGATATAAAGTTTTGTACGTAAATTTTGAAGAAGCAATTTCGCATTGGGAGAGAGTTTTAATGACTCAAATCATTGAAAAAAATGTTTACGCAGAGTCTTCAAATTGGACCGCAAAAGAAAGACAGGAAAATTTAATTAAATTTCAAGAAAAACTAATTCAATGGGGCAATAGATTTATGGTTAGGCATGATCCGGATACCCCATACTTTGAGGATTTAGAAAAATGGTTGAGAAGCATTATGGGTCATTCCGAACTCGTACCAGACGTGATTGTAATCGACACTATTCAATCTATGTTTACAAGATCATCTGGCAAAGGTAAACCTCGATGGGGGGAATTCGAAGAAATGATGGTTAAATTAGAAAAACTAGCAAGAGACATGAGCTGTGTACTAATTATAACCGCTCAAGAAAACGCTAATAGAATGAAAGAGAGAAGAGAAGTTGTCCAGCAATCAGATACCGGAGGGTCGCTTTCTATCCAACAAAAATGCGCAGTTACAATATTTATTACAGAGAAAAAACTTATTAGCGGAGATGACTCAGAGGATGAAACAATTATGCAGCTCCAAATACCCAAAAACAGAATCACCGGTTCTACATATTTGTACAATTCACCATTGGTTAAATATGTAGACGAGCATAAAAAGTATGTAGAATACGAACCCGTAGTCGAAGAGTCTTACGCTCAAATAGCTGACTCAAAAGATATTCAAGAAATCATGTCCAGAATAAATATATTGTGAGACCCGCATGCTTCAGATAACATTAAGAGAATTAAAAGACTTTCAAATATGCGAAAGACTCTATGACTTCAAACACAAACAGCTTTTGCCAGAAAAGATTGGCGGAAGACAGTTATTGCTATCAAAATTTGAATCAAATATCAAAAGTGTAGTTGATTATTTCTTCTACAAGAAACAAGCTGGAGTTACGCCGTCGTACGCATCTTTGTTGAATAGATGGGAAAAACTTTGGTTTCCAAAAAATTCATCTTCTTTTGATATTGTTTATGAACAACACGAAACTTTCCACGCCAACATGGCCAGTTTAACAAGTAAGGCGTCGGTCATTTTGTTGGAGTTAATAGAAAATTTTGGAGAAAAAAATATAATTCCAATCGGCATTGATGAAGAGTACGTTGTTCCAATCACAGGCAGCGTTGCAATAAAAGATAGGTTCGATTTAATTTATTCAAAAAATAAAAAAATATATATCATTAAGTGGGTATTTAATCATAGATCTAAGTATGAAAGCGGTTATGTTTTTGATTTTGCATTTATGAGCGCCGCTTTTAATCATAAATTTGGAAATAAAAAGAATAAGGCAGTCTTTGGTTATTTTGATTTAATGAATCAAAAACCAGGCTTAACTCAATTCATGACCGAAAAAGCAGACATAAACGCATTGGAGTACTGGTGCACTGCGTTGTATGAAGAAAAAGTTTTTCCCTCTAGAAGAGGGTTGACTTTTTATTGTAAGTCATGCCCATTCGACAAGCCATGCTCTAAATGGGCTGCATGGAAAAAGGAAGATAAATAAATGTCAAAAGATAAATCAAATAATATTCTTGATGAGATTTTATCCGACAAAGGACAAAAAATAAATTTTAAACAAGAAGATAAAGTTCTCAAACCATTATTAGATGAGATTAATCTAATTTCAGACGAAAGCATTCGATTATTCGTTAGGTCTATTTTATATAGGGCAGAAGATTTTTGGAAAGCTCCGTCCGGTTTTTCGACCGATCAACACGCCGCAGATGAACAGGGAGAGGGTGGGAGTGTTCTGCACACCAAAAGAACAGTTCAAATAGCGTTGCTAATGTGCCAATCGTATTCGCTTGAACAAGAGGATATAGATATTATTGTATCGGCTTCTCTGCTGCATGACATTACTAAAGCCATAAAAAATCCAGAATCAAAAAACTATGCATACGATCCAATGCATCCATATACTGTAGGTTTATTTGTTCAAAAATGTCAGGAGTACGATAAAAAATACGCGTCCGAAGCGCATTCTTCAACTCTTTTTATTTCAGAAAATTCTATTCAAGCAATACTGAGATTGGTAAGATGTCATTTAGGCCCGTGGTCCCCAATTCCGGAGACAACCCCAATTACTTTTGTGGACATGATTGCGCATATAGCTGATCATATTGCGTCCAAAATTCATACTTTGGCCAATATTAGCGATGTGGTAAAAAAATGAAAAAGCGCAAAATCAACTACTATGTGTTCCACTCTGGAACTGGAACTCTCATTAACGCTAATGACGGAGTAACCGTATTCAGTGACGAGGACTTTACCGATGAGGAAATAGAAGCATTCGCCGACGACGATATGAGCGTTGCCGAACGCACAGGCGTACAACTAATGAGCATTATTCGTTATTATGAAAAAAACTCGTATCCAAGAACGAGAGATGTGAAAGTACCAACAAAGTCCACAAAGAAATCCAAGAAGGGCAAAGGCAAGAATAAATGAACAATTCAAATATTATTCTTAAACGATTTACTTTCTTAAAACAACTAGATTATTTTATACAAGAGTCTATTTATTACAGAACTCATTCAGAATCTTTTATTTACCCAAAGAGTAAGTTGACTAATATTAATGAAGTTAATCGGTAAAATAAAAGTGTTATGAAAATTAATTCAGACAGCAAATTTCTTTATGAGTGGAAATATTATGAAGTGGCTAGATATGTGCCATCTCTTGAGAGAGTTATAAGAGATAAAAACAAAATTTTAGAGATAGAAGATATCATTAAATATTCTAACAAACATAACAATACCGGCATATATACTTCAGTATTCGCTTATAACTCTAAAGATTTAGAAAAAGCTACACGTCTTCGGACCATTGTATTTTGATTTAGATCACGCAGAATTCGACGTTGCACATAACGAGTGCATTAAGGTGTATGAGTACTTAATTCAATACGTGCCCAAGGAATCTGTATTGGTTTATTTTACTGGGAAAAAAGGTTTCCACATAGAATGCGAACCTATAGCTTTGGGGATCAACCCTGGCAACACCCTGCCAAAAACATTCCGATATATTGCAACCAAGTTAAAAGACGTTTTTCATTTAGTCAGTCTCGATTTTAGCGTTTATGACCTAAGAAGAATGTGGCGCCTGCCGGGTTCAAAACATCAAAGCACTGGGTTGTACAAAACGCTTCTGAATCCAAACGGGGATAGCAGAATTCTGTATTTGCAACAAAAATCAATCCTTGAGTATGCGTCAGAAGCTAGAGGGCTTGATGTTGCAAATCAAGTATTTTCTTACACCGCCAACGAGTGGTACAGAGAAAATATTTATGAGATGGAAGAACAAGATAAAGTAAAAGATAACCCTTTGGATTACTTTAATAAATATGGATCAAAAGCTTTTAAAAATTTAAAAGAAACTTATAAACTTTTTGATAAAGATAAACTTCTCAAAGGGTGTCCAGCAGTAGCTAGATTAAAAAAACAAGCCGAAGAACAACACTTTCTTGAGCATGAAGCTCGTTTGTTTTTGTGTTCAATTTTAAGCTATACTGAAGATTCAATTAAATTTCTTCATGAAATTTTAAGTTATTGTTCAGACTATTCATTTGATAAATCATCTGCTCATATTAATGATTGGGTAAAAAGAAGACAAATGGGAATTGGTGGAAGACCGTTTACCTGCGATAGGGCTAATGCGGTAGGAGTGGGCTGTGGTGATTGTAGCTTGGAAAGAAAAAATAAATGGATTCAAGTAGGTCATAAATATGTTGAAACAATGGAAAAATCTTCGCCGTCACCAATAAGATACGCATATAAAAATATTAAAAAGGAAAAAAAGAATGGTTATTAAAAATCCAGATGACGTTATCGGGGTATGTTCCGAATGCAAATCCGACCAACCAATGTCCTACATGGAGAAAAACCTATTTGCACAAAAGGGACTTCCTGTCCCGTGCAGATATTGTGGAGGAATTGTTATCATAACTTATAGAGAAGTTAGAGATCACTCTCTTGACAATTCTGATAGAGGAAGGGGAATTGAATGAAGAATTGGACAAATCTACATAATCATACTATTTTTTCAATATTGGATGGACATGGAAAAATAGAACAATATTTATCAAGAGCAAAAAAATTGGGGATGAACGGTCTGGCCACAACCGATCACGGGAATATACATTCGTGGTTAGATTTTTATGATGCGGGTTTAGCAATGGGCGTTAAACCAATATTGGGTTCAGAATTTTATCAAGCCAGAAAAACTAGATTTGACAAAGATGAGGAAGAAAGATCAGGGCCTGCAAAAAATGAATGGGAACAAAGAGGCCCCTATCATATAACTATATTGGCCAAAAACAATGTTGGCTATCACAACATAATCAAAATGTCATCCAGAGCTTTTACTGAAGGATATTACGTAAAGCCTAGGGTTGATCACGATTTAATACAGCAATATCCAGAGGGAATTATTGTGCTGTCGGGCTGTCTCAACGGAGAAGTTTCTCAGGCTCTGCTTAGAAATGATTTTAATGCAGCTTTAAATAAAGCCGTAACCATGCAGTCGATTGTTGGTAAAGAAAATTATTTTATTGAAATACAAAATCACGGCATAGAAGAACAGCTTAAAATTATTCCAGATTTGATTAAAATAGCGAGTTTAATTGGAGCCAAAGTGGTCGCATCGGGAGATTCGCACTACGTGCACAAAGAGGACGCTCACGCGCACGACATCATGCTTTGTGTGGCAACCAACTCCAACGTTCATACGCCGGATAGGTTTTCTTTTTCTGAGAATAAATTTTATTTACAATCCTATGATGAAATGGCTTCTGTTTTTCCAGAAGAATATTTAAAAAACACAATGCATGTAAATGATATGGTGGACCTTAATTTAAATTTTGGAGAAATATATTTTCCCAATTTTCCTATACCAACAAAAGAAAGTTCAATAGATTTTTTTGAAAGACTTGCTTGGGATGGATTAAAAATTAGATATGGAAATCCTCTTCCTTCAGAAATTTTAACTCGTGCTACGCACGAGATTAAAGTTGTTAAAGAAATGGGCTTTGCAGAATACTTTCTTGTCGTCTCCGATCTTGTCAGATGGGCAAAAGCAAATGACATTAGAGTTGGTTGGGGTCGAGGTTCTGCGGCTGGAAGTATTTTATCCTATGCTTTTGATATTACTAATCTTGATCCAATTAAATTTGGGTTGATGTTTGATAGATTTTTGGTTGAAGGCAGAAAATCCATGCCAGATATAGATTTGGATTTTGACGATAGGCACAGGGAAAAAGTTATCAATTACGCCAAAGAGAAGTACGGCCACGACAGAGTTGCCCACATATGCACGTTTAACAAAACCGGAGCTCGTCAATCAATTAGAGATGCGGCTCGCGCATTAGCTTACGATTTTAGTTCTGGTGATAAAGTGGCCAAGTTAGTTCCAGCCCCAGTTCTTGGAGTGCCCAAAACTCTTAATGAGTGTATGCAGTCAAAAGATTTTTCAAATCTTTATGCAAAAGATCAAGACGCAAAAACAATCATTGATGCCGCCTTTGGTCTAGAGGGGCTTGTGAGGCAGACCGGAATGCATGCCGCCGGCGTTGTAATTTCTCGAGACCCTTTGATTGAGTATATGCCGATCATGCAAAAGGGGATCGATACCCCAATTATTAGTCAGTGGGACATGGGTAGGGTTGAGCAGTGTGGACTATTAAAAATAGATTTTCTCGGTTTAAGAAACCTAGGCGTTATTGATTATTGTATTAAGCTTATTGAAAAAACAAGAGGTGTAAATATAGATGTCAATAAAATCGAATTGAACGACTATAAAACATATAATGAACTTTGCAAAGGTAATGCTATAGGTGTTTTTCAATTGGAATCTGGCGGCATGCGTGAGCTTATGGTTCAATTGCAGCCCCACAATCTTGAAGATATAATGGCGCTCATATCTCTTTATAGGCCAGGTCCAATGGGGTCAGGCATGGACAAGCTTTATATATCTCGAAAACGTTCAGGGGCAACTATAGAATACGAACATCCAAATTTGGAAAAAGTATTACAATTATCCCTAGGGATCATGCTTTACCAAGAAGACGTTTTGGGTGTTGCCAGAGAGCTTGCCGGCTTTTCTTCAGCCGAAGCAGATGATTTGCGTAAGGTTATCGGGAAAAAACTGATGGATAAAATAGCTTTATTCAGAGATAAATTTGTGCAGGGCTGTTTGAGCAAGTCTGGAATTTCTAAAGAAAAAGCGAATAGAATATATTCAGAAATTGAATATTTTGGCGGTTACGGATTCAACAGGTCGCACGCTGCAAGTTACGCTATGATTTCCTACATTACTGCATATTTGAAAACGAATTATACAGCAGAGTACATGGCTGCATTACTTTCGTCTGTTGCTGGCAACAAGGAAAAATTAGCGCTTTATTTAGCTGATTGCAGAAGACTTGATGTAAAAGTTTTGGGCCCATCAATAAATAAATCCGTTGAAGATTTTGCGGTTATAGATGACAGTACAATTATTTTTGGGCTTTCAGCGATAAATGGAATTGGCTCCGCTGTTTGCGAAGCTATTCTATCTTCTAGGGACTCTGAAAAACCTTATATTTCTATTCATGATTTTTTTCGTAGAGTTAATTCCGCCGTTCTTAAAAAATCAACAATCGAACACCTGGCGAATGCCGGAGCATTTGACGAGCTCCTTGAGGAGGCTATGGATGAAGATTTCGGTAGACAAACAGAATTAAGAATTTTAGAAAAAGAAAAAGAGGCGCTTGGTATTTATGTTTCTAAGAATCCAGTAGACGGAGTTTGGGACCTTTTAAGTAAAGAAATTAATCAAGAAATTGTAAATGTTTTTGACTTGCCAGCAGGATCTAGGGTAACAGTAGGAGGAATTGTCTCCGGGGCAAAGAAAATTATTACAAAAAAAGGTGCAAAAATGTTTAAATTTTACTTACAGGACATATCATCTGATATAGAAATTATAGTTTTTCCACGTGAGGCTAAAGAATACCAGGATGATTTTTTTCAAAACGGCGATGTTATCACTCTAACTGGCTCAATCTCCAAAGAGGGTGATGAAGAAAATTTAATTTCTAAAATTTTATTAAACTCTTGCAATAAACTTGACTTGTCAAATTTTTCTGGGGGAACTCCAATTTATTTAAATATTGATTCTCAAATCAACCAAACAACTTTGAATAAATTATATGATATAATTAAATCAAAAGATGGTGGTTCATATGTTTTTTTATCGTACAAAGACGGAAGTAAGATAATGACTTTTAAATTTAACAAAAAGACATCTGTAGTCATCAAAGAAAAACTAGAAAAAATTTTATTGAATTCATAATGGCAACCGGAAACTTATATACCAATCCTACAAATAAATCTTGCTGGGCTTTTTGTTCTTCGTGCAATCGATGTCAGGATAAGGGGCGATATACAAAATGCAATAGTTGCAGCGGCAGATACGATCCAAACGGATGTATTGACCCTCACCCGGACGATTTTTGCGACTGCAAAAACGGAGTGTTGCGTTGGAGAACTCAACAGGGCAAGGTTGTTATGGTTAGATTTAAATCAAACCCTTTTGCAGGTAAGGTAAAGTACATCAAAAAAAGCGAAGACGAAAGAGATTGGGACTCCTATGTCAAAGACATGAGAGAAAAAATGGATGATCCCAATTGGAACCCAATTACAATTGTAAACGAGGACTAAAATGCCCAAATCAGAGATAGGAAGAATGTCAATTGAAAATGTTAAATTAATTGAATATGAAAATTATGATAAAACCAGCAGTTTTTTCGTTCAATCTGGTGTTGCTGGTTTTTATTTAACAGAGTCTGAATTGCGTGACTTATATGGCTTATTGAGCTACTACTATAATATTGATATTATAAATGACACAGTTGTGTTTGTTAATTAGGAGACTATATGGATTGGCCAAAATTAGAAAATGATTTTATGGAGTATGGATCCACCGGGTGGATTGCTATTGGTGATGGCAAATATCAGAACATTAATAATGGTTTTATTATGGACGAAAATGGAACAGTATTTGATCAACAAGGAAATATAGTTTCAAAAATAAAAGAAAATTAAAAATGATATTAAAAAATTTAAATGAATTAGATGCGTTTCAAAAAATAACATTATCAGAATTTAGTTATTCAAGAATAGACACATATGAAATGTGTCCTTCAAAATATTTTTTATCTTACATCAAGAGAGAGCCAAGGAGTTTTTCGGCGCCAGCGGCACTGCGGCAATATCGTTCATGAGGTTCTAGAAGACCATGTTTCTTCAAGTGAAACCCTAGATTTGGAAAAGATGAAAATTTCTTTTGTCGAATATAAAAAGACAATAGATCCAAAATCTGAGATATCAACAGAATTAAATGAAGCTGGCATTCAAATACTGGAAGACTTCTATGATATATATAGCGGTCGCATTTTTAATGTATACGGTAAAGAGATGAGTTTTAATTTTGTTTTGGGAAACTATTTAATAATCGGCTACATAGATAGAGTGGATGTGACAAATGACACCGTAGAAATAGTCGATTATAAAACTGGAAAAAGAGAAGTGGCCCAAAAAGATATAGCCACCAATTTGCAGCTTGGCATCTATGCTCTTGCAACCTCATTGGCTTTTCCTGGAAAACAAATTAAAGGATCATTACACTATTTGAGGTCGGGCAGAATAAAGAGTCACGATTATAGTCAGGAAGATCTTGATCAGGTAAAACAAAGGGTTGTTGAAAAAATTAATTTAATAGTCAATGATTTTAATTTTACACCGACAAAAAACGAAAGAATTTGTTACTTTTGCGACCACGCAAAGTCCGGAGCATGCCCGACTGGTGTGGCTAGATTAAAACGAGCAAATAAAGGATAATAAAAAAACCCCCAGGAAAACCTGGGGGTTTGTATATGAAGTATGTATTATCTAATTAAAATTGAGCTACTGGATTTTCCAGTCCAGAAGCGACGATATCAAAATCGTCAGAATCAATAACTACTTTAGTAGCGTCTTCGTGCGTAAGGCCAAGCGTGGTCGTTAAGTCGTTAATAACCGACTCATTGATGTTCTGGCGCATGCTGTTGAAAATGCTTGCCGAGGTTGTCATATATTTCTCCTTAGTTTTTGGTTTGATACTTGTATTTTTGCTGAATATAAAGTATAATATATCAAGTTAGCGAATAAAGGATACCAGGTTTATGGCAGCAGATGCAAATCCAAAAGAATTTTTTTTGGAAAGATCAACGAAAAAAAAGTTAACTCTCAAGAAAAAAAATCAATCAAGTATATCATTAGAAGAATCTTCACCGCAAAAACGCGGCAATGCCTACAGGCATACAAAGTCTGGTTATAGAAAAGACCTTGACATGAATATGCGATCGAATTGGGAAGCCAATTTTGCCAGAATATTAAATCGGTTATTCTATTAAGTTTGAATTTGAACCAAGGGTTTTTGTTTTTCCAATCAAAAGAGGAACTAAGGGTTACACTCCAGATTTTTATTTAAGCAAAACAAAAGAATGGTTAGAAATAAAAGGTTACTTAGATGACAAAAGTAAAATAAAAATAAAAAGGTTTAAAAAATATTATCCACTTGAATTTGAAAAATTAATTTTTGTTATCAGCAAATATTCGGCGGAGGCCGTCAGGTTTGCGATTGAATTAGAAATACCAAAGGTAATTTTCTATGAAGATATTCGCAAAGAGTACGCTTCGCTAATAACGAATTGGGAAGGCAAATAATGGCCGCATACAAGGAACAGTATTATTCCCTTAAAGAAGAGGAAATGCAAGCTCTTATAGCAAAAGCTAAAACTGGCTCGAGCAAAGCTCAAGAAGAGCTCCTAAAAGTTTTTAATAATTTTTTAACCAAATATTCAACAATGCTGTATGTCGGTAAGTACAGTTATTCAGATTACGACGTAAGAAGATTTATATCCCTGTTCGTGAAAGATCCTTTTGTTCGTCTTTCGTTGATGAAAAACAAACTAAATCAAGCCGGCTACAAGCACGTCAACGAGTGCATAAGCGGAATTTTGTACATGGTAAAGAGATATTGTTCTGAAGAAGACGTGCAACAAACTGTAAAACTTACTTTCCTGCAATGCATCGCAAGGTATGAAAAAAGGGAATCAGATAAAGGACCAATTCCATTCAGTGCATTTTTGTACAGTTATTTTTTGTATCTTTTGAAAAAAAATGTAGACACACTATTAATTGATCAATTGGGGAGAAAATCATTTCCTTTAATAACGCAAGACGACATAAGCGGCAGTTCGGAAAACGAAGAAATGAATAAGGGCATAGCATACGTAGACACCATCGAGTATGCTAAAATAGATCAAACATTCGATAATAATGTTGATGAGTTTTGGGTTTTGGGAGATGAAATTAATGATCTTTTTGAGCGTCTGACTCTTCAGGAAAGGCAGCTTTTAAAATGGAGGTATGTAGATGGTCAAAGGTCATCAGAAATAGCTGCAAAAATTACAGAACATCCCAATACCGTCAGAGAACATTTGATAAAAATAAAAAATAAAATAGAGGAAATACTAGAAGAACCGCGGCATGGAAGATTACAAAATATTATTAAGATCATACTTTGAAAAAAAGAAAGAAAAATTAAAAGAAGAAGATGATGAATGAAAATTTTGTTAATACAGTAGATTTTATTGACGCAGTACATTCAATTGTGGGTCCACAACTTCAACAATTAATGAAGACGATAGCTTCTCAAGATCAACTTGATCAATATTACATAGAAATACCAGATCCCAACTATGTAGATTTGAGTATCAGTGATATAGCGTCCCTGGTTGCTAGATCATCCAATGCCTATGGTAGAGCCGCCCGATTCGCCGGAATTGCTAGAGCTCAACACAAACTTCTTGAGGCTAAATATAAAAGAATTTACAAAGCTAATAGGGTTGGAAAGAATGAGGCAGAAAGAGAGGCTGCTGCCGCTGTGGCTGCAGATTCTGAATTTACTGCCCTTTCGGCCGTTGAAGCTATAGTTCAACTATCTGAATCAATGGAGCTTGCGGCAAGAATTTCATCCGAGTCTGCGAGAAAGCTAATGGACAAAATGCAATCTATGCAGATAGCTTCTTCTCGAGAGGAAAAAGGATTCTTTTCCGAAAAAGATTTTACATCTTATTAGGTCATTTATGTATATAGCTCATTATAAAGCCGTAAATTCATCAGATGAATTTTTTTCCTCAAAAAGACAAGAGTTAAATTTTCCAACCCAAATAGAATATAACGGCCAAAGATATTCTTTGAACGCAACACATATTGTTGCAACCCCGAGACAGGAGTTTAGCATTGCAAATAGGGCAAAAACTTTAAATATTCCGTTTGGCATTGGGATAGTTTGATTTGAACGTAGAAGTTTTTTGCGATGGAGCCTCAAGGGGGCAAGGACAAAAAAAATTTGGTGATGCTGCTTGCGCTGTTATTGTTTATAAAAATAAAAAAAAAGTAGTGGAATTTGCCAGGGGTCTTGGAGCAAGGACAAATAACGAAGCCGAATATGAGGCCGTGATAACCGCATTGCTTATTTGTACGATGTCTGATTTTGTTGATCCAATCATTTATACGGATTCTTCTGTTGTGGCCAATCATGTTAATCAAAAATGGGTTTGCAAAAATTCTTTGTTGTTGCCACTTCTAATGACAATAGAAGAAATAAAATCCGTATACAGGTTTAGGCTTGTTCAAGTTCAGAGAAACTACGTTATAGAAGCAGATAGTTTAGCTAATAAATTTTTAGACAATTTTCAGGTTAGGCAGAAGAATATCTAGATCAAATGGTATAATGTTAAGACATGATTAAGTATCAAAGTGGTCACCCAATTATTATTGGATTAGCTGGCAAAGCTGGGTCCGGAAAGACAAGTGTAGCCGAATACCTTGTACCCAAGGGCTGTATTCAGACAACTACAGGCAATATAAAATGGGATCATATCTTCTATGCACTGCCGTTATACGAAATGGCTTCAATTAAAAAAAATATAAAAGGTGAAAAAGAACAGTCAAGAAAACTTTTTGCATTACACGAAGTAATATACGACATCTACGGCAATTCCTCTCTAGGAAATATTCCAGATTACGACAAATTTATTCAATTAGTTCACGATATTAATAACCTTCCTATTGAAACAGAGGGGGTTAAGCCCAGAACTTTTTTGCAGAAAGCCGGAGACATGTGTAGAAGCTTTGATGTTAATTGTTTTACTTCCTGGGCTATCAACAGAGCAAAAAAAATATATCGCAATACTACAATGAATTCTGAAAACTTAATTGATGTTATAAACGATAATGTTGTAGCTATTTTAATATCCGATGTTAGATATCTAATTGAGGCCAATAGCATTCTTCAGCAACCAAATGGATTTGTTGTATATTTTGATGCCACACAAGAAACTTTAAACAAAAGATTGATCAAACGAGATGGTAAACTGATGGCAGAAGATGAAATGATTCACTCATCCGAAAGACAAGTAGAACAAATTAAAGATGTTGCTTCTGCTATCATGGACACCAACAATCTAGATTTAGATCAACAAATATTACAAACTGTTCAAATTATCAACAAAATAAAAGAAGGAACCAATGCCTAAAATAGCACCCAACGCCCAGGAACAAACCAGGGGCTCATCAATAGATCAGATCGTTTCAAATATGACTGCAGAGATATCTTTGTCTAGTTCTCCAATTTTTATTTGTGGAGTTAATAGAAAAATTAATATTGGCAACTTTGAAAACGTTGACGTATATGCCGGAATTACTATACCTCTTGATAATGTAAGCATTTCTGACAAAGAAGCTCTCTCGGAGGCCGTCAAAAACGCGGCTGCATACGGGTTTTCTCTTGTTTCAAAAGAAACCGGTGAAAGATATACTTTAATTAAAGAATCCCAAAGTTCTGGTAGGTAGTTTTTAGGGTACAAAGTTACTATTTATAGAGTATGTTTAGTTTAATTTAAGATGGAGATAAAAATGTTCAAAAAATTAGTAAATCAAATTAAAAAAGCTTTGTTTGAGGCGCAAAAAATAGATGCGGATAGCGCTATTGCAAAAGCCCAATCTAAAGTAATTGATAATTTGGCTGCTCAAGCAGAAGCGGTTGCAGAAGTCGCCAGCGGTGCTGCTAGCAACATTGTCGCTTCTGCAAAAAAGGAAGTAGATAAAGCGGTTAAGGAAGTCAAAGCAAAAAAAACAACCGCTAATAAAAAAACTAAAAAAACGTCTAAATAATCTTTAATGAGATCAAAAATAATTAATTTTTTTTGGATTGTTTGGTTTAAGGTATTCGATCTATTGAATTATTTTGAACTAAAAAACAAAAAAAAATGACATTTAAAACTAAAATATATATTAGTGGCCCAAAAATGGGTACTAATAATTCTATGTACGGCGTAAAATCATATACAAAATCTAAAAAAAGAAAAAGGAAAAAATAATGCCAAAGACAGCTGCGTGGCAACGCAAATATGCAAAGAAAACAAATAAGAAAATGACAAAGAAGTCATCCAAGAAAAAGATAGGATATTAATCCTAACTATGAAAAAGAAGATGCCAGCAAAGAAAGCTGGAGCAAAAAAAAGTGAAGCTAGTTTGGCCGACGGACAAAAGAAGCTGCCCCCCTTTATCAAGGCAGCTATTCTGAAAAAGAAAAAGAAAAAATAATTTATAACTTTAGCAGATAGAAAGGCGCAATATGCCAAAAGTAGAATGGGACATTGTAGTTCCGGTAAAACAACCCGCAGATCTTAAGGGTATTGCTCCTGGCAAGCTGCCAGAATCTCTTCTTCGTCCAGCCGCTGGTGGCGGCAAACTTCATTGGCAAGCAGCCAATGCTTGGAACGCAATGGTTGAGGTGGCAAAAGCAGATGGTATCGAGCTAAAACCCGTTTCAGCTGGTGACACATACCGCACTTATGAGTCACAGCTTACGGCCTTTAAGCAGCGTTACACGGATGTTCCAAATGGTAATTCTACTAGAACTTTTGAAGGCAAGAAGTGGTATAAAAAAGATCCTAAGCTAGCTTCTTTGGCGGCTCCTGGTACATCACAGCATAATACTCGGATTGGCTGTTGATGTTCATACGGCCGGAGAACCAAAGCGTCTGAAGTGGTTGATTGCTAACGTTCGCAAGTTTGGTTTTTCATGGGAAGTTGTTCCAGAAGAACCCTGGCACCTCCGCTACACCGAGGGAGACAATCCTCCTGCAGCTGTAGCAGAATACATGGCTAAGAGTAACATTCAAAAGCCTGTAGGTGCGGCGGCTCCAGCTGCATCCACCGTAGCAGCTGGAGCCCCCGCTGCTGGTAAGGACGATGGAGGTGACTTAGATCCAGGCGACAGCGGTCCGAGGGTAACGAAGTTGCAAGAGGAACTCGCTGAGCGTGGTTTCTACAAGGCCACGCCGGACGGACAGTTCGGCCCGAAGACGGAAGAGGCGGTCATTGCCTACAAGAAGTCCAAGGGGTACGGAGAGGGCCCGAAGGCGGGCAAGCGTGTTCTTGACGATTTAGGGATAGGTCTATAATCATGGAAGCGATCATCGTAGCCCTCATTGGTGTTGTAGGTTCTATTCTTGCCGTAATGGTTGACAGGGGTAGGAAAGAAAATACCAGAGATCACGCTATGGTTGCCGATAAACTAGAAACAATGACCAGTGTTCTTCAGGATATAGATGAAGACGTGGCACATATTGAGTCTAAGCTAGACGATCATTTGAGCGATCATGTTAAGGCTAGTTTTAATAAATTTGGTGGATTTGATTTAGATGATAAAACATTTAAAATTGGAGGGAAAGCAAAAGATAAGAAGAAAGGGAAAGGATATAAAGGTAAATGAATGAAGATAAATTGATCGATGGTCAGTCCAATTTTTTGGAAGCGAAAAAAAATAAAAAGTGGATTCAAAAAGCAATTAAAAGACCCGGCGCCTTTACTCGAAAAGCAAAGAAGCGCAATATGTCTGTAGCCCAATTTGCATCTACGGTTTCTAAAAATCCTACAAAATATAGTTCTACCACAAGAAGGCAAGCAGCGCTTGCAAAAACATTGAGAAAGATCAACAAAAAAAAGTAATGACAAAAAAAGAAGAAGAATTAAATTTATTAATAACAGATAAATTAAATTTATTTTTTTATGAACACAAAAATAAAATTACACATTGTGTTTATTTTTTGCTGCACGCTTTGCAGATATTTTTAATAATTAAATTATCAAAATAAATTTGTGAGTAAATTTTGGATAAAAAAGGTAAAAAAAAATTAAACCAATTTGCATATAATATTCAACCATACATAGATTTGGATGAAGATTTAAAAAAAATTTGGCAACAGAATAACAGCCGCGCTGAAGAAAAGCGCCTTTGGCACCCCATAAAGGGGGGGTAAAAGATCGGGCCCCTAAAAATGTTTTTATTTTTACGAAGAAAAATAAAAAAAAATAATATAATTATTATGATATAATGTAGCTTATCATGGACACCAATGGCGCTTTTGACGGCTTTATGCCAACGATTATAAACATAACCATTTCTAAGTCAACCCCTTCAATAACCTCCGACGGCGCATTGCTTGATATTCACTGCGTAACGTTAAAAACTTTAGAAAAAGAATATATTTTTAGTATATCTCCTGATGATTTAAATAAATTATATTTTTTAATATTAAAAGTTTTAACCACATAAACATATGAATATAGAAGAATTAACAAAAGATATATCAGATTTTCTTGGTCTTTCACAGAGTGCTACGAGACAAAGATTGGAACAAGGTTTTCACTACAACCATCATGAAGTGGCCAAAGATTTTATGGAAGCAAAGACTGACATAAATAACGCTGACTCTTTGCTGCAATGGTATAGAAATACTGATGCGTACATTTGGGAATTGTCGTCTTATCATTTAGATAAAGACTTTAATTATTTGGGCATGTGCCATGGGATATCCTTGGGCCTTTTAAATGCGGGCAAAAAAGAAATTCTGAATATTGGAGACGGAATTGGTACCCTGAGCATTAAGATGGCCCGAGAGGGTTTGGCTCCCACCTATCATGATTTGAAGAATAGCAAAACCG
>Ga0194121_10005679_pt1 | contig 17111 bp, 21 predicted proteins | sample TA2MahCa50mmetaG_FD_148609 | JGI IMG/M metagenome (GOLD analysis project Ga0194121, IMG submission 148609) | Freshwater microbial communities from Lake Tanganyika, Tanzania - TA2015020 Mahale Deep Cast 50m | ecosystem: Environmental > Aquatic > Freshwater > Lake | place: Tanzania: Lake...
TGCCGAGCGCCGCCGCCACCGGCAGATGGGCGCCGTCCGACCCGCCCGCCTCGCACCAGGCGCCGGTCAGGAGATAGCGATAGCGGGCGGCGCGCACCGCCGCGGGGAGCACGATCCGGGTCGAGCTCCACGCCGCCGAGCCGAGCGGCAGCGGCGGATCGCCGGCCAGGAGCGGGGCGACGAGCCGCGGAGCGACCGCGATCAGGGTGCCGGAGCCGTCGTGGCGGGCAAAGGCCACCACCTGCGACGCCTGCGGCCCCTCGGCCGCGAGCGGCGTGTAGTCGCCGTCGAGCAGCAGCGCCGCGTGCTGCCGCCGGAACCGCAGGCCGCAGGTGGTCACCAGGAGCTTGATGCGGCCGTCCGGCCAGCCTGCGAGCAGGCCCCGCACCTCGTCGTCCACGGCCGCTCCGTGTTCGATCCGCTGGACGAGCGGCCGGAGCCCCGCGAGCAGCGCGCGCCGCGCGGCAAAGTCGACGGCCCGCCGGTTGTCGGGATCGACCAGGCTCAGGTCCCAGAGCTCGCTGCCCTGGTAGAAGTCGGGCAGGCCGGGCGAGGCGAGCTTCAGCGCCAGCTGCGCCAGCGAGTTCACCATGCCGACCCGCGCCACGCGCCGCTGAAACGGCACGGACGAGCCGGCTCAGCCGCTCCCGGGCCACTTCCTTCTCGCGCTGCCGCTCCGCGATCCGATTCGGGTCGCGCTCGGTATAGACGGGGAGATCGTGGAGGGCGGTCAGGATGCTGAGATACTCGCGGACCGCCGGATCCACACCCATCTCCTGCTCCAGCCGGTCCCGGTGCAGCCCCAGCACGCGCGGCGACTGCCGCGGATTGATCGGCAGGTCCAGGTCGCCGTACCAGAGGTGGAGGGCGCCCTCCTGCAGCCGCAGCTGCAACTCCCCGCGCTCCAGCACGCAGCCGTACTGATCCCCGAGCACCGGCAGCAGGACCTTGCCCTTGAGCTCGGGCTTGATGGGCTCCCAGTCGATGTCGAAGAAATCGGCGAACGGCGAGCTCGGCCCGTTCTCCAGCACGTCGCGCCACCACCGGTTCGAGCGCGGATCCGCGGCCATATGGTTGGGCACGACGTCGACGACGTGCCCGAGGCCGTACGCCTGCAGCGCGGCACACAGGCGGTCGAACTCGGCCTCGCTCCCCAGTTCAGGGTTCAGGCTGCCGTGATCGCAGATGTCGTACCCGTGACGGCTGCCGGGATTGGCTTCGAGGTACGGCGAGCCGTACACCGCCCCGATCCCGAGCTCCGCGAGATACGGCACGAGGTCGCACACGTCGGCAAACCCGAAGTCGCGATGGAGCTGGAGGCGATACGTGGCGGCGGGGCGCTCGGCGGGGACGATCCTGTTCACGGCTGCCTCAGGATCACGGCCGACGGCCGCCGGAATCTCACGGTCAGGACGTCCTCGAGCTCGATCTCGGGCGCGAAGGCCCCGCGTCGATCGTCGGACGCGTCGTGGAACCGCGGCTCCTCCGTCGACAGGACGAGGCTCCAGCGGCCGCCCGGAACGGCCGGCCCGTGGCGGCGCTGCTCGTACGCGCCGCCGGACTCCTGCAGCCACGCCACCAGCAGCATCGCCTGTCCCGGCGCCTCGCCGCGCGCCAGCGCGAGGCCCGATTCGTCGAGCGGGACGGCGTCGAACCGGCTGTGGGCCTGGAGGGCCGGCTCGGTGCGGCGCAGGCCGAGCAGCGCGCGGTACAGCGCCAGCGTGCCGGCGTGCGGCGCCCGCGCGCACTCATCCCAGCGCAGGCGGCTGGCCTCGAACGTCGCATCCGCCTGCGGGTCGGGGATGCGCGCGCGGACCGCCTCGTCCGCGAACGCCGCGAAGCGCGAGAACTCCTTGCGCCGTCCCTCGGTGACCAGCCGGCCGAGCCCGGGATGATGGTCCGTGAAGAAGAGGAAGGGCACGCTCGCCGCCCATTCCTGTCCCATGAACAGGAGCGGGGTCTCGGGCGCGAACAGCAGGAGCGCCGAGAGCGCCCGGTACATCGCCGGCTCGATCTGATGGTTGAGTCGCGTGCCGAACGGACGGTTGCCAATCTGATCGTGGTTCTGAACGCAGATCACCATCCGCGCCACCGGGACGCCCGCGGGATCGGTCCCACGCGGGCCGCCCGCGTAGTCGGAGTGCTGGCCGCAGTAGAACCATCCCTGCCGGAGCGTGGTGGCGAGGTCGGCGATGGCGCCGGTGTAGTCCTGGTAATAGCCGTCAGAATCGCCGGCAACCCGGCGGCGCACGTGATGATGGAAGTCGTCGGCCCACACCGCATCGAGGCCCCAGCCGCCGTCTTCGGGCGGCCGGACGATCGTCGCCAGGTTGCGGTCGTCTTCGGCCATGAGCAGCACCGTCCGGCCGGTCACCGATTCGCCCACGCGGGCGGCCAGCTCCGCGAGGAAATGCGGCGTCGACTCGTCCGCGAGCGCGTGCGTCGCGTCGAGCCGCAGACCGTCGACGTGATACTCGTGCAGCCAGTGCAGGGCGTTCTCGATGAAGAAGCCCCGCACGGGCGCCGACTGCTCGCCGTCCAGATTGATGGCCGGGCCCCACGGGCTCTCGTGCCGCGACGACCGGTAGAACGGGCTGAAGACGGTGCCGTAGGCGCCGTCGGGCCCGAAGTGGTTGTAGACGACGTCGAGCAGCACACCCAGTCCGAGCCGGTGCGCGGCGTCGACCAGGCGCCGCAGGTCGTCTGGCGTGCCGTACTGACGGCACGGCGCGAACAGGCTGACGCCGTCGTAGCCCCAGTTGCGCGCCCCGGGGAAATCGGCGACCGGCATCAGCTCGACCAGCGTGACGCCCAGCTCGGCCAGGTAGGGCAGGCGCTCGGCGACGCCGGCGAACGTGCCGGCCGGCGTGAACGTCCCGACGTGCAGCTCGTAGATGACCGCGCGCTCGAGGGGCACCCCCGTCCAGCCGTCATCAAACCACTGAAACGCGGCGGGATCGATCACGGCCGACGGCCGGTGGACGCCGTGGGGCTGAAACCGTGAGCAGGGATCGGGGTACGGACCGTCTCCGTCGAGCACGTACGCGTACAGGTCGCCGACCGCGACGTCGTCGAACGTACCGGTGAAGGTCCCGTCGGCCGATGGCGCGAGGCGCTCGCGCCGCGGCGCCGCGCCGTCGGGATCGAGCACCAGCTCCACGATCGTGCGGCCCGGCGCCCAGACGCGAAAGCCGACGGCGCGGTCTCGGCGGACGGCGCCGAGACCGGGACGCCAGGGTCGGCTCAGGCCCACCCGTGCGCCCTCACTCGCGCACCAGGCCCGGGAGATGGCGCCGGTAGGCGAGGCGCAGCGCGACGAGATCGGGATGGTCGACGCGCAGCTCCTTCGCGATGCGGTGGATCTCGCCCTCTTCGGCCGTCGAGATCGCCTCGTCCGTGGCAGACACGGCGAACAGGCAGCGCATCAGCGCCAGCTTCTGGTCGTAGCTCGCCAGCTCGCCGAACTCCCGCGCGACGAGGAAGTTGGCCGTGCCGCCGAACAGCAGATTGCTCGTCTTGGCGAGCTGCACGACGACCATCGCCTGATCCTGCGACAGCCGCCCCTCTTCCCGCACGAGCGCTTCCATGGCGCGGGTCTCCTCGGCCGACACGCGCTGGTCGGCGTGGGCGACGCGTCCGAGCAGGTACGCGAAGCAGGCCACGTAGCGGGCCCGGTCGGGCTCGAGCTGATCGAGCGCCTCGAGCGTGTCGCGCAGCGGCGCGGACTCGCGCTCCTCGAGCGCGTCGACGCCGAGCCACGCGCGAATCGACTTCAGGGGCATAGGATGATTATCGTTGATTTGATGTCAAACTTATGGCCGGCCCTGCGCGACGGCCGGCGGCTCCGGCGGCAGCGTGAAGCCCAGCGCGCGCCTCAGCTGCAGCTCGATGCCGTAGAGCGTCTCGACCACGGTCGGATCGGCCCTGGCGAGCGCCGCCGTGACCGCGTCGCGCATCGCCAGCACCTGATTCAGGCCGTCCCGCAGTCCCGCGTCGGCCACGCTCGCCGTCTCGGCGCGCACGGCGTCGAAGAACGGGGTGGAGAGCTCCAGCGCCTGGCCGTAGTTCTGGCGCAGGGCCACGTCCTTGAGCGTGAGCGCCCGCCCGAGCAGCTCGCCGAGCCGGATGCGCGACTCGGCGGTCGTCAGCTGGACCTGAAGCGTCCCGTTCTCCGCCTCGGCTGCCAGACGCGCGCGGCGTTCGGGCGCGTACCCGGCCCAGTAGGCCGCGCCGACGGCTATGGCCGCGGCGCTGAGGACGAGACCCAGCGTACGCATGTGTGCCTCCGCAGGCGGACGTCTCATTGTGCCCGACAACGACGCGGACGCCCCGCACGGCGCACACGGGTCGATGCCACGGCGGCCGGCGCTACCCCAGCAGGAGCTCTTCGGCCTGCAGAAGCGCCCGGCGGGCCTTCTCCGCCAGCTCCCCCGGCGTGGCGCTGCTGATGGGATGGTCCACGACGGCGAACCGATAGTCGGGCATGCCGCACACCCTCGCCATGAGGGCGGCGGCATCGGCAAAGGCCGACGTGATCACGGCCACCGTCGGGACGCCCGCCCTCTCCAGCGAGATCGCGTCGTGCAGACTGCACGACGAGCAGCTCCCTCAATCGCCTACGCCGGTGACGATCAGGTGACACCGCGCCAGCTGACGGATCACGTCGGGCTCTGCCGGCGCGCTGTAGTTGCCTTTCGTCAACCGCAGCACCTCGGCGGGCGTCCACGCCTCCCGGAGCAGTGCCTCCAGCTGATCGAAGAGAGGGGCCACGGCGATCTTGCCGTTCGACAGGAGCCCGATCCGCCGATGGTGCAGGGCGGCGAGACGGGGCGCGCGGCTGACGGACTGCGGCCTGGCTTCAGCGGTCGGGTCGAGGACGTCCATGATCGGCCGTCAACAGGCGAAGCAGACGCCAATCCCGGCGGTCACGGCTCGCGACTTGTGGCCGAACCACGGCGGGATGACGGCGCCAAAGCCGCCGGCCGGCCCGCCGGCGGCGACGACCAGCAGGTCCGCCGGCGACGGAAGGGCGGCATGCTCCTCGTCGCGGTTTGCCGCCGTCACCAGCGCCCGCTTGCCCACGCGCGTCCAGTCACACGCGCGGACGCGGGCCCGCTCGAAGAGAAACTGCTGCACGTCCGGCTTGCTCCACCCGGCATCCTGCAGCCGCTCCCGCAGCTGCGCCGGCACGACGATCGCGTAGTTGCCGCCCCAGATCGAGTAGTGGAGCATGTTGGCGCGCATCTCCGCCGCGAACGTCTCGAGGATCTCCTCGGGCGCCGTCGTCCATTCGTTCATGATCTGCCGCGGCGCGCCGGCGGCCAGCACCGTGACGGCCGACGCGCCGGACGGGGCGCCGCGCAGCTGGGCCAGGGGCGTCCAGTCCCCGCCCTCCTCGTCTTCGGCGAGGCAGTAGCCGAACTTGCCGGGATGGCCGAGCGTGGCCCGGTCGAGCCCGCCGGGCTGCAGGTCCAGCACGTTGCGCAGCACCAGGCGGACCGCGCGGCCGATGACGGCCGCCGACGCATCGCCGTTGCCGAGCACGTTGAACGTCGCGTCCATCCCCAGCTCGCGACGCACCGGCCCGTTGACGACGATGAGGACGGCGCAGCCGCCGGTGCTGGCGGTGGCGCCGTGCAGCAGGAACTCGGGGCGGCACATCGCCTCGAGCGCCGCGGCGACGACGGGAAAGTGCGCGGGCCGGCAGCCCGCGAGGACGGCGTTGATGGCGGCCTTCTCGGCGGTAATCGGGCGGGCCCGCACGGGCTCGATGCCGATGACGTGATCGGGCGGCAGCGCCGCGCGGTCCAGACACGCCACCACCCGCTCCGGCGTGGGAGGGACTATTGGCAGGCCGTCGGTCCACCCTTGCGCGCGGCAGAGCTCCTGCGCGGCCTGCTCGTCCTCGACGTCATGCCTCGTCGAACGAAGCCCGGTGGTCGAGAGCATGCGTGAGCTCGGCTCGCGATCCCGACCGGCCCGATCAGGGCCGCTTCCGGATAACGGTCTCGATGGCGTGCTGGGCGCAGTCGTCGCCTCGCTCGCCGCCGCCGCCGACGCCAATCGCTCCGGCGACCATGCCGTCGATCACGATGGGCACGCCGCCCGCGCGCGGGAAGTCGCCGATCCACTCCGGCGCGCCGTTGCTGCCGGTCTTGACCCATTCCTCGAGCTCTCGCGTCGGGCGCCGCCAGTGCGCGGCGGTCTTCGCCTTGAGGATCGCGGTTTCCGAATTGGTCGCGGTCGCCCCCTGCATCAGGTGGAAGTCGATCAGGACGCCGTCGATGCCGACGACGGCCGCTCCGACGAGGACCTTGTTCTTCTCCGCCCAGGCGATGCAGGCCTCGACCATCTTGCGTGCCGCGTCGCTGCTGATCTCGACGCGGTGGACGGAAATCGACTGCGCGCCGGCGTCGAGCGAGCCGGCACTGACTCCGAGCACCAGGGCGGCGGCGAACATCGTGCGCATGAACCCCTCCTCTTCCGGAACGGGCGGCGCACGCGTCTACGGTGCGGATCGACGGCCGTGTCCGGTCGGGCAGGGCGCAGTGTACCGCAACTCCGCCGCGGCTACTGTGCCTTCCTGGCGTGCAGCGCGAACGCCGCGCCCTGCGGGTCCAGCGCGTTCACGATCCAGTCGCCGCCGGGGACTTCCATCGGCCCGTTGACGATCTGTCCGCCGTTCGCCTTGATCCGCTCGACCGCCGACGGGATGTCCGGCACGCGGAAGTAGATCTGCCAGTTGGGCGGCACCTGCGCCGCCTCGGGCGGCTTGTTCATCATGCCGCCGATCATCCCGTGCGGGCGGTTGAACATGTGGTACTTCCCCATCGGCCCCATGTCGAGCGCCTCGCTTGGCTCCCAGCCGAAGACCTCGCTGTAGAACTTCAGCGCCGCGGGCGCGTCGGTCGTCAACAGCTCGTGCCACGACGCGTCGCCGACCTCCGGCGCGCCCTCGGGCGGCTGCTCGGTTGCCGGCTCGAAGATGTAGAACGCGGCGCCCTGCGGGTCCCGCATCATCTGCATGCGGCCGACGGTCGGCACCTCGATCACCGGCGAACACTCGCTGCCGCCGAGCGTCTTGATGTGCGCGGCGGCGGTGTCCAGCATGGGCACGCCGACATACATCGCCCAGAACGGCGGCGCGTTCAGGCCCTCGGGCCGCGCCATCAGGCCGGCAACGGGCGTGCCGCCGCTCCGCGCGAACATGGTGTACGGCTGGGGCGCTCCCGCGAAGGGTGCGGACGTCCGCCCAACGACGGTGCGATAAAAGGCCTCAGCCGCCTTCGTGTTCGTGGTCATCAGCTCGTACCACAGTGGACGTCCGAGTACGGTCGAAGCGGCAACAGACATCGCAACCTCCCCGGGCAACGGTCGTTGCCCATCACGAGACGATCGGCACCTCCCCACCAGTACAGGACCATGCCGCTCCCTGTAACGACTCCCCGTGTCAGCCGGAATCATCGATCCTCCCGCGCGTCCCCTCCATGGCTCAGCTGATGGTGTCCGCCCCCCAAAGGAGACGAGCCCCAGCTTCTTCGTGCTGCCGTTCCTCACGGGATACTTCATCTGGAAGCGCCGGATGGATGCACGGCGCAGCGCGTGGCTGGCCGTCCCCTTCATCGCCGCCGCCGTCGTCGTGAACGCCTTTCCGTTCACCCCCGGCAGCGACACCGACGCGCTGAGCGCCCTGCGCCTGCCCATCGCGCTGTGGCTGGTCGTCGGCATCGCCTACGTGGGCGGCCGCTGGTTCGCGGGCGGCGGCCGCATGGACTTCGTGCGCTTCTCGGGCGAGCTCGTCATCTACTACGTGCTCATCGCGCTCGGCGGCGGCGTGCTCACCGGGTTCACGATGACGATGTTTGCCGCGATCGGCGTCGACGCCGGGTGGGTTGCCGAAGGCTGGCTCATCCCGTGCGGCGCGATGGGCGCCGTTCTCGTCGGCTCCTGGCTCGTCGAGGCGAAGCAGAGCGTCATCGAGAACATGGCGCCCGTGCTCACGCGCCTCTTCACGCCGCTCTTCACCCTCGTGCTGCTGGTGTTCCTGGCGACGATGGCGTGGACCGGCCGCCCCATCGACATCCAGCGCAACGTGCTGATTGCGTTCGACCTGCTGCTGGTCCTGGTGGTCGGCCTGGTGATCTACGCCGCGTCGGCGCGCGATCCGGACGCCCCGCCGAACCTGTTCGACGGCCTCCAGCTGCTGCTCGTCCTGAGCGCGCTCGTCGTCGACGCCCTGGCGCTGGCCGCCATCGCCGCACGCATCTCGGAGTTCGGCTTCACGCCGAACCGGGTGGCGGCGCTCGGGGAGAACCTGATCCTGCTGGTCAACCTCGCCTGGTCGGCGCGGCTCTACGCCGGGTTCCTGCGCGGGCGGCGGCCGTTCCGCGCGCTCGAGGCGTGGCAGACGACGTACCTGCCCGTGTACGCGGCCTGGGCCGGGCTCGTCGTCGTGCTGTTCCCGCCGATCTTCGCGTATCGCTGACGACGCGGGGCGTCGACGGCTGCGCGGTGTCTGCGGAGGACTACGAACGGCCGCGGCGGGGCGGACCGGGCGGCGGCGCCGTCCGGTAGAACGCTGACGCGTCGTTGTCGGTCTTGGCGCCCACGGCCGTGCCGCACTCGGCGCACACGTAGTCGTACTTGTTTCCGCTCGGGAGAACGAGCAGAAGCTTCCGCCGCGTCGGGGTCGCGCGGCGGCACCTCGGGCAGAACAGGCTCGTCGCCTCGAACTCCGCAAAATTGTCGGACCCGCTCATCGTTTGAATTCTACGGCCACGCCGCGTCGCCGAGTGCGCCTGTCGAGACGGGCCAGACAGTCGAGTGTGCTACACTGTGGGTGCCTTTCTGACAGCTGGGCTTCAGACTTCCGCATCAGATCCGAGTTTCCTCGCCTCTCCTGCGTTCCGTCGCCGAGCATTCCGCTCGAGCCTGCCATCAGATATTGCGCATCCCACGGGATGCAGGAGTGTTCCATGAGCACGAAGCTCTACGTCGGCAATCTTCCGTACGAGACGACAGAGTCGGATCTGCAGACGCTGTTCGAAGCGTCCGGCCAGGTCGCCTCGGTCAACATCGTCCGCGACCGTTCCACCGGGCAGGCCCGCGGCTTTGCCTTTGTCGAGATGGGCGACGCCGCTGCCGCGCAGCAGGCGATCAACGACCTCGACAAGCGCCCCTACGGCGGCCGCAACCTGACGGTCAACGAGGCGAAGCCGATGGCGCCGCGCGGCAACGGCGGCGGCTTTGGCGGAGGCCGCCAGCGCCGCGAGTCGCGCTGGTAACGGCAGCGCGTCCGTTGTCCTTCACGAATCTTCACGTCCACCCGGATCTCCTCAGGGGGATCCGGGAACTCGGTTTCACCCGACCCACGCCCATCCAGGCCGAGGCCGTTCCGCCGGCGCTCGAGGGGCGCGACGTGCTGGCCTGCGCGCAGACGGGCAGCGGGAAGACGCTGGCGTTCCTACTGCCGGTGATGCACCGGCTGATGGACAAGCCGCGGCGCACCACGCGCGCGCTCATCCTGACGCCGACGCGCGAGCTGGCGGCGCAGATCCTCGAAGAGTTCAACGCGATCGCCGTGCACACGCCGCTCACCGGCGCGGCGGTCTTCGGCGGCGTCGGCATGGGACCGCAGGAGCACGCGTTCCGGAGCGGGGTCGACGTCATCGTCGCCACGCCCGGCCGGCTGCTCGACCACGCCACGCGTCCGTACGCGACGTTGAGCGGGCTCGAATACCTCGTGCTCGACGAGGCGGACCGGATGCTCGACATGGGGTTCCTGCCGGACGTCAAGCGGATCCTCCGGCACATCCCCAGCAGGCGCCAGACGCTCTTCTTCAGCGCGACGATGCCGGCCGAGATTGCGGCGCTGGCGTCGGAGATGCTGAAGAACCCGGCGACGATCGCCCTGCAGCGGCAGTCGGCGCCGCCCGTGGGGATCACGCAGGCGGCCTATCCCGTGCCGCAACAGTTGAAGCCGGCGCTGCTGGTGGAGCTGATCACGCGCGGGATCATGACGCAGGCGCTGGTCTTCACGCGCACGAAGCATCGCGCCAACCGGCTGGCGGCGAGCCTGGTGCGCAGCGGCATCAACGCCGAGCGCATTCACGGCAACCGATCGCAGCCGCAGCGGACCCAGGCGCTCGCCGGCTTCAAGAGCGGGCGCTATCCCGTGCTGGTGGCCACCGACATCGCCGCGCGCGGCATCGACGTCGAGGCGCTGAGCCACGTGATCAACTTCGATGTCCCCGCGGCACCCGACGACTACATCCACCGGGTCGGCCGCACCGGCCGCGCCGAGCTGACCGGCGAGGCGTTCACGTTCGTGTCGCCCGACGAGGAGGCGGACCTGCGCGCGATCGAGCGGGCCCTCGGCAGGAGCCTGCCGCGGGTGACCTTGCCCGACTTCGACTACAAGGCGGCGGCGGCGCACCTCGAGGTGCCGCTCAAGGAACGCATCGCCGCGATCCGCCAGCGGAAGCGCGAGGAGCGCGAGCGCGCCGCGATCAACGCCGCGCGGCGTGCGGCACACGCGAGGGGTCTGACCGGCCAGCCGACCAGTGCGAGCGCGGAGCAAGCGCGAGGCACCAGACCCGCCGGCGCGAGGGGCCGCGGCGGCGCGTTCTCAGGGCGCTTCCGCCCGCGCGGACCGCGGCGCCGGCCGTCGTAGCCGGTCCCCCGCGCCCTCCGGCGGCGCTCTCACGAGGGAATCCGGGTTGAGTCGACTTGCCGTGCTCGTACGCCTCCCTCATAATCCGGCGGTATGGTCAGACACCTTCGCTCGGTCCTGCTGATCGTCTGCGCCGCGACGGCTGTCGCGCCGGAGGCCGTCGCGCAGAACCGGCAGACGCCGGCGCTGCCGTGGGCCGGGCAGGATGCCGCGCTGCCGATTCCCCGGAAGGTCGCGCCGCCCGAGGTGAAGTTCGACCCGCGCGATCTGTCCGGCGTCTGGCTGCGCCAGGGACCGCAAGGGATCTCCGATAGCCCGCCACCGCTGACGCCGGCGGGCGAGGCGATCTTCCGCCAGAGTGTGCCGCTCGAGACCCTCGCCGATTCCAAGGCGCCTCTTCGGGGCAACGACCCGATCATGCGGTGCGACCCGTGGGGCTTCCCGCGCGTGATGCTGGACTTCGGGGCCCCGATCGAGTTCGGGCATCTGCCGACCCGCATCGTGCAGTTCTTCGAGTGGACGCACGTGTGGCGCGACATCTGGCTCGACGGCCGGTCGCTCCCGACGGATCCCGATCCGCGCTGGATGGGGTACTCGGTGGGCCGCTGGGAGGGCGACACGCTGGTCGTCGAGACGATCGGCCTCGATCCGCGCGCGTGGCTTGACGACCCCGGCCATCGGCAGAGCGGCCGCGGGCGATACGTCGAGCGCTACCGACGCGTGGACGCGCGCACCATCCAGTACGACGCCACGCTCCACGATCCCGACTACTACACGAAGCCGTGGGTGGCGACGCCGCGGACCTTCCGGCTGCTGCCGGTCGACGGGTGGCCGCAGGCCGAGCTGCGCGAGGAGTTCTGCGCGCCGTCGGTCGAGCAGGACTTCAACGAGACCATCCGCGACCCCGCGGGCGGACTCGGCACGCCCGCCCGCTAGGTGTTGCTCCGCGGATGCGGATTCCGACTCAGGCCCCGCCGTTCCGCCGCGGGCCGGTGCCCGGGAGCTGCTCGCCGTTCTTCAGGATCGGGAAGTTCGTCTCGGCCACGCCGGCCGGCGTGCCGAACCGCGAGGGCGAGACCGTCATCGTAATCGTGTCGCCCGGTTGCAGGGTGTGGCGCGTCCAGCCCATGCGGGTCAGGCCCGCCGGCGTGGGGCGCAGTTCGACGCCCCAGTTGACGGCGGTGTTGCCCGGGCCGGCCACGTCGACGAAGACCCGAGTGTGCGGGTTGGCCCAGACGAACCCGGTCACGGTTCCCGTCAGCTCCACCGTCTTGTTCGCCTCGTACGCCGCGCTCGAGCCGTGGTGCGCCGCGGCAGCCCCCGACATGACGAGAAGCCCCGCGAGTGCCGCCGATGTCAGGATGGCGCGATGCACGGCTCACCTCCTTCGAGGAACTCGATCATGATACCCGGATCTCCTGCGGCGAGCGCCCGGCGCCATTCGCCGCGGCGCCTGATCGGCTCGAGGCGACGGGAATACGGGGATACAGCCGCTCGACGTAGCCGCCGTCCGGGGTCCACTGGATGCGGCGCTGGGGCGCCTCGCGGCTGCGGTCTGCCGGATGCACGTCGATCAGGATCTCGTAGTACTTGCGCCACCACAGCAGCCGCACAATCCTGGTGGCAATCGCACGCGCGTCCTCGGGCCGCCGGGCCTCGACCTCGATGACCAGCGTGCGATGGGCGGTTGCGGCCTTGGTGACCGTCCACTCCCCATGCGCCGCCGACGTCTCGCGGGCCGCCGAGTTGAGGAATCTGACGAGCGTCGCCGTGTCGCGAATGCCCACTCCGCGGGAGTCGGCCGGCGACGGCAGCGTGAGCATCAGCGCGAAGCAGCCGACCGCGGCCACGAGCGCGACGCCCCAGGCCAGGAACTGGGCGAGCACCTGAGACGCTCCGGGGGCATGCTACCGCAGACGCGGGAGGCCGTTCCATCCGTCCAGGCGGTTGCCTGGCCACTTCGTGACGGGCGAGGGAACGACCTTGCCCCCGCCGGATGGGCGGTCGAGCACCCCCGCTGCGGTTGGATCTCCCGGCCAGGAGCGCCCTCTTTGACGGGTGTCAGATGAACGTGTACGATGACACCCATGGTCAAGACCCAGGTCTATCTGCGGGACGAGGAGCTCGAGGCGCTGCACGATGTCGCGGAGCGATCCGGCCGCAGCGTGGCCGAGCTCGTTCGTGAAGCGATTAGACGCGTGTGGCTGCGTCCGGACGCGCAGGGTCCCGTTGCGCTGTGGGACGGCGCGCCCGTGCGAACCTCGGTCGAGCACGACCACATCTACGACGAGCCGTAGACCCTTCCGGCCCGCCCTCCCCATCGCATGCGCACCGGCGAGATGGTCTTCGTGGACACCGGAGCGTGGATAGCCCTCGCGCTGACGCGCGATCCGCTGCATGCTCGAGCGCGTGCCGCCTGGGAGCAGCTGCTCGGCGACGGCGTCCGGTTCCACACGTCCGTCCCCGTCATCCTGGAGACCGTCACGTTCCTGGACCGTCATGCGGTACGGGACGTGGCACTGGCGTGGAAGGATTCGCTGCAGACCGTTCCTCACTTGAAGGTCTTGCCGTCGACCACGAAGGATCTCCAGCAGGCGTGGTCCTACTTCGAGCGGCCGAACCTGCACAAGCTGTCGGCAGTCGATGCGGTCAGCTTTGTCCTGATGACCCAACGCCGCATTCGAGTGGCGTTTGCGTTCGACTCTCATTTCGCGACCGCGGGATTCCGGATGGTCGGCTGAGTCGCCTGCATGGACGGCCGCATCGACATTCCACAGCTCGACCTCCTGACCATCTCATCGCTCGACGAGGCACTGGCGCGGTACTGGGGGTACACCACCTTTCGTCCGCTCCAGCGCGAAGCCATGGAGGCCGTGCTCCAGGGCCGCGATTCCCTGGTCGTGCTGCCGACCGGTGGCGGCAAGTCGGTCTGCTTCCAGGCGCCGGCGCTCGTCCGTCGGGGTCTCGCCGTCATCGTCTCTCCCCTGATCTCGCTGATGAAAGACCAGGTGGACACGCTCGTCGGCAACGGCGTGCCAGCCGGTCTCTATAACAGCTCGCTGACGCCCGCGGAGCGGGCGACGGTGGCGGCGGGGATGCGCGCGGGTCGGTATCGGCTTCTCTATGTGTCCCCCGAACGGCTGGTCGGCGAGGGGAGCGACCACTTCATCGGGCTGCTGGCCGGGTGCGGCGTCAGCTTCGTGGCCGTTGACGAGGCGCACTGCATCAGCCACTGGGGCCACGACTTCAGGCCGGAATACCGCCAGCTGGCGAGACTGCGCGAGCGGCTGCCGGACATCAGCCTGCATGCGTTCACCGCCACGGCGACGGCGCGGGTCAGGCGCGACATCACCACGCAGCTCGGTTTGAGGGATCCGATCGAGCTCGTGGGCGCCTTCGACCGTCCCAACCTGCTCTACCGCGTGCTGCCCAGGGCCGGGCTGAAGCGTCAGCTGCTCGACGTGCTGGCGCGCCACCGCGGCGAGGCCGGCATCGTCTATTGCATGTCGCGGCGCGAGGTTGACGCGCTGGCGGCCTGGCTGACCACCGAGGGCGTTCGCGCGCTGCCCTACCACGCCGGGCTTGGAGAAGCCGAACGCAGCCGGCATCAGGACGCCTTCATCACCGAGCAGGTGGACGTGATGGTCGCCACCGTCGCCTTCGGCATGGGCATCGACCGGTCGAACGTCCGGTTCGTCGTGCACGCCGGAGCGCCGCGGTCGATCGAGCACTATCAGCAGGAGTCGGGCCGGGCCGGACGCGACAATCTCGAGGCCGAGTGCCTGCTGATCTATTCCGCCGCCGACTTCATGAAGTGGCGCGTCATGCTCGACGGCAACGGCGAGCTGACCGACGGCGCGCGCACCCTGCTGCGACAGATGGAACAGTACGCCGCCAGCGTCGGATGCCGTCACCGCCACCTCGCCGAATACTTCGGCGATCGGTACGCGCCGGAGAACTGCGGCGCCTGCGACTACTGCCTCGACGAGCTCGAGACGGCCGCCGCGCCGGTCGTCCTCGCGCGCCAGATCCTGTCGTGCGTCGCGCGCGTCGGACAGCGCTTCGGTGCGACGCACGTCGCCAACGTCCTGCGCGGACACGCGAGCGAGCAGGTCCTGGCGCGGTCGCACGACACGCTCAGCACCTTCGGACTGTTGCCCCAGGCGTCGGCGGCTGACGTGCGGGGCTACATCCAGCAGCTCACGGCGCTCGGCCTCCTCCGTCAGACCGACGATGCGTATTCGGTGGTCACGCTGACGGGCAAGGGGCTCGAGCTGCTCAAGGACGAGCACAGCGTCCCCGGGCTGACGCTGGCGAGGCAGCGCCCGCCGCGCAAGGATGCGCCCGGCCCCCGGTCGCGCGCCGAGACCGAGTCGTGGGAGGGCGTGGATCGCGTGCTGTTCGACCGCCTTCGCGCGATCCGCCTCGAGACCGCCCGCCAGCGCGGCGTCCCGCCGTACGTGATCTTCCACGACGCGACGCTCCGCGACATGGCGCGGCTGCGCCCCACATCGCTCGACGCGCTGCTCGCGGTCAAAGGCGTCGGCGCCCGGAAGGCCGAGGACCTCGGCGAGATCTTCCTGTCGGCCATCCGCGGCCACGCGGGCTAGCTGTGGCTTCTGGGCTCGAGCAGGCGTTGCTCGACGCCTGCGCCAGGCGGGACGAGCCACCCGAAGCGCCTGACCCGTCGCTGGAGCGGGCCTTCGCTCGTGATTGATCAGGAGTGGCGCGCCCTGCCCGCCTTCGCTCCGTTCGGAGCTTCGGCGCGGCACGAGCACTCGAGCGCCATCGCGCCGGAGCTCGCGCGTGAACGCCGTGCGCGAGCGGAGGCGGATGGCGCGCCCTGCAGGACTCGAACCTGCGACCTCCTGGTTCGTAGGGCGATTGCACGGACCAGCCTGAGACCACCCAAGACGATTCCCCCTTATTTGTCGGCCTGTTTTTGAACCGCGAGGCAACCCGTTGCCACCCCTCACCGTGACGGCGTGTCACACCTGTGTCACACCGCAGCCGTTCGCCAATGTTGGAGTATTTGACAACAGCGTTGAGGTGTTGGGGCATTCACCACCTACGAGAAACTCCTCGCCGACTTCTGGGCCGACGTGGATGCATGGAGGCAGCGACGATGAAGACTGTGACCTTGGACGTTGCCACGCAGGAAGAAGTAATGCGCCGAGCGCTCGAGGCGTTCAAGGGCAAGAAACAGCGAGCCCGGATCAGTTTTGCCACTCCCGAACTGCTTTGGAAAGTGCTCACGGCCAAGCGGTGGGAGGTGCTCAAGGCCATGGCTGGTCAAGGCCCTCTCACAATCCGTGAGGTGGCCCGCCGGGTCGGACGGGATGTGAAGGCGGTCCACGGGGACGTACACGCGTTGATCAACGCCGGCCTGCTGGACAGGACGGAGACGAACCGCGTGGCATTCCCGTTCGATGCCATCCGCGTCGAATTCACGCTGCGCGCGGCCTGAACAGTCCCCTCTATACGGCGAGCACCAACCGCAATTCGACTCTCTCGAACGTCACAATTGGCCTGAGCTTCCGGCCCTCACCCTTTTCCAGCCGCACGAAGCCGTAGCGCGCCATCGTGTGAAGCGTGCGGGAGAGACCGCTCTTTCCTCGACCGCTCGCCGCCGCAAGCGCGTCGATCGAATCAGGACGGCGTTCGGCAATGAGCGCCAGCAGTTTCCGGTTACGTTCTGACAGAACCTTGGCCAGGCTCTCGACGGACGTGAACCAGATGTCGGGATCACCCGCTTTGTGCCGCCTGCGCGCGCCTATGACGTCGCGCGTGTAGCGCGCGATGACCTCGCGCGGCGCAACCCCGATCTTCAGAGTCTTCTTCATTCCAGCTCGACGAGCACCTGTGTTACAGCGCAGCCGGGTGCATCGAGGCGGCCCTTCAGCGCCGGTCGTACTCGCTGGGGGTTTCGCGGCCGGCTTTCCGCGCGAACTTTAAGAGGTCACGCGGCTTCGCCGTGCCGGCCCGTCGCCGCAGGAACTCCTCCGCGGTCTCCAGAACGCCGACCTTCTCAGCCACCGCGACCGCGATGAACTGGTTGAGTGAGACGCCGTCGGCCTTCGCAAGCCGCGTCGCGGCGGCTTTGACGGAGGCCGGCAGCTTCAACGGATATGCGACCTTGCTCATTCCTCCAACTCCTTCAGCAGCTCCCGAGGCAGCAGCACCCGCAGCTTGAACAACCGAGCCGCCGGCTGGAAGTCACGAATGTTGTGCGTCACCAACGCATCCGCGCGACCATTCACCGCGGCCTCCAACACCAGTTCGTCCTTGGGATCTTTGAGCTGCGGTCGCCAACGGAAGTTGACGTCCACGCCTTCGGCAGCACTGGCAAACGCCGCCAGAAACCCTTCGACATCGGCTTCGCTCATTCCTGTGGCAAGTCGGTTCTCGGGACGCTGCAGCACATCCTCGTATTCGAGGA
>Ga0194121_10005680_pt1 | contig 17109 bp, 18 predicted proteins | sample TA2MahCa50mmetaG_FD_148609 | JGI IMG/M metagenome (GOLD analysis project Ga0194121, IMG submission 148609) | Freshwater microbial communities from Lake Tanganyika, Tanzania - TA2015020 Mahale Deep Cast 50m | ecosystem: Environmental > Aquatic > Freshwater > Lake | place: Tanzania: Lake...
CTCTGGCCGTTCACGCACTTCAACCGCATTCACGTGGTGCCTCCGTGCACGACCAGCGAGGCTGACCTCCGCGCCGGCATTGCAATTCTCGACGCAGCGTTGAACATCGCCGACAAGCACTACATCTCCTAGATTCTGACTGTGTTTAGCGGGCGTTTCAAGTAATCCAAGAGTGAGTAACCAAAATATTTCTACTAGCACGAAATTCTTTCGGTGCCTCTGTAGTGATATTTAGTTCCGCCTACTAGGTTCTCTCGAGACTTTTAACTAATCCCGACCATGACTGCGAATTAGTCCTTGATACATGTCGACTCGGCGGTCCCGATAGAGCGGTAGTTGTGCTCTTCTATTTGTAACTTCGTCAAGATTAATTTCTGCAAGTACAACTTCAGTTTGGGAATCAGAAGCTTGGACCAAAATCGTACCGTCGGGAGCATAAATTGCACTTAAGCCAAAATAGTTTTTCATATCACCTTCAATCTGCCCTACTCGATTTGCGCAAACAACAAAGAGTTCATTGAAGGCGGCTTGACCTTGAAGCTCCAGCTGGAATACCTGGCGCGATGGACCACTAGAGCAAGCGACAGGCACGGCCAGAATATGCGCTCCCGATAAGGCAACAAGTCTTCCCAACTCGGGAAAGTGGCGTTCGTAACAAATGATCGTGCCAACCTTTGCTGGTCCACACCAGCAAGCTGACGGTGGAGCATCTCCCGGCCTGAAGTAAAACTTCTCAGGGAAGGAATTAGAAAATGGAAGGTGAGACTTTCGATAAATTGAAACGACTGCTCCATGATGGAATGTGACGGCAGTATTGTGAAAGATTCCCTCAACATCTGTGGCTTCAAAAAATGACGAAATGATCGTTGTTGATGTATCGCGTGAGAAATTTGCAATCAGCGAATTAGTGGGACCATTGAGCTTTTCAGCCCAACGAAAATAATTGAAATCAACTTCGCCTGAAACAAATGGAGCCGAGAAAAGCTCTGGAAGGACTAGCAGGTTCGCCCCCAGTTTTGTGGCTGACAACATCTGACTTTTCGCGATTTGAAGGTTTTCGCTCAGCGACTGTCCTGGCTGCAACTGAATAGCAGCCGCAACGATACTCACTTCAGAGCCCGTGCTATCGAAGTGAGCGTCTGTTCCTTGTCTCCAAGGGTAGAGATAACGGGGCATCGGACACCAGCATCGCAGTACTCTTCAAGTTTGTTGACTACATCGCGAGTGGTTCCGCACGCGGTCACTCTGTGCACTAAATCATCTGAGACGAGATGCATCGCCCGTCTTACATCCTCAGACATAGCAGGCCAACCCGCAATTTGCTTGAGTTTACTGACAAGATCGGGGTCAACTCCACAATGTTCCGCGATATGGGGTTGCTGCATTAGGTACAAAGTGAGAAATGCCCGGCATGCATTAACCGCTTCGTCAGGATTTGAGTCGTTAATGCTGCATGACACGATCATAGTAACATCAAATTTACATCGGTCTCGTTCCCCACGCCGCAAACCCACCTCAATCGCAGAGCGTGCATTCTCCACATAACTGGGCGGAAGCAGGAAGTCAAGGAGCACACCATCACTAATTTCCCCAGAAAGCTCAAGCATCTTCATCCCGACTGCTCCAATGTAAATCGGAATATTCACAGGCACATTTTCTCGATACATGCTGTCGAATCTGGCTCCCCTGACTTGAACAAATTCGCCATCAAACTCGACGAGTTCATTTCTAAAAAATGACTGCAGAACAAAAACATACTCCCGCATTGTCTTCAAGGGCTTTACCAGTGGCGTACCAAGTTTTGTTGCGAGTGGCTCCCACCAAGCCCCGATTCCAAGAAGTACCCGGTTGGGGGCGTATTCGTCAAGAGTCTTGAATGTTACGGCGGTGAGTGGAGCAATTCTGCTCTTATTGTTTATGACTCCTGTACCAATTCGAATTCTCCTCGTCTGATGTGCCAGTACTGCTGCAGGAACGATTCCATCCCGTGCCATGCGTCCCTCCGCAACCCAGACGGCTTCAAAACCCGAATCATCAGCTAGTTGTGCCTGCCAAAGAGTCTGTTCCAGGGAGAGACGCTCTCCGACATGTAAACCAAGAGGTATCTTCGTCATCGCACATTGCTTTGATACATCAGATAATTACCAATGACTTCTTGCGCTGAATGTAGAGCCCTTCGGACTTTGTGTCGGAAACGAGCGAATACGACTCCTCCAAGATACGACCCAGAGAATGAACGAGCATAAGTGACGCACCTACAGTCATACAGGCGTGCAGGCTGTTACCAGCATAAGTTTGAACGGGTTCAGAAGATGACGTCTGGGGTTTGTCATGACCCCATACAACAACGTCGGCATCTGCACCAGGTTGCATCTTGCCGGTTCGAGGATAAAGCCCAAAAATCTTCTCGGGTTTCGTCGCCACTAAGTTTATGAATTGGCAGATATCAATCCGCTTCTCAAAGACTCCCGAGTCGTAGATCACCATCAATCGCTCTTCCCGTCCCGGCACTCCGTTAGATCTGTGGTGGAAATATCCTCTGTCGTTGGTCTTCTATCGAGATTTGATCCCACTTCGAGGATTCGATCACCCTCAATCAGCGCGTCAGAATCCAACACACAGTGACTATTAACAACTTTGCCACCCCTGATTACTACCTTCGGCAACACTAGGAACCTCCAATTTGACTCTGCGCAGCATTGATGACTCTTTCAAGAATGTCACACCCATGATCAATCTCTTCCTTGGTGACGATGAGTGGCGGAGCAAGTCGAACGATGTTTGAGAATGATGACAGATATAGGCCGTCCTCTAAGGCCGAACTGATAATTCTTGACATCGCCAATGCATCTGGGCCCTTAGCATTAAAAGGGACTAGCGGTTCTCGAGTGCACGAATTCTTAACAAGTTCAACCGCCCAGAAGAGTCCCTTGCCACGCACATCCCCGATAATCGGATACTTGAGTGCAATCTCCTTCAGTCGGTCACCAAGATGGCTTCCCTGTCGGGCAGCATTCTCAATAATCCCGTCCCTGTGATACACCTCTAAAGAAGCCACTCCGCTCGCGCAAGCTAGTGGATGACCGCTGTATGTGAGTCCTCCAGGGAATGAATTCGATTTCAACCAAGACTCAAAGCGTTCACTGACCACCATCGCCCCCAGAGGCACATAACCCGAATTCAAGCCTTTAGCGACGCACATGATGTCAGGGGCTACACCCCAATGATCACATGCAAACCACTTTCCAGTTCTTCCAAAGCCGCTCATCACTTCATCAAAAATTAGGATGATCCCATGGCGGTCACATACTTCACGCAGACCCTTGAGATACCCGTCGGGAGGTACGAGAATACCGTTGGTCCCTGTGATTGGTTCCACGATCACAGCCGCAATTGACTTGGCACTCTCATATTGAAGAATCTCTTCAAGGTGAGGCTCACCCTGACAGACATTGCAGGGTTTCAGTGCTCGATTAGGACACTGAAAGCAGTATGGGTCGAGAATTCGGACGACTCCACCTAGACCTGGTTGATCCAACCATCGGCGAGGGTCTCCGGTAAGCGCTAATGCACCAGCCGTCGCCCCATGGTACGAGCGATAGCGAGCAATGATTTTTTGGCGTCCCGTGATTTGACGGGCTAGACGTACTGCGGTTTCCACCGATGCTGCGCCGCCCGTAGTGAAGAACGTTCGCTTCAAATCTCCTGGAACGACTTGAGCAATCGCATGAGCGAGACGACTACGCATGTCATTCGCCATTGAAGGCCCGATGTAACAAAGTCGTCCCGCCTGCTCTTGAATTGCTCTGACAACATCAGGATGCTGGTGACCGAGGTTCAGGTTGACCAATTGCGACTGAAAATCGAGGTATCGCTTTCCATAGCTGTCCCAGAACCAGCAGCCTTCGCCACCTTCAACCACCATCGGTGGAGTATCAGTCTGCAATGACCAAGACGTGATGTTGAATTTGCTATGGCTACGCGCAATCCAGGAAGAATTCAACGGTGTTGCATCCAAGTCATCACCCACGTTTCACCTCCGAACCAAATGAGGCCAACCTCGCGAGTGGTCGTCCCCCGCTCGCCGCTACACACGCAACGACTATCTCTCTTGGCAACGGTGCATCTTCTATCCGGAACGTGATGGTTTGGTGATGTGAACGAGTTCTTGAATCGAGCAAGTGCTTGATCGGGATATCAATGGGGCTTCCGTAGCCTCCAACTTTCTCGGCGGCAGGGAGAAGTTCCTTTCCACCTGATGCATCACGAAACTTGTTGCCAAAGAGAAGATTGTGGATGATCGCTGAGCCGTGTTCAACTTCACCTCCAATACCGACAATTGCAGCCTTACCATAGGCCTCGACTGGTTGGCCAAGCAGTTCTACGGTCCGAGCGCCGATTACCGAGCCGACCTGGCTTGCAATCTGGTCGGCGCTGGATATCAAATCGGCGGAAAACTCGGATGGATAAGGATTCTTGAATACGATGGCGACGATCGAAATTCGGAGAGGATGTTTCAGCAGTTGTCCGTTCTCGCGTGTCACTACTTCCAATCGCTCGACATGTTTACGTATTTCCAGCTGTACCACAGAACCTCCCCTGAGTGAGCTAATAGCAACCTCGCGCAAAGGATAGCAATCATCCGACCTGAGTGAACCGTTATTTCAATAACTGGACCGGTATTCAAAGAGTGATTTGCAAACATCGACAGTTCGCTGAATTTTGTCAAATTCAACTCATTCGTCTGGTGCATACGCTTGCGTAAGATCATCTGGCCTGAGCACAATCTCTAGTTTTTTAGGTTCGCCGAGTCCACGCTGGCATCGATACAAAAGCCACACCAATTGCCGTGACGTAATTTCAAGAGACTCTTATTGTCACTAGACGGCGTCTCGAGTATTGCCAAGCATGCGCGCAACTCCAACTAACGAGTCACTCGAGTTACGCAGTAGGTATCGAGACGCCTGTCCCCGAGTGGCTGATTGAAGGGGTTACCCCTTCGAGATTCGCGTGAACCGATGGGATCAATTCTTGCTGAAATTATCTGTTCCTCACTTGATGACGTGGGTCCTGCGAGCGGCCAACCACTGTGATCGACGATAATCGACGATCCAATGAACTTCTGTCCGCGCTCACTACCAACACGACTCGCAGCTGCAATATAGACCAAATTCATGTGAGCATGTGTCATGACCAACATGTTCGCCATTGTTGGAATCTTCTCAGGTTGATTTGGAATGGGAACCCAGTTTGCTGGTACACACAACAAATCTGCATTCTCAAGCGCAGGTAATCGGTACGACTCAGAGAACCAGCCGTCATAGCAGATGTGAATACTTATGCGTCCAAGATCTGTTTCAAATACCGGAAAGCCAAGATTTCCCGGACCGTATACCTGCTTTTCAATGGCCCATAGATGGGCTTTTCTGAACTTCCCGACAAACCCATTCGGTGACAGAAGCACCGCTGAGTTGAAAAGTTGACCGTCTTCAAATTCCACGATTCCTGCAACGAGGTGAATACCAAGCTCAGCGCAGGCGTCCATCCAACGCTGGCACGTAGGTCCATCTGGCACTTGTTCAGATACCGACTGCGCTTCTTCGCGTGAATTGAAACACCAGCCAGTGGTTGAGCATTCTGGAAGCACGACAAGTCGTGATCCACTTTTTGCTGCCTGACGAATTAGTTCAACTTGCGCAGATACATTCTCGTCTACTCGTAGGAATTTTGGATTGGTCTGAATACAGCTGATTTGAAACTCGGTAGCAGCTGTCATACATTCTCCTGATACCTCTCATTGGAGCTATGCCAATGTGAGGAAGATGAAATAATTTTACCAACGGTCTCTGCAGTACGACTGAGGAAAGTCACCATTGTGGCTATGCTTTCGGTCCTAAACCTGTCCGTTGGTCCTCCCGCCCAAACCGCCGCAATCATTCTCTTCGCATCGTTCACTGGGACTGCAACTGCCGATGCACCTTTGACAAGCTCGCCTTCAACAAAAGAGTAGTTCTTGGCTTGGAGAGTCTTGAGCTCGTCAAGCAGATTTCTTCGGGGCCGAGCAGTCCTGAACTTCTCAAGTGTCTCTGAATGGTGAGTCAATAACTCGTCATGTGGGAGTCGCGACAGAAACAGCCGGCCAGTAGCCGTACACCAAGCTTCCTGACTGAAGGGAACTCGCGTTGGAATTTGTCCAATTACTTTCGGACCTGGAGCTTGAGCAATTACCACAACTGAGCCACCGACAAAAAGATCGAGTCCACAAGTCTCCCCAACCTCACGAGCTAATGCTCGTATCTGAAACGTGATTTGCGCATCGACTTGACTCTGCTTCATTCCGAAGGGACTAAAGATGACACCACCAATTCCGAGACTGTAGGTCTTGCGGTCATCCTGTTCGACAATTCTCTCATTCTGCAGCGAAGTTAGGATACGTAACACCGTTGCCTTCGGAATTCCAAGTTTGCGCGCGACCTGACTCAGTCCGATGCCAGGATTAGAAGCGACAGTTCGAACTATCGCAATGGTCTTCCCGACCAACTCAGTTGTTCTCGTCTGGGGTTCCACAGTCATAGAACCTTGAATACCCGATATTCGACCGTACCTGCTTGTGACTTCCCGACTGCAACGGCCTGAATCCTATTTAGGAAGTCGTATTTCACCGAAGAAGTCGAGAACATGGGGGCTGTAACCAGCCGCAATGTCCCAGTTTGCTCCGCTATCCCAACGCCTTGATATGTCATGTAGATGAGATCGTTGTCATCGGTTTCTAGGACGAGTCGAACATCTAGCTTCATCGAGCCATCAGACTTGACCGACACCCAATCACCACCCGCCACGGGTAGGACTCGCCCTCTCATCGCAGGACCCACGAATTGCCCCGACATCACTGTCACTACGGTCAGCGCACTTTCACTCTGCCCAACCACGACTGGCGCAGGATCACTTATCCTTGCCGAGATCTCAAACAGAAATGCAGTTTCAATACCTTGAGATATTGGCACAATGATTCCCCCTCAATTACTTCATTCCGGACGCCACCTTGTGAAATGGCGATCCAATACAACCACAACTCCAAATACTAGAAGCCCCAGGATACACGATGAAAAAATTGCACCCCACATCTCCACGGTGTGAAGATTTGCGGACTCACGCCTGATGTATGCACCAAGCGTTGTAACGCTCCCACCGAAGTACTCAGCAACAATTGTGATGATGATTGCTGTGGGTGCAGCAGATTTCAGTCCTGCCATCAGGTACGATACGGAACGAGGAAGTACGAGATCGATAAACCGCTCGATAGTGCGAGCTGCCAGAGAATCAAATAGAGCATCATGCTCGCTCACCCCTGTGAATCCTCGGAGTGCATACAGAAACATGATCGGGAACAGTCCTACTGTGACAATTGCGATAATCGCTTCAGTACCAATTCCAAAGAAGACCGTGCAAATTGGGTAGATGGCAACCGTCGGTAGAGACTTTGCCAAAGCCGAATAGTTCTCCAGCATCTTCGATGTCTTCGTGAATCGAAACGTTGCGCCAGCAGCCACGATGCTGAGCAATGTTGCCAGCACGAGACCCGCAAATGCCTCGATAAGAGTATTGAGGGCGAAAGTATTCAACTTCACGAAGTTTTGAACATATTCGCCCACCACCTGCCGTGGCGTCGGCAGCAACAGTAAAGACACATCGTAAATGGCAATGTACATCTCCCAAAGTCCAAGAATGATTACGAAAAGGATTGTCGGAGTTCCGTACCGACGCAGCAATGAAGTATCCATGACTAGGCGGGTTTTAAATCGCTCTTCTTCGTTGAATCATATGCGTCAACTAACTTCCCACGAATCATCTTTATGCACTCAGAGAATTCTGGTCGGAGGCGCACACTGGCCGTTCTCTCAGAGCCGAGAGATATCAAAAGATCTGCGATAATTCGCCCCGGTCGAGCCGACATGACTATCACTCGATCGGACAGAAAGACTGCCTCGGAGATACTGTGCGTGATGAATATGACCGTCTGTGCCTGAGACTTCCGCAGAGTCAAAAGTTCTTGATTCATCTTGTCCCTGGTGATTTCATCGAGAGCCCCAAACGGCTCGTCCATAAGAAGTATTGGGGGACGGACGGTCAGTGCTCGTGCAATCGAAACACGTTGCTGCATACCACCCGAAAGTTGCCAAGGAAGTCTGTCTTCAAATCCGCTAAGCCCAACGAGAGCGAGCATCTCCTGGGCAACTGAAACTCGCTCTGATTTCGCTACCCCTAAGATTTTGAGCGGTAACGCTGTGTTTCTCAGAACTGATTTCCAAGGCAATAAAGTCGGAGCCTGAAAGACGAATGAATACTTTCTCGCCTTTCGGGCTTCGGCTGCCGAGATTCCACCTAATTCTATTGTCCCGGAACTCGGAGACTCCAAGTCTGCAAACATTCTCAACAAAGTTGATTTTCCACACCCTGACGGACCGATAATCGAGACGAATTGTCCAGCTGGAATGGTGAGGTCGACATTGTCAACTGCCAGAAGATCGCCACCTTGAGAGGGGAATACTTTCGAAACACCGCTAGCCCTTATTTGTGCGCCGACCTCCATGTCACTCCCCTTTCTTTGGTTCCAGAAATTGATTTAGAAGTAGTTCTGACGCCCACCTAAGGCAAGACGAGCCGCCAATCGGATGAACGAAACAATAATCCCACCCAGAGCGCAAGTTGCTAGCACCGTACAATAGAGCGATTGGGGCTCGATGGTGTAAAACTGCCACGAACTCAGAATGACCACTCCTAGGCCATTCCTGGATCCAAATGGGAGTTCCGCGACAATGGCTCCAACTACTGAAAAGGCTGCGGAAGTCTCCAATCCAACGAAGATAAGTGGTAGGGCGTACGGAAGCTTGACCGCAATCAGGATTGCCCAACTCGATGCATTGTACGTCTGCATTAGTTCGATTGTCTCACCTGGAACGGACTGAATTCCACGAGCCGTGGTAATCGCGGAAGGGAAGAACGTAAGAAAGGCAGCCACGACCGCTTTGCTCAATGTTCCGACTCCAAAAAACAGAACGACAGCAGGAGCGATCGCAACAATTGGCACTGTTTGAGCAATGACGATTAGGGGGAGTAGCGAACGCCTTATTAGGTCCTTCTCAGCGATCAAAAGTCCGCATACCACTCCCAGAAATGCACCTAGACATAGACCTGCGACTGAGCCACCACCAGTCACGAGCATATTCTTGAGCAAAAAGAAAATGAATAAATCACCATTGATGTCTCGTGTCATGAGTTTTAGCCAAAGACTTGCTACAGAAGGCATGGTCAATGGGTCGACTCGAAGAATGAGACGCACCACTTCCCACAATCCGACAAGGCCAACAACCACGATGACGCCACGAAGAACGCCGAGGGCTGCTGGAGATTTTGAGCCGTCTACGTCAACAAAGTGGGAGGTATCTCCCAACTTCACTTCGTCGTCGGTGTCACCGACATCACTCGGCACTGATGCCAGCCTTTCTTGCCAACGCTTCGAGGCCTCGGATTGGATTGCTTCCAAGTGCAGTCAGTATCGGTTCGCTGCATCCGGCATCAACCCACTCTTCGATTTTTGATAGCGCCTGGCTGATGGTACCACACGCTGTCACAGATCGAACCAACGAGTCGGGCACGTGACGCATTGCATTTTCGATCTCCAGTTTGGTAGCGGGCCATTTCGCATCACACCTCACTCGTTCAACAAGATCAGGATCGGCTCCGCAATACTCAGCAATATGCGGCTGCTGGGCAATGTATTGAGTCAGGAACGCTTTGCATTCCTTTATCGTGTCTTCGGGATGCGTATCGTCTGCTAAGTAACCGATTAGTTGAGGTACCTGAAAACTGCAAAAGTTCTTGTCGGCCTTCTTTGCCCCCAGCTCGGCTTGCTTTATGGCCGCAACCGTGTAAGACGGGGGCAATAGAAAGTCGAGGAGAACTCCCTCCGCGACTTCCCCAGCAAGTTCCACCATTCTGGGTCGGACTGCGCCGATGAATATGGGAATCTGATAAACGCGCCTTTCGTCATCACTCGGACCGTCAAATCGTATTCGATCAACATTGACAAACTCACCCTGATAAGTGACGGTTTCGCCCTTTAGTAAGTTCGATACGACCGTAACAATTTCACGCATCGCTTTCAAAGGTTTTATGTTTGGTAATCCTGTTTGGCTAGCAAGCGGCTCCCACCACGCACCAAGGCCTAGTCGAATTCTTCCAGGCGCGAGCATCTCAAGCGTCTTGAAGGCGAGCGCCAACAAAGCCACATTTCTAGTCCGATACGGGAGGACTCCACTGCCCACTTTTATTCGGCTGGTTCCAGCCGCAATCAAGGAAATCGGTACCATCGCATCTACAGTCAGTCGGCTTTCGCCCACCCAGACACTTTGAAATCCAGCTGTTTCGGCCCACTGCGCTTCCTCCACGATGGCCCGGGCGCCACCATGGAACCCACACTTGCCAGAATCAATCATGATTCCAATGTTCGGAAGCGTAGTCATAAGGGCTCCGATATTTTCCCTGGTCAAGCTCTGATCAACGAGGCGTAAAAATCATCGAATCCTGACTCGTCTAGAGGAAACATTGGCCTACAAAGTTTCCGGTAAGAGAATTTCTCATATTCAGACGAAGTCACACCGATACCCTTGCAATACAGAGTTGCTGTCGAGAGTGGTTCAAAGACAGGTCGAAAATACATTCGAGACTTCAGCAATATGTACTTATAATCCAAAGGATCTACACCTAGGCTTGTAAAAACCCCGAGATCCCACGGTTCTTGGAGCTCCTCGGTAATCACAATCAAAGCGTCTTCTGTCTCAAATGCAACTGATCGCCCCATTCTGGCTCTAACTCCAGTCAGCTGCGGGCCCTTGATGACATACTCTCCAGCAGATATAGTCCTTACACGTCCTGACAGTTCGAGAGGCTCACCTCGTTCACCTATCGCAGCCATTTCTGTCTTTCCCCCAATTGCGACGGAAACACTTGTGCCAACTCCGTATGAAATCAACAGAGATACTGCTTCTGGATCCCGGATCGGTCCAACGGCAATCGACGAGAGTCCGGCCTTGAGCGCCTCACTCAGTACATACATCACGTCCTGTGTGCCGCCTGATGCGCAGTTGTCAGCGTGGTCAATCAACAGAATCGGCCCAGTGTCCAGCTCCTTCGCATGCTGCAGAGTCCTTGGGAGTGGGCTGTCCACCCAGACAAAATCGTGACGCGAATTCCAGACATCTCTCGCAATCTCCCTGCAGAACTCGTCACCGAGTCGGCGATTGCGATCTGTTACTACTACGACGCTGCAGCCTGCCTCTTTGACGTCTGCCATGGGGAATCCGCCAAAGGAGCTTGCGCACAGGACGTCGGGGTGCGACTCAGCGGTCTTTGCTGCATTGGCAAATTTACGCATTGCCCCCTCATCGGTATTCATCTTCAGCGTGTGCGCAAGAATTGGGATTCTCTGGAACGAAATCTGGGGGGTAACCTCGCCACGCAAATATCGGAGCAACGCAGACCCGGCACGGATCCCTGTTTCAAACATGTCCACATGCGGATAGGTCAGATAACCAGCAATAATGTCACAATTCGACACCATCTTCGCTGTAACGTTCGCGTGCAAGTCGAGAGAGACGGTAATCGGCAACTGAGGAAACTCGGAACGGACTCGTTCGAGCAGCTCCCCATCGGCATCATCTTTCCCGTCGGCGACAATCATCGCGCCGTGTAAGTCAAGCATGATGGCGTCGCATCCGTGTGAGATAGACTCAAGAATCACTTCCACGAATTGTTCAAATGCGGACGCTTCGACAGGACCACTTGGAAGGGCATAGCCAGCGAGCGGAACCGCCACCTCCGCTCCAGCAGATTTAGCAACGTGTAGTAAGCCCCCAATTCCTGTTCTTGTTCCCGACATTGCATCCAAAGCCTCGCTCCCGAGATATGGACCGCGGGGCCCGAACGAACCCCACGACGTTTTAATAGGAGAAAACGAGTTCGACTCATGCACGAGGTGCACGACAACGAACTTCATACCCACTTTTAACCCTCAGTCCGGAATGGTCTTGACTTTATGCATTGGTGGATATAAGTTAGCAAATGACCGGCTGTAATAGACCGTCGGTTCATTACAACAACAAGGGGGAATCAACTGATGATTAACAAAAAAATTCTAGCGCTGCTAGCTGGTGGAGTGCTGGGACTCACAGTACTAGCGGCTTGTGGATCTTCCGACGACGCATCTACAGATGATGCCGAGACTTGCACAGAGACGACAACCGTGAAGATAACCCTGCAATGGGTGGTCCAGGCACAATTCGCAGGAAATTTTGTCGCCAAAGACCTTGGTTACTACGACCAAGAATGTATCGATTTGCAAATTCAGCCTGGCGGTCCAGACATCAATGCGGTCCAACTGCTCTTGACGGGCGATACGGATCTTGCTGGCATTCAGTTCGGCTCCGTATTGACCTCGCGCGAAGCAGGGGCGGATGTCATCACCATTGGCCAAGTCTTTGAACGAAGCGCTTACTCGCTCGTTTCGTTCACCGACAAGGGAATCAATACACCTGACGACATTAAGGGCAAGTCAGTCGGGCTCTGGGGCGGTTTCGTGCCATCATTCTCGGCGATGGTTGGCAAGCACAACTTGGTACAAGACAAGGACTTCACCACCTTCAACCAGGGCTTTGATGTGCTTCCGTTAATCAACGAAGAGGCAGACATGATAAGTGCCATGCGATACAACGAGTATGCACAGGCGCTCGCCGCGGCCAAGGGTCGTGAGCTAACAGTTTTCGATTTCGGGGCCGACGGTACGTCGGTTATGGAGGACACGATTGCGACCACACGTTCGTGGATTGATGCAAATCCCGATGTTGTCGTCAAGTATCTGAAAGCGACCATGAGGGGCTGGATGTACTGCCGTGACAATCCGGGGGAATGTGTAAAGATCGTTTTAAAGAATGGTTCTGCACTTCAGGAGAACTATCAAACATGGCAAATGAATGAGGTGAACAAGCTCATCTGGCCGTCGACATACGGGCTCTTCAGCCTGAGCCCTGAAATGTTCAAACAGTCAGCCGGCATTCTCTTCGAGACGGGTGTCATCAAGAAAGCAGCTGTTTACGAAGATGTGGTTGATCTCTCGTTCCGAGACCAAGCTGCAGCTGAGCTCGCGAGTGAGGATCTCAAGGGTTCAGGCTTCACTGCTCAGACCCTTGACCCTGCGAAATTATTCGGAGGCTGACCGATTTTCCCTCCACGTAGGTGCCACTTGGCGCTTACGTGGAGGGTGGCCGGTTACCTGGTTGTGCGCCTGAAGGATTATGTGAGGAGTGATTTCTAGAATTCTTACGGAGAAGTGCATTTGCGTTGATTCGCAGTTGAAGACACTCTGCGCAAAGTGACCCAGAAGGAGTGAATTCGTGAATCGAGTCCCCGGCTCGGAACATTACGAACATGGCGATTCGTACATGAGGGGTGAGCGTGTTCTTGCGGAGACAGGTGCAGCACCAAAGGCACTCCACTACTGGCGGAATATCGACCCAACCATTGGCCCAGATCTCGACCGGATGCTTGGACAATTCTGTTTCGGTGATGTCTGGGTGCGTGATGGGCTTGACTATCGGACTCGCCGACTTATCACCATCGCAGCCATAGCAGTACTGGGACGCCCGACGCTGCTACGTACCCACATCAAGGGTGCTCTCGACCAGGGTCTCACTCGGGAAGAGATTCTTGAGGTTTTTATTCACTTGATTCCATACGCGGGATTTCCAGTTGCCCTCTCATCGGTCGAGGTTGCAGCTGACGTATTCCGAACGATTGATCAACCGTAATTGCATGCGAACTCTCATCCGTGGGGGCACAGTTGTCAGCCAATGCGGGAGCGGTATAGCCGATGTCTTTATATCTGGACACAGGATTTCTGCAATTTTTGATTCTGTAGATCATACTTTTCCTGGTCTCGCTAGTGAGTGCGACCTTGTAGTTGACGCACGGGGAAAGCTTGTCATCCCCGGAGGCGTTGACGCACACACCCACTTGGAGAGCATCGGACAAGGTACTTACGTACCCGACACTTTTGAGACTGGGACACGCGCAGCTGCACTCGGAGGAACGACAACAATAATTGACTTTGCCTCGCCGACGCCAGGACAATCGATGTACGAAGCCGTTGAAGGGCACTATTCACGAGCGAATGGATCATGCGCGGTTGATTACGGCTTTCACGTTTTCACCGTAGGCGCCAGCCCGTCAGTTCTTCATGACATGTCCGAGCTTATAAAGGACGGCATTACAAGCTTCAAAATGTTTATGGCATATCCCGGACGCCTCTACTCGAATGATGGTGAGATTCTTCGTGTCATGCAACATGCCTCCGAGTGTGGTGGTCTTGTCATGATGCACGCCGAGAATGGGATTGCGATTGATGTGCTTCGCGAACAAGCGATAGCTAGAGGCGATGTGCTCCCTCGATTCCACGCAACAACACGACCTTCAATTCTTGAAGCCGAGGCCGTCAATCGAGCCTCAGTTCTTGCCCAGATTGCTAACGTACCGCTGTACATCGTTCACCTATCATCAGAATCTGCATTGAATGCCTTGACAAGAGCTCGGAGTCGGGGGCGAAACATCTTTGCAGAAACATGTCCTCAATACTTGTTTCTAGATGAGTCAATGCTTAATGGCCCCTTTGAGCAGAGTTCGCGATTTGTTTGTAGCCCACCACTCAGACCAAGAGAGCAACAAGAAGCACTGTGGACCGGGCTTCGAAATGACGAACTACAAATTGTCGCAACGGATCATTGCCCTTTCTGCTTGTGGCAACGCGAACTTGGTAGAGACGATTTCCGCAAGATTCCTAATGGACTTCCCGGAATTGAACACAGGGTCGAGCTTCTGTATAGCGGTGTCAAGAATGGTTACATCTCACCTTCTCGTTGGGTGGAGTTGCTATCGACTAGTCCTGCCAAAATGTTCGGTCTATTCCCACAGAAGGGTGTGATTGCGCCTGGCTCAGACGCGGACATTGTCATATTTGACCCTTCTAAGTCTCGGAAGATTTCGGCATCAAACCACTCCATGAATGTCGACATCTCCGCATATGAGAACATCGTCACTTCAGGCACTGTTGACACCGTACTCTTAAGAGGAAAACCAATCGTTGTTGACGGTAGGTACATCGGTCGCCAATCTGACGGCGTCTTTCAGAAGCGAGATCTATGCCAGTATCTGCTTTAGGCGAATTGGGACATCATCTACAATGTGCTGTTCACTCGACTTAGACGATGTTCTTACTTGAGGTCAGATAACCCGATGTCTTTGGCCGCTGAGCCCGACGTCGTGATAGTCGGTGCCGGATTGTCCGGCGTTGCCGCTGGTTGTCGTCTGCGTCAACTCTGTCCTGAGCGAACATTTCTCATCCTTGAAGCTAGAAGTGCAAGTGGTGGGACTTGGGACCTATTCCGTTATCCAGGAATACGTTCCGATAGCGACATGCATACCCTTGGCTACAGCTTCAAACCTTGGACAGAGGCGAGATCGATAGTGGACGGTGAGTCAGTTCTTCACTACATTCGTGACGCAGCTACGCAGTTTGATCTTGACAAAAACATGCAATTCAATCGACGCGTGACGAGAGCTAACTGGATGTCGTCAATTTGTCGCTGGATCTTAACAATTGAAGATAGGGCAACTGGAGCGCTTGAGCAGATCAGTTGCAAGTTTCTTCATGTTTGTGCTGGGTTCTACAACCATGACTCTGGCTTTTCTCCGCAGATTCTCGGATCCGAGAAATTCCAGGGTCGAATCGTTCATCCCCAGTTCTGGCCACAGGAACTCAAATATTGTAACGCGAGGATTATCGTCGTTGGCTCAGGTGCGACTGCGATGACTCTCGTTCCCAAATTAGCTCAGCATGCTAAGCGTGTCGTAATGCTGCAACGATCTCCTACGTATGTGTTATCACGTCACGAGTTTGACCCATTGGCCCGTTTGTTGTTCCAAATTCTTCCTGATGATGCCGCATTTCAAATAGTCCGCTGGAAAAATGCAACTAGACATCGTCTCATCTATCAAATGTCGCGGCGATATCCCCGAATCATGCGTAGATACTTCCTCAATGGTGTGCGAACAAGACTACGTAATAATTTCGACTGGGAAAAACATTTCATTCCTAGTTATGCCCCATGGGACCAACGCCTATGTATAGTGCCGGATGATGATCTCTTTGAGGCGATCAATTCTGGAGTTGCGGATGTTGTCACTGATCAGATTCTTTGTTTTGAGAAAGAGGGACTAGTTTTGGCATCTGGCATACACTTGGCGGCCGATATCGTCGTTCTCGCAACTGGTCTTGAAATGACAATACTTGGAAGGATCAACCTTTCAATAGATGACAATCCAGTCGATTTGGCTCAGGAGTGGACTTACAAAGGTTTTGCTTATTCAAATGTACCAAATCTCAGTTCTTCGAATGGCTACATCAATGCGTCATTCGGAATTCGCGCTTCAATGACAAGTGTCTATCTCTGTCGAATTCTAAACCATATGCGTGCAACTTCGTCGCGTGTTTGCACCCCAAGGCTCCGGCCCGCAGATCGAAAGATGGCGAAGACTGACCCCACCAATGGATTCAAACCGGGATATTTTCAGCGTGCCGCTAACCTTTTCCCACAGGAAGGTAGTCACGCGCCCTGGATGAACGTGCAAGATTACCGTTACGACCGACGAGCATTCTTGTACTCACAAATGGACGATGGAGTACTCGAGTTCAAGTAACTTACGCTTTATCTGTCAACCTAGTCCTTTGCTCGTCCAAGTGATGCCATAACTGGCATGATTCGTTCACCGTAGGCCTCGAGCGTCTGCTCCTTGCCGTCGTGCTGCAAGTAGATCGAGAACTGGTCGACACCGAGCGACTCGAGTTCCTTCAATCGACGCACATGTTCATCGACGCCGCCGAGAATGCAGAAGCGGTCGACGATCTCGTCGGGCACGAAGTTGGTGTGCGTGTTGCCGGCACGACCGTGCTCGTTGTAGTCGTAACCCTGACGGCCCTTGATGTAGTCGGTCAGCGCCTTG
>Ga0194121_10005683_pt1 | contig 17107 bp, 14 predicted proteins | sample TA2MahCa50mmetaG_FD_148609 | JGI IMG/M metagenome (GOLD analysis project Ga0194121, IMG submission 148609) | Freshwater microbial communities from Lake Tanganyika, Tanzania - TA2015020 Mahale Deep Cast 50m | ecosystem: Environmental > Aquatic > Freshwater > Lake | place: Tanzania: Lake...
TACGCGCCACGCCCGGCCCCGAGGCGTGGATGTGGCCGGCGGCCACCGCCCTGCTCGCGGCCCTTGCGCTTGCCTTCGGCGTCATCGGCGGGCTCACCGGCAAGCGATAGACATATTATCCCCCGCCAATATATTTGCCGCACACAACACTCTACCGAAAAATCCCTAAAATATTTTCCCGCGCTTGACAAGTCACCCAAATTGTTGCCACCGCTTAACGAGGACGGTTAAGAGCCATTAACCCAGTTCATATTCTGTTCATTGCCGGCGGCCTCGAAATAAGTGATAATGTGTTCAGGACGAAACAGTCCTACGGCCGCAGCAAAAAAAAGCAGCGGCCGATAAAAGGTAGGGCCTCAAGAGCGGCTTGCGCCGCTCGACAGTCCCCCTCCAGCACGCAGCAATATCGGCTCCGCATACCATTTTCCGCCCACCCTCCCGAGGGTGGGCGATGCATTCCGTGGCAAATGAACGTGCCGCATCCACACTCCGCCAAGACCCCGAGCCGGAGCCTCCGCCCCTCCGATGCGCCACCTTCCGCCCGGACCCGATGCCTGCGGATCGACCGGTCACAGAGGACTTCCCCTCCGGCGGCGAATCTCTCGGGCCATGAATCCCGAGACCATCCGAAAAGTGGACCGCTGGCTGGGCGTTCCCATGGCCGCGGCCCTGTCCGCGCACCGCGTCATCTTGCGGCGCCTGGGCCGCGAGCGCGCCGCTCAGGGCCCCATCCGCAAGATCATGTTCATCAAGATGACCGAGCAGGGCGCCACCCTGCTAGCCTACCGCGCGATCGAGGAAGCCATCGCCCGGGTCGGCCGCGAAAGCGTCTATTTCTGGACGTTTGAAGAAAACCGCGCCATCCTTGAGTCGCTGCGGATGCTGCCGGCCGAGAACCTCCTCTGCGTCCGCTCGAAAAATCCCGTCCACTTTGTCCGGGACGCCCTGCGCGTTCTCAAGCAGGTGCGCGTCCTGGGCATCGACGCCACCATCGACCTGGAGCAGTTCACCCGCGCGCCGGCCATCCTGGCGTACGTCACCGGGGCCACCCGCCGCGTGGGCCTCCACCGCTTTACCAGCGAGGGGCCCTATCGCGGCGACTTGATGACCCACCGAGTGCAATACAATGCCTACGTCCACACATCGAAATTGTACTACGCGCTGGCCCTTGCGCTGTTCAGCGACCCGGACGAGCTTCCGCTGATCAAGGAGAAACTGCCCGACCGCCTGGGAGGGACGCTCCCCCAGGTCGAGCCGACGCCCGAAGAACTGCAGCGCGTGCAAGGCATCCTGGACCTCGCGGCCGGGCGCCCCGTCAACCGCCCGCTGGTTTTGCTCAACCCCAACGCCAGCGACCTGCTGCCGCTCCGCAAGTGGCCGTCGGAGCGTTTCGCGCAGCTTGCGAGACGCATCCTCGAGGCGCACTCCGAGGTGGATATTGCCTTTACCGGCGGTCCCAACGAGCAGGACGCGGTCAACGACGTCGTGCGGCAGGTGCGATCGGAGCGCGCCTTCAGCGTGGCCGGGCGGACCAGCCTGCGCGACCTTTTCGTCCTCTATACGATGGCGGACGTGCTGGTTACCAACGACAGCGGACCCGCGCACTTTGCCTCGATGACGAACATCAATCTCATTGCCCTGTTCGGTCCGGAAACGCCCTTGCTGTACGGACCGCTGGGCCCGCGCAGCCAGGTGGCCTGGGCCGGGCTGGCCTGCAGTCCCTGCGTGAACGTATTCAACCACCGTTTTTCGCCGTGCAAGAACAACCTCTGCATGCAAGCCATTACGGCCGACGAGATCTACGACCGGGTGGCCGATTGCCTGTTTTCCTTGACCCCCTCGATTGCGAGGCTCTCGGGATCCAACCAGGGGCGTCCGGCCTCGTCCTCCCGCCAGTCAAAACCCAGGAGACGCCGCGCCGCTTCCGCTCGACGCAGCAGTCCTGGCGATGTCCGCCGCCGGGCTCGTAAACGCCGACATCGGAAAATCCGGTCGCTTGCAGGACCTGCTTCATCAACGCTGCGGTCCAGATAAAACGATGCCCGTGCTCGGTAAAGATGTTGTTGTAGAAGAACAGCCGGCGGTCCTCGTCGAGTCCGCGCAGACCGAGGGCACGCAAGCGCGCGTCCGCCTCTGCGTAGCGCCCTCGCGTCAGGGCATTCTGGACGTAGGTTTCGATCTCGGGATCGGCCGCGTCGAACGCTTGCAGTTTCTCGAACGTCGGACACACTACCCGAAAAACACCGCCGGGCCGCAAGACCCGATGGGCCTCCGCGAAAAAGTGGAGGGCTCCCTCAAACGGCACGTGCTCGATCACGTGCTCGGTGAAAATCACGTCCATGCTCTCGCTGGGAAACGCCAGGGGGCGGGTGACGTCCTGCCCCTCTTCGTTAAGAATCAGCCAGCCCTCGCGGTTGCACCAGTGCCAGCCAAATATCACGCAACGCTCGCCGGGCGCGGTCCGCGCCAGGTAGGCCTCGATCTGGCGGGGGCCGCGGCGCAGCAAGGGACGCTTGATGATGACCTTGAGCCGGCGCACCAGTTCGTCGAAGTCGGCCCTCCACTCTCGGAGGGAATCCACGACGCCCCCTTCTCACCGCTGCGATGCCTTCCTGCAAGGGAGAACACACAACGAGATCCTCAAGGAACAGCGCGCTGTAGCTTGCGCAGGCGCCCTCCGGGAGGGTGTATCCGTGGGTGGCTACCCGCATGCGGGCAAGCAGGTCGCCGGCCGCCTCATGCTCCATCATCATCACGCTGATGGGCTGGAACACGGTGGCAAAGCAAGCGACGGCGGTGCGATCCGCCTCCAGCCCGGTCACGTAGGGGAAGAGAACCTGCTCCTCGGCCCGGCTCGGACGGTCACCCGGTGATTCAATGTACCCCAACAAGCGGCACGGGACCTCGCTCCAGATCGCCACGCGCGAGATGACCCGCATCGCGCGTCACGCATGGCAGATCGAGGGCCACCCTTTGGCGGCCGCCGCTACTTGAACGAGGCGCGCCCGCCCAGGGTGAGGATGGTGACCCTCCCGGCCAGGTGACTCACGCGCAGCATCTCGTTACCGATGCGGAAGATGAGAAAGCCGTCGCCGCTGCCGACGGGTGGTCCGAACTGCTCGCTCAGGCCGTCCAGGGGGTCGCCCTGCCGCAGAAGGACCCTGCCTCCGCGGCGCACGGCGTGGCCGTTGACCCAGTACACCGCGCCGCCCTCGTCAAAGGTCACGTTCATGAGCGTGGAGATGTGGCTCGACCGGTACCGCCAGGTGGCCAGTTCTTTGCGATCGTCGTGGGGATACCCGGCGACGCGCAAGACCTCGTCCCGCGACATCCCCAGACGGACGCCCCTGATGTCAAGCGGGTCGCTGACCGCGTTGACCACGAGCTGCCGGATGGGCGGCCCGACTACACGCGGGGATGGGCTGGGCGAAGTGGCCATCGGCGACAGGGACGCGACGACACCGGGCGGCGCCGAGTCAACCACGCTGGCGGGACGCGGCCGGGAAGCCAGCATGGCCACGGCAACGACCGCCACCAGACACGCCAGCCACGCCACGTCCCTCCGCATGCGGAGAACTTCAGTCCCGACCAGGGCCCGCACCTCTCGCGGGCGGGGCAAATTGCCTCCAACGAGCCCCGCGTGAGCGTGACACTCCACACTGTGTGGTGTCAGGTCCAGCGGTGGGCCCGACCTCGCTGGTGTCGGGTCCAGCGGTGGGCACGACCTGCCCGACGACCGCGGGAAGAGGAAGCCGTGGGAACCGACCGGAGTCTTGGGCAAAACGGTAAAGGGCGCTCCCCTGTGCGGGCGCGAAGTTCTCGGATGAGGAGTCGAGCATGCTGGTGCGCGCGGTTGTGGCGTGGAAGTCTTAAGAATCTGGGTATTTCCCGTGTTTCTCCTGATGGTGGCCGGCGCGCTGGCCACCATCGAGTATCGCACGCATACGGCCGATCGCGCCGCGGGACGGGCGCGCACCACGCGCTTTACGCGGCGCTTGAGCGGCGCGCTGGTCATCGCCGCCATCGCCCTGCTGGTCCACTTCGGGCCGACCACGGTGGCCGCCACCGCGTCGCGTGAAGAGATCGAGCGACTGTCCTACTACTGGGTGTCCGTCGTGGCCCTCGCGTTGGTGGCCATCGCGCTGGCCTGCTGGGACGTGCTCGACAGCGTCCGTCACCTGGGGCACCACTTCAGCGACCTGGAGAAGGAAGAAATCGATCGCCTGCGCACGGAGATTGTTTCGCGCAAGAAAAAGAGCGATCAGCCCGGGGATTAGTCAAAGCCGGCACGACCGGCAGCTACGACGCCTTGCGCAGCAGGTCCACGAACGCCGCGCGCTGGGCCGGCAGATTTCCCGGACATCGTTGGCGCGCTTCGCGTCCGCCGCGGACGGCACGCTGACGCAGCCGGCCGTTGCCTACTTCTTGACCTGCGCCTGGCAGTACCAGCGGTTGGAACTGGTGATCGACACGCGCACCCGCTCGCCGACCATGTTGCCGGCGTGGAGCACTTCGACGAGGTGACCGTCCACCACGGCGAGACCGCTTTGCAGGTTCGAGCCGAAGGTGTCGTCGATGTACGCCTCCGACTCCTGGCCGCCGCGCAGCGGCCGCAGCCGGTCCTCGGCCTCTTTGCCGTGCAGCGTGTGCAGGTCGATGCGATCACGGGGATATTCGCGGTCCACCCGCAAATGCACCGGCCGCCGCGTCTGCTTTTCCAGGCGCTGCATCTCCTCACCCTCCCAGCCCACCATCAATTGCGCCACCCGGGGATGCACGGTGGCTTTCACCGATTCCGCGCGCGGGTCCAGCGCCATGCGGCGGATCTCGCGCTCGGCGCGGATGCGGATGGTCTGGTAGGTGTTCACCGTGCCCACTCCCTTGCAGTGGGAGCAATTTTCGCGCAGCGTGTCTTCGAGATCGCGTCCCACGCGCTTGCGGGTGATCTGCACGAGACCCAGGTCGGTCATGCCCACCAGGTGCGTCGTGGTGCGGTCGCGCTTGAGCGCCTCGGAAAGCGCGTTCATCAGGCGCACCTTGTCGTCGTGACGGTCCATGTCGATGAAGTCCACGATGACGATGCCGCCGATGTCGCGCAACCGCATCTGGTGGGTGATTTCCTTGACCGCTTCCAGGTTGGTTTTCAGAATGGTGTCAGAGAGGTTGGAGCGTCCGATGAATTTTCCGGTGTTGACGTCGATGACGGTGAGCGCTTCGGTCTTGTCGATAATCAGGTGCGCGCCAGAATCCAGCCACACCTGGCGGCGCAGCGCCTTGTCGATTTCCTTGTCGATACCGTGCAGCTCAAACAGGGGACGGCGGTCGTTGTGCAGGTGCACGCGCGTCTTCAGCTCTGGAGAAAAAATCTCCATCAACTCCAGAATCTTTTCATACTCCTGCGCGGAGTCGACGATCAGCCGGTCGACATCCTCGGTGAACAGATCGCGGATCACCTTGTAGACCAGTGTCAGCTCCTGGTGTACGAGCGAGGGCGGGCGCATTTTCTTGCCTTTTTCCTTGATGCGCTCCCACAGTTTCACCAGCGCCTCGAGATCGCGGACCAGCTCTTCCCTGGTGCGCCCCTCAGCGGCGGTGCGCACGATCAAGCCCACCCCCTCGGGACGGTTGCTGTCGGCCACCGACTTGAGCCGGCGGCGCTCTTCCTCGCTCTCGATGCGCCGTGACACGCCCACGTAAGAAGCGGTGGGAAGCAGCACGAGGTAGCGGCCCGGCAGCGTGATCCCGGTGGTAACCCGCGCCCCCTTCGTTCCGATGGATTCCTTGACGATCTGAACGATCGTCTCCTGACCCACCTTCAGGATGTCCTTGATGGACGCGTTTCTAAACGCATCGTATTCCTCTTCGCCCATGCCGGCTTCGAGGTCGTCCTTGCACAGGAATGCGTTGCGCTCCAGCCCGATGTCGACAAACGCGGCCTGCATTCCGGGGAGGACGTTGGCCACCCGCCCCTTGTAGATGGAGCCGCTCTGACGCTCCTCACGCTCGATGTAGATCTCCATGAGCGTGCCGTCTTCCAGCACCGCGACCCGGCTTTCCAGATCGTCGACGCTGATGAATATTTCCTTGTACATCCTCCGCCCAGACCTCTTTCAATTGTTGCGGCCCCAGGCAGTGATCCAGGGGGAGTCGCCTTCGGCGCCCCTGGACCCTCACCCAGATGCCGCGTAACTCTTTAGGCCGCGCCTCCGCCAAGCGCGCGCAGCTTGCGCAGCAGCTCCGGGGAATCGACCGGCCGAAATATGTGGGCATCCGCTTCCGCCGGGACTTTCTCGCGCCATTCGCAGATGAGCAGCATGCGGAGATGACTCCCCGCGGCCATGGAAATTTTCTTCATCTCGCTGAGCAGGTTGTCGGCCCGAATCTCCGGGACCTGCGAGTCGATCACCACGATGCCGGGCCGCTGGTCTTGCACCACCTGGAGAGCGTCCCGCGCCGTGTTGGCCTGGATAGCGTTGATCCCTTCCTCGTTGAGCGTGCGACGGACGGTTTCCGACATCTGCCGATCGCGCTCCAGGATCAGCACCAGGTCGCCGCCGGAACGCCCATTCTGCTCGGGCTTGAAGCGCGGCAGCCCGAAGGTGAAGGTAGTGCCCACGCCCTCGGTGCTCTCCACGGTCACGGTCTCGTCGTGCGCGTCCATGATGCGCTTGATGATGTACAGGCCGAGACCGGTGCCGCGGCGCTCGTCGCTTTTCACCTGGGCGAACTTGCTGAACAAACGCTGGATCTGGTCGCGCGGGATGCCTTTACCGGTGTCGCTCACCGAGACGGCGACACGGCGCTCCTCGGGCACCGCACGCACGGTGATCACGCCCTTTTCGCGGGTAAATTTGATCGCATTGGAGAACAGGTTGATGAAGACTTCCTTGACCTTGTCGCGGTCGCCGTACACGATGATGCTCTCGTCCACCTGCGCTTCCATGCGCAGCTGCTTGGGCGCGGCCAGCGGGCGGAACATCTCATGGATTTCCGATACCAGGGCCTCCAGGTTGAACAGACCCGGGTTGAAGAGCATCTTGCCCGCTTCCATGCGGGTGATTTCAAGAATATTGTCGATCAGGAACTGGAGCGTCTTCGACGAGCGGATGATTGCTTCGAGGAATTCTTTCTGGGTGGGATTGATCTCACCCAGCTTGGGATTGAGCAGCAGCTCCGTGTACCCCATCACGGAGGCCAGCGGCGACTTCAGGTCGTGCGTGATAGTGGCCAGGAAGTCTTCCTTCATCTGCTCGATCTCGCGCTCCTTGGTGATGTCGCGGAACACCAGGATCGAGCCGGTGATCTTCCCTTCCTCGTTGTGGATCGGCGCCGAGGTGATGAACACCGGCACCTTGCCGCCGTCGCGCCGCAGCACGAACACGTTGTCCACGCCGGAGTCGAATTTCGCCTGGGTGTCCATGGAGATGCGCAGCGGGCAGTGGCGCTGGCACCAGACCTCGTCCACGGTGTGGCACCCGATGAACTCCGAGCAGAACTTGCCGGCCATTTCCACGTGGCCCCAGCCGGTGATATTCGAGGCGGCGGCGTTCCAGGTGAGCACGCGGCCGGCCGTGTCGGTGGTGAACACGCCTTCTGGCATGTTGTCGATGAGCACCTGGAGCTGGGATTTTTCCGAAGCGAGGTCCTGGAACAGGAAAATGTTTTCCAGGGTCATCGAGAACATCTTGGCGAAAATCTCGACCCACTGGAGCTCCATGGTGGTCCACACGCGCGGCTTGGACGTCATGAGCGCGAGCGCGCCGATGGCCATGTTGCGGCCCATCAAGGGCGCCCACAGGAGCCCGCGGATCTCTTCCTGGCGGGCCACCGTCTCCAGGTTGGCAAAGCGGTTGTCCTTCAGGCAGTCCTTGACCTGGAAGGTGCTTTGCAGGAAGAAGGGCACGGTCTGCGGCCCTTCATTGACGGCCACGCCGAAGGCTGCCCGCCCGGCGTCGGACAATCCCTGGATGATGGTCGGGACCAGCTCGCGGCGTTCCTTGTTGTAGCGGAAGAATACCGCCTTTTCCGTGCGGAAAAGGTAGCGCGTGGAGGTGACCACTTCCTCGAGGGTTTTCTCCCAGGCGCCGGATTGCACGTCCACCGAGGAGGTCAGGCTTTTCGAGGTTTCCCACAGGGTGACGATGAAATTCAGGCGGGTGTCCAGCTCCTGGTACACTTCCGCATTCTTGATGGAGCGCGCGGCCTCGCTGGTGACCGTGGCCAGGACGCCCTGCTGCTCGCGGGTAAACGCATCCTTTTCCATGTGCCACAGCGAGAGCACACCGTATACCTCGCGCTCGGTGGCGATGGGCAGGTAGAGCGCCGACTGGATGCGGGTCGACTTGCAGATGGAGCCGAAGCGGGGATCGTTGGTGACGTCCGGAATCTGCGCGCGGTTGGTCTGCGCCACGATGGCCGGAATGCCAATTTCCGGAGCCAGCTGGGAGGCCATTTCCTGCTCCCACAGTCCGGAAGTGGAGGCCACCGACAAATCGGTCTTGTCCTGGTTGTAGAGGAACACCCCCCCGGAGTGGAATGGCACGAGTTTTCCGATTTTGGCCAGCATGGTGGACAGCAGCGTGTCCAGTTCCAGCGTCTGGGTAAGCGACTGGGTGAGATCCAGGAGCAAGTCGCGCTGCTTGACGTCGTCGGAAAGATTTTCCCGATGGGATGATAATTCGGTGTTTTTCTGCTCGAGGTCGGTGTTTATTTTCTCGAGTTTTCCGATGAGCGCCTGGAAATCGGCCTCGCGCCGCTTCTCGTCCTCAAGCTCGGCGGCAATGCGGCGCACCTGTCCGCTGAAGACGACGTACACGACGACGGCGACCACCGCCAGAACCGCGGCAATGCCAAGGGCCACCTGCGGCGTCACGCGATGGTCTCCACGCGAGCCCGTCGGCCACGACGGGCGGTAAAACGCTGGAAACAGGCCGCGAAGCAGGCCCTTAAGACCATGGTAGCGCCGGCTGTGCCGACCCCTGAGTTACACGGACGTTTGCGATCACTTTTGTTCATCTCAGTTCAAGCGTCCGGCCAGGGGTCGACCCATTCGTCGCCGCGCGGCTGCTGCAGCGCGATCCGCTCGATTGCGACGACTCCTGAGCCGTCGGGCTCGGTGAGGTGCGCGAGCACGTCTTCTGGTCGAATGGACCCCTCCGGTCCGAGGCGCAGGGTCAGCAGCAGCAGAAAGTCTTCAACGATCCGCACGTCCTCGACGAAGCTGCGGACGTTGACGATCTTGGTGTTAGTGTTAGTGTTCTTCCTGGTGTTCTTCTTCTGCAGGGGGATCTCCTGTTGTGCAAGGAGCGCTTGCAAGCGCTCCGGCACGCCTTCAAAAGCCTCCGCCGCGAGCCGCACCCGGTACACCGCGCGGCGCAGCGTCGCCCCCAGCGTCGGGGTCTGCAAAGGCACTGTCCGCGCCTCGAGGATCTCCAGACCGGGCGGAAGCGCGCGGTTCAGCGCCGCCTTCACTTCCTCGGCATCGAGCGGTTGGCCGATGTCAAGGTCGAGCCACTCCGCCACGCTCCCGTGCCCCAGCGCCAGGGCCGGGCCGAAGCTGAACCGCATGTGGGGATGAAATCCCTCGCTGTAGGAAACCGGCAGGCCCGCGCGGCGCAGCGCACGCTCCATGCTCTTCATGGTGTCAAGGTGGGACAGGAAGCGGACCCGGCCGCTCTTCGCGAACTTCATGCGGACGCGCGCCTGGGGCGGGCCCTCGATGCGGCTCATCGCAGGTACGCCTTGTACACGGTGAGGCTCAGCTCGCGCCAGGCCTTGTAGGCGGCCGGCGCGTCGTGGGTGTCGATGGAGAACAGCGCGAGAACGTAGGCGCCGCGCGGCGTGTAGACAATCCCCACGTCGTTGACGACGCCGCTTAATTCTCCGGTTTTGCTGGCCACGACGGCCTCCTTCGGGAGCAGGGCGGGGATCATGTGGCGGCGCTTCTGCTTCTTCAACACCTCGATGACAGGCGCGTCGCCTGGGGTGCGCGCGATGACACCCAGCATGCGCGCCGTCTCGCCGGGAGTGGTGAGGTTGTCGCGTCCCGCGTCGAGGGCCGCGAAATCCATGATCAAGCGGCGGATGCGCGTGGTGCGCAGCCCCATCCCGGCGAGGCGCTGGTTGATGGCGGCGTCCCCGATTCTGCGCTGCACCATGTTGGTGGCGGTGTTGTCGCTGATGGTCACCATCAGCTCGGCAAGGCGCGAGATTTTCCACCGCGTGCCGGCCGGCTGGTCCTTCAAAATCCCCGAGCCGCCGGCCTTGTGCGCGTCTTTTAGAGGGACGGTGTCGTCCAGGCGCAGGCGCCCCTCGGCGGCCTGGCGGTACACCTCCAGGAGGATGGGCACCTTCGCGACGCTGGCCGACTCAAAGACCGTGTCGCCGTTGCGGGCCACCCGCCGATTGGTGGACAGGTCGATGAACGCCATGCCGGTGCGCCCGGGGAAGGTCGCGGCGGTACGCTCGAAGGCCCCCGCGATGGCGGCCAGGTCGGCGGCCCGCGCGGGGACGGCGCACGCAACGAGGATGATGACGGTCAGGATGCGCAGCATGGGTCGAGGGGATTCGCGACGGCTCGGCCTCATCCTGTGGCTTGACAGACGGTCGGGCGACGCGTATAGTACACCGCATGTCGCACCGCCGCACCCTGTTCATCACGCAGGTGGCTCTCATGGTGGCGCTCGCCGTGGTCGTCAGGCGCCTGGCCACGCCGCAGGTGCCGATGCTCAACCTCGGCGGACTGCCCATCATCCTCGCCGGACTGATCCTGGGGCCGCTGGCCGGCGCGTGCACCGGCGCCATCTCCGACGTCCTGGGGTACTTCTTCGTGGCGGTCGGTCCGTACCATCCGGCCTTTACCCTCACCGCCGCACTCACCGGAGCGCTGCCGCCGCTCATCCTCAGAGGGCTGCCAGGAAGAGCCGCGTCCGTTGCCGACGAGTCCGTTGCGCGGCTGGCCGTCGCCATTTTCATCGGCCAGACAATCACCAAGGTGGGAATGAAGCCGTTCATCATGCACGAGCTGTTTGGCTGGTCAATCTGGCTGACCGCGAAGGTCAACCTCGTGGTCCAGCTCGTGCACGCCCCGCTCTACGCGGTGGTCGCGCGGCCGCTGCTGCGCGCGGTGACGCATTCCCGGAGAGTGCCCGCGGTTCCCGGGCAAGACCCGATGCCTTACGTGGAGCAGCGCTCGGCATAACATAAGGCAGGGATCGCTGCAATCCTCTCGAAGCCGCTTGCACCAGGAACGGTTGCGGAGGAGACAGGATGCTGGAGGCTTTTGCGAGCCGGCTGCGGGCGGAGGTAGAGAGGCCCAACGAGAATCTGGATCGCTACCTGTCGCGCTTCGTGCGCGCCGACGAGCTCAAGGATGCCAGCCGCGTCGTCAGCCTGTACGTCCTGGGGCTGCCCGACAACATCAACCTCCTCAACGCCTTTCTCATGGCGGGCAAGACGCCGCTCGTGGTCAAGATGTTCTACGCCTCGGTGCTTGCTTATCTGCTAAACCCCAAGGATTTTCTGCCGGAGGAGAGCTACCGCCTTTACGGCTACCTGGACGACGCCTACCTGGTGGCCTGCGCGTTGCATCGCACGCTGGGACACATCCCACGCAGCATGCGGGAAAAGCAGAAGGACGAGATCGCGCGCATGGAAGCGCAGCGCGACCTGACCGCGAAAGTGCGCGACTATCTGCCCCCGGTGGTGCTTGAGAAGCTGAACGCCGCGCTGGATTCGTTCGAGCTGGCGGCTTTTGTCATCTGCGACCAGAGCAAGGTGGGCGAAGTGCAATCCGCCCTGGGGAGCCGGTTCTCCACCCTTTCTGACGAGGACTGAGCCGGTCCCGCTGGCGGCGTTCGGGGAAGTTTAGCCACCCGCTGGCTTCATTCGGGGAAGTTTAGCCACCCGCTGGCTTCATTCGGGGAAGTTTAGCCACCCGCTGGCTGCATTTGGGGAAGTTTAGCCACCCGCTGGCTGCGTTCGGGGAAGTTTAGCCAGCCGCTGGCTTCATTTGACCGCGTCCGCCCCGATCGAGAACTTTTTACATCGCGGCAATGCTTTTGTAACATCTGACGGCTAGTCGTCAGCGCGGCGGAGTGTGACAGAAATATTACGAATCTGTTACAATTGCGGGGTCGAAGAGAGAATGTATACCTATCAGTCCGCGCCGGTGAACCCGTCGCAGTATCTGTGGTTCCAGCAGGCCAACGGCCAGATGCCGCGGGGCTTCACTCCGAACAACATGCAGTTCCCGGGCTTTGGCGACATGCAGGGCAACGACGTGCTCATGCAGGGCGCGACGATGGCCCAGACGGGCGAGGACAATATCCGCCGGTCCGGCGTGGAAGCCGGCCGCGGCGAGCAATTGCAGGCACAGGGCCAGCAGAATCTCGCCGCCGCGCAGCAGCTCGAGCGCAACGCGTCCACCAGGGAATCCAGCGCGCAGATGCTGGAGCAGCAAGCCGCTTCCGCGCGCACGGCCGCGGGTTCTGAGGCGAATCGCGCCGCCGACCTGGAGGCACGGGCCCGCGCGCTCCGCGCGGAGGCCGCCCAGGCGCGCCAGAACGCGCAGCAGCACGCCCAGAACGGCCAGCGCCTCATTGATCTCGGCCAGCGCAACCAGCGCGATGGCGAGCGCTCCATGCAGGATGGGCGCGGCCATTATTTCGGCATATTCAACTCAGATCAAATGATCAATTCCGGACGGGACCTGCGTGACGCCGGCCGCCGGGCGGAAGGTCTGGGCCAGCAGCGCGTGCTGCAAGGCGTGCAAGAAAATGGCCGCGCGAACAATCTCGAGGCGCAGGCCGCGCAGCTCGAGCTGGAAGCCAGCCGCGCGCGCGGGCAATCGGTGGCGCTCCGCATGCAGGCCGACAATCTCAACGGGCAGGCCACGGTGGTGCACCAGATGGCCGCCCAGGACCGCCAGCAGGGCCAGGAGTTGCGGGGCGGCGCGGAAGCCGACCTGCAGCGCGGCCGCCAACTGATCGACAGCGCGCTGCGCCGCCGCGAAGAGGGACAATTACAGCTCCGCAACGGCTACGAGCAGGCGCGGCAGGGCTTGCAGATGCGCCAGAGCGCATTTCTGGGCGGCAATTTCGAAACGTCATTTGTGCCGATGTTCCATCCGCTGCGCCTGGATTTGCCGACCTACGAGCCGCCGTCCACCCGCACCTACGATCGCCAGGGCCACCAGAAGGTCCAGTACGAGGAAACCGACGTCGACAACGTGGCGTAGGACTGAGGGTATCGCCGACTTGAGCACGGCCGAGAAGATATTGCAGGTGGAGGAGTTGGGGATGACATCGCCTCACGCGACGAGGACATCCCGATACCAGACAGCCACAAAGCAAACTCGATCGCCGATGGGCCTCCGATGAGGAAGCGCCCGAGCAACTCCTCACGCTCGACCAGGTGAAGGCACGCCTCGAACCACACCAATGACCCCTCCATCCCGCCCTGGAGGGGGACCGACGCACGAGTTCATCCTGGTATGAAAAACGATTCGAAGGGCCATGTGCAAGCGCATGATTCCCTCTGGATTGCCGGCGCCGACAGGGGGGCGTGGCGGGTTGAGGCCTTCCCGTGTCCATGTTGGAATCAGGAGAATGCTCCTGACCGACCCCATTGTGGATCCCGCCTTTGACGCCTGGGCCCGTGCGAGCCAGGTGGACGTCGTCTACCTGCACGGCTCGCACGCGCGTGGCCACGCACGCCGCGACAGCGACGTCGACTTCGCGCTTTTGCTAGCCCCAATACCCCTGACGCAACTCAGGGGAACCGGCGCCACTATCCCATCCGGAGATAGCGAGTGAGCAGGCCCGTCGGCTCCGCTGCGCTCAAGTAGGTGCTTCACCCTTACAAACAAGGAATTGGCCTCACATCCCGGAACTTGACTAGTGTTCAAGCTCATCAAGGGAGGGATAGAGGCCAACAATGGCTTTCTCAAACATGCACGAAGTCCTGCGGGCCGGGGGTGGTGCTTTCACGCCAGCAATCTTCCAGGGGCAAGAGATCAAGAGATTGGTCGAGGGTGCCCTGGACGACACGGCAAGCTGGCATCAAAGGCACTGTTCCCTCCAGGCACCCTTGGTCATGTCGACGGTCTTGGCAATGAGCCTTTTCCGTTCGTCCTCGATCACAAACGTATTCAAGCGCGTCCTTGATGCAATTCGCGGCGGTAAGGACGTCTGCCTCAAAGACGTAACACCTGAAGCGCTGTATAAGGCGAGAGGCCGGCTCGGTTGGAAACCGCTGCAGCATGTCGCGCGGGCCATCGGGCAACGTGGCGCAGGATCGGAGCCGACGTTCTTCGGATTCATCCCATACGCCATGGACGGCGTCACCATGGACGTACCGAACACACCAGAAAATGAGACCGAGTTCGGGCGTCAACTTGGTTCGAGAGGAGATGCAGCGTTCCCGCAAATCAAGGGCGTCGGCCTCATGCACGTCGACACGCACATATTCGTCGATTGCGTGTGGGGCGCATACAACTCCTCCGAACTCGACGGGGCTGATCTATTGCTCCATAACCTGGATCTTCGCCACGTGGTATTTCTCGATCGGCGGTATACGAAGGTTGCCCTGTGGTTTAACATTGTCGATTCGGGCACACATCTCGTCCACCGGTTGTCGGCTTCATTTGAGCCCAAGAAGGTTTGCAGGCTGGGAACGGGTGACGGGCTGATTGAAGTAGAGCGTTGGGTACAACTTCCCCGTAAGCCTGGCAAGGGACGCTGCAAGCGTCGACTCGAAAAGCGCAATTTTCGCCTCATCCAATATCAAATTGGCGACTGCGAGAGCGTCCAACTTCTCACAGATCTACTTGATCCTGTCGCGTACCCGGCCAGAGAGATCGCCGTCGGTTACCACCTTCGCTGGGAAATTGAGATCGCACTGGATGAGGGGAAAACGCACCTCCAGACCGTCATGCATGGTACTCTGCATACGGCTTTCAGGTCCCAAACTCCCGCGGGAATTTACCAGGAGGCTTGGGCGATGCTGGCAACATACAATCTCGTCCGAGGACTCATGGCTGAGTCGGGCAAGGTTCACAATATCCCGCCGTTGGAGATCAGCTTCGTGGACACACTGGAGGTCATCCGTTTGGCGCTGCCGGTGCTTGAGAACGCCAGGCCCAAACAGGGCGTGAGGTTATACAGGCGAATGCTTCGGGACATCGCGGCCTGCCGTCTCGACCGCCCCAGACGGCCACGATGGGCACCACGAGTAGTTAAGCGGAAGATGAGCAACTTCAAGTTGAAGCGCCCAGGAGACGACAGCGTCGAATACGACTACGTTGGGGAACTACGGCTCGTGGCGCGGCGGTCCCGCTAATTCATGGGTATTGTTGCTAGCCCCCGGCGCTCCCCAGGATTGGGAGCACCTGGAGACCCTTCGCGAGCAAGCCGTGGAGCGGATAGCCGATCTGCGGCACTTGCCCGAGCCCAGATTGACGTTCAGTTCCTGAATGGCGCGCCACGCGCGTTTCAGTACCAGGTCCTCAAGGACCGGCATCCGATCTGGGTGTCCGGCCCTGGTGTGCGCGCGTATTTCGAGAGCCGCGTCATGAGCGAGTACTACGACGATCAGTACTACGAGGACATTCTCAACCGGGCAATGCTACGCCGCCTGAAGAGAGCACGCATGGTCGTTGACCGCCAGCATCTCAACCGACTGCTCGAGCGTCGACTGGGAAGAGGCACGAACGACGGGTGACACGCTACTCTGCGCGGTGTCCGTCCATGACACGCTACTGTGCGCGGTGTCCGTCGCGACACGCTACTGTGCGCGGTGTCCGTCGATGACACGCTACTGTGCGGGGTGTCCGTCGCGACACGCTACTCTGCGCGGTGTCCGTCGCTGACACGCTACGCTGCGCGGTGTCCGTCGATGCAGTGATTTCGCAAGATCGGCGGTAGTGAACTGAAGGTGCGCGAGGTGTCGGTCATCAGGCGCTCAACCTATGCGCTGATTAACACCCATGGCGCCCGGCAGGCCGCGAGGAGCGGTTCCCTCTACCGCTCAACGGATGGGCGCGCCTACCCGCGCTTCGAAGGATTCCATCAGCGAGCGCGTCAATGCCCCGGGAAGACCGCCGCCGACAGGAATACTGTCCAGCACCGTGGCCGGCATGATCGAGCGCGTGGTGCTGGTCAGGAAGACCTCGTCCGCGGCACGCAGCGCTTCCGGAGAAATCACCCCTTCAGTCACTTGAAATCCGTTATCCCGCGCCAGCCTGATCACGAAATCGCGGGTAATTCCGCCCAGAATCCCAGCACCCATTTCCGGAGTCTGCAGCGCGCCGTCCTTCACCAGGAAAATATTGCTGCCCGACGCCTCCGCCACCTCCCCGCGATGGTTGAGCATCACGACGTCGTCCGCGCCCTGGCGGCGGGCGTCCATGAACGCGAGCCGCAAATTCAGCAGATTGGACGTTTTCAACGACGGATCAAGCGAATTCTGGGGATTGCGCCGAATGTCGGTGGTGGCCAGGCGCACGCCCTCGTCGTAAAAGCGGGCCGGGTACTTCGGCACCGGCATCCCCAGCAGCACCAGCGTCGGCGTCTGCTCCGGATCGAGGTCGTAGCCCAGCGAGCCCACGCCGCGGGTGACCATGATGCGCACCAGCTGCTCCCCGTGACCCGCGCGCAGCACGTCATCGACCGCCGCCTCGATCCCCTCCGGCATGCGGATGAATAATCCCGCGGCGGAGCGCTCCAATCGGGCGAGATGCGCGCCCAGGCGAAACGGCCGCCCGCCAAAGGTGCGCACCGCCTCGTAGACGCTGTCGCCGTAGAGAAATCCATGGTCTAATATGGAAACGCGCGCCTCGTCGGCCGGCATGACGCGTCCATCAATCCAGGCAATCATTGCCGCATTGTAGCAAAGCCAGCGCGCCGACGCAAACCGCCAGCAGCCCGAACGCCGCACTCGGTCCCAGGGCAACGAACGCCCACGCCGCGGCCGGACGGAGCGCGCACTTCGCGCCCATGTCCACCGCGCTGGCGATGGACACCACCGTGGCGCGCTGCTCCGGCGCGGCCACCCGCTGCAAGCGGTCCGCGCGGGCCGGGTGCATCGCGCCGCCCAGCAGGCACAGCCC
>Ga0194121_10005684_pt1 | contig 17102 bp, 14 predicted proteins | sample TA2MahCa50mmetaG_FD_148609 | JGI IMG/M metagenome (GOLD analysis project Ga0194121, IMG submission 148609) | Freshwater microbial communities from Lake Tanganyika, Tanzania - TA2015020 Mahale Deep Cast 50m | ecosystem: Environmental > Aquatic > Freshwater > Lake | place: Tanzania: Lake...
CGGCCGCTACACTCCGCGCCCCTCTCGCCGCGTGGCGGCTGCGCGCATGGCAGCGCAGCGCCGCGGCGCGGGCGCAGCGACGAGGCTCCCGATGCTCGATGTCAAGTTCGTGCGCGACCATGCCGCCCTGGTCAAGACGGCGGCGACCAAGAAGCGGATGACGGTCGACGTCGACCGCGTGCTGGAGCTCGACGCGCAGCGCCGCGAGCTGATGGTGAAGCTCGACAACGATCGCGCCGAGCAGAATCGCCTGTCGAAGTCGATCGGCGCCCTCCCGGCCGACCAGCGCGCCAAGGCGGCCGAGGAGGTGAAGTCGCTCAAGGCGCGGCTCAAGGTGCTCGAGGACGAGGAGCGCACCCTCGACGGGCAGCTGCGTGCGGCGCTGCTGACGCTGCCGAGCGTGCCCGCCCCCGAGGTGCCGGAGGGGCTGTCGGACGCCGACAACGTCGAGATCAAGCGGGTGGGGGTGCCGCGGAAGTTCGACTTCCCGCCGCTCGACCACGGCGAACTGCTGACCCGGCTGGGACTGCTCGACCAGGAACGGGCGGCGCGCATCTCCGGCGCCAGGCAGTACATGCTGTTCGGCGACGGCTGCCTGCTGGAGCACGGCATCCTGCGCATGGCGCTCGACCACATGATCGAGGCCGGATTCACGCCGGTGCAGCCGCCGCTGATGGTGCGCTACGAGGCGATGGAGGGGACCGCCTACTTCCCGGGAGGGGAAGAGCAGGCCTACAAGATGGCGAAGGACGACCTCTTCCTGATCGGCACCGCGGAGGTTCCGGTCACGTCGATCCACGCCGGCGAGATCCTCGACGAGGCGGAGCTGCCGAAGCGGTACGTGGGCATGTCTCCCTGCTTCCGCCGCGAAGCGGGGGCCTATGGCCGGGATACCAAGGGGCTCTACCGCATCCACCAGTTCTGGAAGGTGGAGCAGGTCGTCATCGATCGCGCCGACGAGGAGCAGTCGAAGCTCCACCACCGCGCGATCCTCGAGAACGCCGAGCGGCTGCTGCAGAAGCTCGACCTGCCCTACCGCGTCGTCAACGTCTGCGGCGGTGACCTCGGCCAGGGCCAGGTGCAGAAGTTCGACGTCGAGACGTGGATGCCGTCACGCGGGAACTACGGCGAGACCCACAGCGCGTCGCGCTTCCACGACTTCCAGTCGCGGCGCCTCGAACTGCGCTATCGCGGCAAGGACGGCAAGGTCCGCCACTGCCATACGCTCAACAACACCGTGATCGCGTCGCCGCGGATCCTGATCCCGCTGGTGGAGAACCACCAGCAGGCCGATGGGACGGTGGTGCTGCCGCCGGCGCTGCGTCCCTACGTCGCCGGCCGCGAGCGGCTCGTCGCGCGCGGGAAGTGAGGGCCGGGCCGCCGCTCAGCCGTTCGGGTTCTTGCCGCTGCCCCCGGTCCCGCCGCCGCCGGAGCCGCCGCCGCCGGAGCCGCCGCCGCCCCGGCCTCCGGTGCCGCCGCGGCCACCGGTGCCGCCCGACGGCTTGTACCGGTTGCTGAAGTCGGAGAGGTACTCCTCGAGCCGCGCCTCGTCCGAGGGCGAGAGCTGTCCATCCCCGCCGAGGTTGATCTGCAGCCCGTCCCTCGAGTTGAAGTCGATGTCGAATGCCGGGCCGCCCGGCAGGTTGCCGTCCTGCATCATGTCGATCAGCGAGCTGCCGCCGCGATCGCGCATCTCGTTCTCGGTATCCGGGGTTCCCATGTCGCCGGCGCCGCCCTTGCCGCCCTTGCCGTCCTTGCCGCCGCCCCTGGCGCCGGCGTTGTCGTTGCGGCCGGTGATGGTCACCGGGAGGTACGGCCGCACCGAGAGCGCGAGCGTCTGCTCCTCGCCGAAGGCGATCACGCGCTTGTAGCGGTAGAGCTTCTGCTCCTCGACGGCGAGCTCGGTGTAGCCGCCGACCAGCTCTGGCGACGCCTGCAGTTCGAGATCGATGCGCACGCCGCCCGGGAGCTTCTTCTTCTCCGTCATGTCCCAGTCGGTCTCTTCGTCGGCCTTGGCGCCGAGATGGGTGAGGTAGGTCACCTCGAACCGGGTGACGCGGTCGTGGATCTTCTCGAACGTCCCGCCGTCGAACGGCTCGTCGTCGACGAACAGGTCCTCCCGCCGCCACAGCTCGAGGAAGTCGTTCGACAGCGCGCTCGGGCGCAACGCATAGCCGACCTCGTTCAGGTCGGCGGCGACGTCGCCGCCCGACTCCACCTCGTCCGCGCCATCCCCCAGCCGGCGCGAGGCGTCGTTGGTGCAGATGAAGTCGATCCGGTCCCCGCGCAGGCCGCCCGGCGACTGGCGCTTGCCCCGCAGCACCGCGCCCTTCTCCAGGTTGTAGACGTGGATGGCGCGCAGGTCGCGCTCGATCATGTCGAGGATCCGCGGTCCGTCGCGGACGCTCGCGATCTCGATCTCGGCCTCGTCGCGCGCGGTGATGGTGCCCTGGACCGTGCCGAGCAGCGCGGTCATGACCAGCGCCATGATCGCGACGGCGACCATCAACTCGACCAGCGTGAAGGCGGCGATCCTGCGGGGGAGCTGCATCGGAACCTCTTGGTGCGTGGGCATGCGCCTCACGACTTGTTGTTGCCCTTGTTCGGCGGAACGACCTCGCGCCCGTTCTCCATCTTGAGCTGCTCCTGGGTCGGCATCGGCGGGACGTAGGTCTCGACGACGAGCTCGCGATCCTCGCCATCCTCGAGCTTGTAGAAGCAGGTGACCTTCAGATAGCGCACGCGGAAACGGGCGTCGATCGCCTCGTCGGCGTCGCGCTCGTCCTCGGCCTCCGCCTTCTTCTCCTCGCGGCTCCGGCGTTCGCGCGCCTCGTCCTCGGTCTCGTCGGCCTTCGGGGCGACGTCGGTGGCGAGGTCCATCGACTGGCAGACCCATTCGTAGCGGATGTCGGCGAAGTCGAACCGCTCGTCGAACCCCTCCTCTTCGGTCATGGAGCTGAAGTCGCCGGCCCCGCTGGTGCCCGGCTTCGCCTCGCGGCGCAGCTCCGCGAGGAGGCTCTTCACCCGGCCGGCGCAGAGCGTGGCGAACTTGGCGTCGTAGGTGTTGCGCTCGGCCTGCTCGACGACGAGCAGCAGGGGGAAGACGGTGAGCGCGACGATCGCCAGCGCGGCCAGCACCTCGACCAGGGTGAAGCCGGCGGCGGGGGCGCGGCGGGAGCGGTTCATTGGAACGAGTCCTCCCGCAGGAACTCGGGCTCGACGTAGCGGTTGAACACGCGCGCTTCGCCGAGCAGGCCGGCGACCTGCACCGCCGACCAGCCGGCCAGGCGCTGCAGTTCGGGGTCGAGTTCGGGGGCCCACAGCCGCACCAGGAAGCTCGGCATCGTCCCGTCGGGCCGGATCGGCAGCGAGACGAGACCCGACGTGTACGGCTCCTGCTCGCCGATGACGACCGCGTCGAAGCGCACCGAGTCGGGGAGCGCCTGCCAGTCGGAGACGGTCAGCAGGAACTGGTCCTCGTCGACCTCGTCCTCGCGACCCGGGAGCGCCTCGCGGATCGAGCGGAAGTACTGCTTCGTGCCGGCCGTCTCGCCGAGCGAGAACTCGAACAGGACGATGCGCCCGCAGACGATGGCGTCGGCGCGCGCGTCGGCGATCGAGGTGGCGATCCGGTCGGTGGTCGCGGCCAACTCGCTCTCCGGCCCCAGCATCTCGTTGACCTGGATGCCGACCACGACCATCACTGCGAAGATCATCACGACGATCAGCAGCTCGATCAGGCTGAAGCCGGATCGGCGGTTCCGCGCGCGACGGCGCGGGGCTCCGGGGACGGCGACGCGGCGGGCGCTCATCGCCGGCTCAGGGGCGGCCCTCTTCCTCGTCCAGCGGGCGATTGCTGGAGATGTCGCGCTCGTACCCGAGCGTGAGGTCGAAGCCGTTCTCGATGCCGTCGGCGCCGAAGGAGATGATCTCGAACTCGCCGGGGCGATCGCCCTTCTTGATGATCATCTGGTTGCCCCAGGTGTCGCGGATCTCGTCCGACTGCAGCCACGGCCGGTTGCCGTGCCGCGGATCCTCCTCGGTCAGCACCGAGAGATCGCCGGGCAGATCGTTGTGGATGCGGCGGTACTGCATCACCATCGTCTTGATCGAGTCGACCTTGGTCTTGGCGCCGATCTGCTTGGCGTCGTCGACGTTGTCCCAGAGGCTCGAGACGACGACCATGCCGAGGATGCCGAGGATCGCGATGGCGACCAGGAGCTCGATCAGGGTGAAGCCGCCGCGGCGGCGGGGGGCACGGACGACTGGAGCCATGGCAGCACCTTCCGACCTTCAGGGAGCGTGTTTCGACCGATCGCGCGGAGGAGGCCGGCAACCGCCAGCGCCGCTGCCGGGGCTCCCGTACGCGCTGAGACAGCCTACCTCCGTCCCTGCTTCCCGCTTCCCCGGGGGCGCCGGGGCCGGCAGCGCCGCCGGGAAGACGGCCGCGGGGGCCGCGCGCTTTCCGGACCCCGGGAACAGTCCGGCCACGGGCGACCACGGGTCGCGCCGCGGTCGTCCCCCGGCTCAGCCGCCCTTCAGCGTCTTGCCCACCTGCAGCATCGGCAGGATCACGGCCAGGACGATGAAGGCGACGATCACGGCGATGGAGACGATCAGGATCGGCTCGAGCACCGCGGTCATCCGCTGGGTGGCGACGTCGACCTCCTCGTCGTAGGACTCGGCCAGCTGCGACAGGATCTCGTCGAGCTGCCCCGACTGCTCGCCGATGGCGATCATGTGGCCGACGACGGCCGGGAACATCTTGCTCTTCTTCAGCGGCGAGGCGATGTCGGTGCCCTCCACGATGCGGTCGTGGATGACGCCGACGATCTCGGCCATGATCGTGTTGTCGACGACGTTCTTGACGATCTTCAGGCCGTCGAGGACCGGCAGGCCGCTCTTCATCAGGGTGGAGAGGGTGACCGCGAAGCGCGAAATCGCCTGCTTGCGGAACAGGTCGCCCATCACGGGCATCGACAGCTTCGCCTGGTCGAGGATGCGGCGTCCCTTCGGATGCCGGCGCATCGACATCAGCAGGACCCAGCCGCCGAGGATGGCGAGCACCAGCAGCAGCCAGTAGTCGGCGAAGAACTCCGAGACCGCCCGCAGCACCACGGTCGGCAGCGGCAGCTTCTGCTGCTTGGCCGTGACCAGCGCGAGGATCTTCGGCACCACCCACTTCATCAGCACGATCACGACGGCGGTGCCGACCGTGACCATGATGAGCGGGTAGGTCAGCGCCGCCTGCACCTTGTTCTTCAGGCGCGCCTGGCGCTGCAGGAAGACGCCGATCCGCTTCAGCACGACGTCGAGCTGGCCCGACGCCTCGCCGGCGCGGACCATGTTGACGTAGAGCTCGTTGAAGACGGTCGGGTGGTTCGCCAGCGCGTCCGCCAGCGCATCGCCGCCGGTGACCCGCTCGCGCACGTCGCGCAGGACCGCCTCGAACCGCCGCCCACCCGACTGCTCGATCAGCACCTGCAGGCATTCGGCCAGCGGCGTGCCGGCGTGGAGCAGCGTCGAGAACTGCCGCGTGAAGTTCGACAGGTCCGCAGTGGAGATGCGCGCGCCGCGCTGCAGCCACTTCGGCAGCCGGATCTCGCGCGACAGCCCCTTGCCGGTCGGGGCCGCCGCCTCGCCGCCGGCCAGTTCGTTGGCCACGCGGATCGAGGTGACGTGGATCTTGTCCTTGCGCAGCTTGTCGCGCGCGGCGCGGGCGGTGTCGGCGTCGAGGATGCCGGTCTTGGTCTGGCCGGTCTCGCTGAGGGCGGTGTACTCGTAGATCGGCATCGGGCGGCGCCGCTCAGTCCTGCTGCGTCACACGCAGCACTTCGTCGATGGTCGTGACGCCCTTCAGCACCTTCTGGATGCCGTCCATGCGCAGCGTCCGCAACTTGCCGCGCTCGATGGCGGAGCGCTTGATGGCGGTGGCATTGGCCCGGTCCATCACCTGCTCCTTCACCACGTCGTCGATCTCGAGCATCTCGTAGATCGCGATGCGCTCGACGAAGCCCGAGCCGAAGCAGAAGTCGCAGCCGGTGCCGACCATCACCTTCCCGTCGGGGAACACCGCCGGGACCAGGCCGCACGCCTTGAGCTTCTTCTCCATCGCCTTGTCGGGCACCACCGCCGTCCGGCAGCGCGGGCAGATGCGCCGCAGGAGGCGCTGCGCGATCACCAGCAGCAGCGAGGAGGAGACGAGGTAGGGCTCGATGCCGATGTCGAGCAGACGGGTCACGGTCGATGCCGAGTCGTTGGTGTGGACGGTCGAGAAGACGAGGTGGCCGGTGAGAGCGGCGCGGATGGCGATGTCGGCGGTGTCGCGGTCGCGCACCTCGCCGACCATCATCACGTCCGGGTCCTGGCGCAGGAACGAGCGCAGGCCGGTGGCGAAGGTGAGCCCCTTCTTCTCGTTCACCTGCACCTGCGAGATGCCCTCGATGTTGTACTCGATCGGGTCCTCGATGGTCAGGATGTTGAGCTTCTTCGAGTCCATGCGCGCCAGCGCGCCATAGAGCGTCGTCGTCTTGCCCGAGCCGGTCGGACCGGTGAGGAAGATCATCCCGTGCGTGTACTGCAGGTACTTCGAGATGGTCGTGAGGTGGTCCTCGTCGAGCCCGATCTCCTCGAGCTTGAGCACGCGCATGGTCTTGTCGAGGAGGCGCATCACGATGCGCTCGCCGTAGCTGGTCGGCACGGTCGAGATGCGGACGTCGACGTCGCCCTGGCCGACGCGCAGCGTCGCGCGGCCGTCCTGCGGCAGGCGCCGCTCGGCGATGTCCATCTTCCCCATGACCTTGACGCGGCTGACGATCGCGTCGTGCACCTTCTTCGGCGCCGCCTCCATGTCGTAGAGGATGCCGTCGACGCGGTAGCGGACCTGGACGCGGTCGGCGTAGGGGTGGATGTGGATGTCCGAGGCGCGCATCTTCAGCGCCTGGAACAGCACCATGTTGACCAGCTTGATGATCGGCGCCTTGTGCGCGACATCGAGCAGGTCCTCGCCTTCCTCGATCTCGGCCGAGAGCGAGACGATGTCCTCGTCCTCGAGGTGATCGAGTGCCTCGTCGACCAGGTCGGCCTGGTGCTTGTACGAGCGGTTGATGAGCGTCGTGATCTCGGCGCGCGGCGCCAGGACCGGTTCGACCTCCTCGCCGACCATGGCGGCCAGGTCGTCCATCGGGTGGACGTCCATCGGCGCGCAGGTGGCCACCTGCAGCACGCCGTCCAGCCGGCCGACCGCGCAGAGGTTGTAGCTGCGCGCGAACTGCACCGGGACCTTCTTCATGAAGTCGGCCGGCACGACCTCGACGCGCAGCTCCGGCCGGAACTCGTAGCCGAGGTAGGCGCCGAACAGCTTCAGCACCGCCGCCTCGTCCATCCAGCCCTTCTGCAGCAGGATCTTGTCGAGCCCCTGCCCGGTGTCGCGCTGCAACCGCAGGCAGTCGTCGACGCGCTCCTGGTCGAGGCCTCCGACCTTCTTCAGCAGCTCCGGCAGGGTCGCGGACATCGGCTCATCGCTCCGCGCCGGGCGACGCGACGTCCGGCACCGCGCTCGCCCGGTCGGCGACGCTGGCGTAGGCCGGCATCTCGAAGTACTTCTCGAGCAGCGCGTCGCTGACCTTCTGCATCTCGGCGTCGTTGCTGGTGAAGAAGCGGTTCAGCTTCTCGACCTTGCCGCCGAGCTTCTGCGCCTCGAGCTTGTGCTTCGCCGTCAGATCGTCGAGCGCGGCGAAGTCGTCGGCGATGATGTGCGGCGTCACGAAGAAGTAGAGGTTGGTCTTCTTCGACTGGTCGTTGCTGTTGCGGAACAGGAAGCCGATCAGCGGCAGGTCGCCGAGGATCGGCAGCTTGTCCTCCTGGCGGCGCTGGTCGTCGGTCATGACGCCGCCGAAGATCATCGTGTGGCCGTCGGGGATCGTCACGCTGGTGACGATCTGGCGCTTCAACGACGGCGGCGGGATGGTCGGATCCTCCGACGTGCCGGAGAACGCCGAGACCTGCAGGTCGATGTTGAGCCGCAGGTAGCCGCCGGCGCTGATGGTCGGGCTGATCTTGAGGATGATCCCGGCGTCCTTGTCGCCGGCGTAGCCCGACGTGTCGGAGTTCTGGGTCTGGTTGACCTCGGTGTACGGAATCGAGTCCTGCGCCTCGACCGTCGCCTCCTCGTTGTCGTTGGTGAGGATCGAGGGCAGCGAGAGGATGTTCGAGTTGCTGCTGGTCGCGACCGCCTGCAGCACGAACGGCAGGGCGAAGTCGTCGGGGTCGAAGATGCCGCCGGTGATGCCCTTGCTCAGCTCATCGTTCAGCGAGCGCGAGTCGGGGAAGCCGTCGCCGTCGGTGTCGACCAGCGAGGTGAGGCCGAAGCTGGTGATGCCGAAGCCGGTGCTGCTCGAGGCGTTGGCGTCGACCGCCGCCAGTTCGACGCCGAGGATCTCGTTCAAGGAGTCGGTGATCTCGATCAACGCCGCCTGGATCAGCACCTGATGCTGGCGCACGTCGAGCTTCTTCATGATCTCGAGCAGTTGCGCGTAGCGGGTCTTGCTGGCGGTGATGACCAGCGAGTTGGTGTCGACGTCGGGAACGATCACCACCGGCTGCTCGCCGGTCCCGGTACCGCCCGAGGCGCCCGGCACGCCGCCGCCCTGTGGCCCGCCGCCCGCCGGGCCGCCGCCGCGGCGGCTGCTGCTGCCGCTGGTACGCGAGCCGTCGACGACGCTCTGGAGCACGTTGGCGAGGTCCTCCGCCTTGGCGTTGCGCAGGCGGTAGACGTGCGTGTCGCCGCGCGGGTCGACCTCGACGTCGAGCTGGTCGATCCACGCCAGCACCTTCTCCATCGTCTTGGTGCCGGCGGTGATGAAGAGCGTGTTGGAACGCTGGTCGGCGATGACGTTGGGCTCGGGCTCGGAGCCGACGCTGGCCGGGTTGCGCTGCTGGCGACCGCCCTGGCCGCCGGCTCCGGCACGTGACGTGTTGCCGATGTAGGCGTCGATCAGCTCCTTCAGCACCGGCTGGATCTCGTCCGCCACCGCGTGATCGAGCTTGCGCTTGGCCAGCCGGGGATAGAAGTCGTCGGGCTGCCGGTCGATCTCGCCGAGCAGGCGCACGATCCCCTGCAGGTTGTTGGCGAAACCGGTCATCAGGATGGTGTCGGTGCCCTCGATGTTGCGGATGCTCTCGGTCGCGGTGTCGGAGAAGTAGAGGTTGAGCGTGGTCACGGCCTCGCGCGCCGGCAGGTACTTCGTCGTGATCGACGTCGTCACCAGGAGGCCCGGGTTGTCGGCGAGGCGGGACAGCTCGCTCGGCAGCACGATCTGCGCCTGCGTCTTCAGCGCCTGCTGACCGCGCGCCTGCTGGCCGAGCTTGCGCAGCGCGAGGAAGCCGGCGTCCTCCGGCCCGAACTGCACGATCAGGTATTCGAGGTTGCGCAGCACGGCGCCGAAGTAGACGTCGAGCCGGTCCTTCGGCACGCGCTTGCTGCCGAGCTGGAAGATCTTGGTGTCCTTGATGTCCTTCTCTTCGTAGTGGATCACCTTGCCGGTGATGCGCTGGTACGAAGCGATGAACTCCGAGAGATCCGTGCCGGTGATCTCGTCGAACGTGATCACGTAGTCGTCGCCCTGCGGCTGGACCGCCTGGGCGGCCGCGTCAGGCGCGACGCCGACGGCAAGCGCAAGCCAGGCAATGCCGGCGGCGACCGCGCGCACGGCACCGCGCCCGGCACCGCGGGATGGCCGCTGCAGTCGGTTCGCCGGCGCACGACCCGCGGCCGGCAGGTCGATCCGAGAGCTCGCTGCGGTAAGCACTCCGCCCCTCCTTCGTAGTCCGCTCGAAGCCCGATCCCTGCACCGGATCGGCGCTTCCCACTTTCGCCGCGTGACGCAGCGCCCGGCGCCATTGCCCGGTGGCCGCGCTTCCTCCGCCGAAACTTCTGCCGCCGTCCGGCGACTGGCGTCGGACCGCGGTCACTTCGCCCTAAACCTCGCAAAATCAAGGTGTTAAGCGGCGAAGTCGGCGGATTGTATCGCGGGCGCAGTGGCTTTCCATGCGCGCGTGTCGAAGGCGCTTCGACCCGGACGTGCCGAGCGTATTCCCCCGCGGAATCGCCGGCGCCGTCGCCGCTCGCGCTTGCTTGCGCCTCTCACCGGGGCGCCGTATCGTCCCGCCCCCTCGCGGCCGTTCGCCCCCTTTCCCTCGAACCACGCGTCATCCATCCCTCATGCGTCTCTCTGCCGTCCTCCCCGAGTCCGCGATCGTCGTCGGGCTGGATGGCATGGACAAATGGGGGGTGATCGAGCGGTTGACCGACCTGCTGGTGGCATCGAAGCAGGCGCAGCCGGCTTGGCGCGACCCGATCCTGAAGGGGCTCACGGAGCGCGAGAAGCAGTCGAGCACCGGGATGCAGGACGGCTTCGCCATCCCGCACTCCCGGATGGACGAGCCGATCCAGTCGACGCTGGTCAGCCTCGCCATCCTCGCCCGCGGCATGGACTTCGACGCCATCGATGGCCAGCCGACCCGGACGCTCGTCTGCCTGGTGACGCCCCGGAAGCAGAGCCGCGAGCACCTCCGGGTGCTGGCGGGGATCGCCCAGCTGTTCGCGCGCGCCGAGTTCCGTTCGGCGCTGCTCGAGGCGAAGACGCCGGCCGAGGTGCTGGCGGTGATTCGTGCCGAAGAGGAGCAGATCCCGGCGTGAGCCGGAAACTGGAGTTCGCGCCCGCCATCGTCCGAAAGCCCGGTCTTGGGCCCGCCGTGCGGCAGCGCCGCGAAGGGGTCCGATCCCAGCAGCGTGCCGTTCCGGCAGTGCCGTTTTTCAGACCTGGAGCCCCATGATCCGAGTGCAACCGAAGGAAGGCGAGCCGCTGGAGAAGACGCTCCGCCGCCTCCGCAAGATCTGCAACAACGAAGGCGTCACCAAGGCGATCAAGCGCCACGCCTACTACGAGAAGCCGAGCGTCCGGGAGCGCCGTCGCGTGCGCGAGCGGCTGAAGACGATCCGGCTCGCTTCCAAGTTGCAGACGGGTTCCGTCGCCTGAGAACTCCGGCACGGTGAGCGCGCTCGCGCGCCGCCGGCCGGCTCAACCGAGCAGGTCGGTGAAGCGCCGCTCGAGCGCGCGCTCGATCTGACCGAGGCACTGACGGTAGGCGCGCATCCCCGCGCCGATCGGGTCGGCGATGTCGTTGCCATCGGGGTCGAGCAGGACGCAGCGCGCCGCGAGCTCCGGTGCGCGCTGGCGCAATTGACCGAGGTGACCGGCCGTCATCGCCAGCACCTCATCGGCGGCTCGCAGCAGATCGAGGCTGACCGGCCGCGCCCGATGCGAAGTCAGGTCGATCTGGCGCGCCGCGAGCAGTTCCACCGCCTCCTCGCTCGCCCGCTCTCCGGCGCGGGCTCCGGTCCCGGCGCTGCCGACCGCGCCCCCGTGGGCGAGCAGGTCGCCGGGTGCGAGGCCGAGCCGAGCGGCCCAGCGCGCACGGAGCAGCGCCTCCGCCATCGGGCTGCGGCAGGTGTTGCCAGAGCAGACGAACAGCACCTGCCGTGCGGCGGTGCGCAGCACCATCGAGCGATCGATCAACCCTTCGCGCTGGATCAGCGGCCGCTCCGCCGCGAACGACACGACGGTGCTCGCCTGGCCGAGCGCCGCGCGTCCGCCATCGACGATCAGCGCGATCGCGCCATCGAGCGCCGCCGCGACCCCGGCGGCATCGACCGCATCAGGCGCGCCCGAGCGGTTGGCGCTGGTCAGCAGCAGCGGCGTGCCGAGCTCGCGCAGCAGCGCCGTGCAGAACGGGTGGCCGGGCACGCGCACCCCCAGCGTCCCGTCGCCATCGCGGCGCCGGGCCACCAGCGTCAGCGGGCCCGGCCAGAAGCGCTCCGCGAGCTTGCGCGGACCGCGGGCGGAGAGGTCGACCAGGGTCGCCGCGGCGGCGCGATCGGCGAAGGCCCAGGCGAACGGCTTGCCCTCGTCCCGCCCCTTGGCCGCGACCAGCTTCGCCGCGTGTCCGGGCAGCGCCGCCAGCCCGTAGACGGTCTCGGTCGGCACCGCCACGACTTCGCCGCGACGCAGGGCGGCGGCCGCAGCGACGACGGCGGCGCGGATCGACTCCGCGTCGTGGGCGGGCAGGATCGGCGTCTTCATCGCGGCCCTCGCACGGGCACAATGCAACGCATGGCCGGCGGCGAAAACAAGAGCAGGCAGTCGCGACTCGCCTTCCTCGGCACCCTGGCGAGCGGGCTCGCGCACGAGATCAAGAACCCGCTGTCGGCGATGTCGGTCAACCTGCAGATGCTGCGCGAGGAGCTCGACGCGCAGGGCAGCCCGCGCGAGCAGCGCATGCTGAAGCGGGTCGGCGTGCTCGAGCGCGAGGTGGCGCGTCTCGAGGAGATCCTCGACGGGTTCCTGCGCTTCGCGCGCGGCTACAAGCTCGAACCGGTGCGCCAGTCGGCCAACGCCCTGCTGCGCGAAGTGGTCGAATTCTGGGCCGCCAAGGCGCACGCGGCCGGCGTCGACGTGCAGCTGGTGCTCGAGCCCGACCTGCCCGACGTGCTGATCGACGCGAACTACGTGAAGCAGGCGCTGCTCAACCTGCTGAACAACGCGTTCGATGCGCTGACGCAGCGACCGGCCGCCGAGAAGAGCGGGCGCGAGCAAGTGCTGGTCTGCAGCCGGCGGGCGAAGGACGGCGTCGAGGTGCTGGTGATCGACAACGGCCCGGGCATTCCGGTCGATGCCCGGCCGCAGATCTTCGATCCCTACTTCTCGACCAAGGCCGGCGGCAGCGGGCTCGGCCTGCCGACGGCGCGGCGGATCCTCGAGGAGCTCGGCGGCGCGCTCTCCTTCGACAGCGAGCTGGGTCGCGGCACCTCGTTCCGCCTGCTGCTGCGCACCGCGCCGCCGCCCGCGCCGCCGCCCGGCGACGTTCCGCCTCCTCCGGGTTGAGCGACACTTTGTCGCGGTCGCGCCAGCTCGCCGGGGCGGTGCGCCATCCTGTCGGCCCTCCCCGGGGCGACCCCGGGGGGAGATGGGCACGCGATTTGGTCTAGCGCCGTGTCACCAGACAGGCGGACGCGCCTCGTCGCCCGCTGCAACCTGCCACGGAGATTCGGACATGTCGGGTAGCTCGAAGGTCATCGGCATCGACCTCGGCACCACCAACTCGGTCGTCGCGATCATGGAAGCCGGTCAGCCGGTCGTGATCGCCAACGCCGAAGGGGCGCGCCTCACGCCGTCCGTCGTCGGCTTCCAGGACAACGGCGAGCGCATCGTCGGCCACGCCGCGCGGCGCCAGGCGGTGACGAACGCGAAGAACACCGTCTACTCGATCAAGCGCTTCATGGGGCGCCGCCACAGCGAGGTCGGGACCGAGGAGAAGATGGTCCCGTACAAGGTCGTGGGCGGGGCCGAGGAACTGGTCAAGGTCGACGTGCGCGGCAAGCAGTACACGCCGCCCGAGATCAGCGCGATGATCCTCACCGCGCTCAAGGAAGCGGCCGAGACCTACCTCGGCTCGAAGGTCACGCGCGCGGTCATCACCGTGCCGGCCTACTTCAACGACTCGCAGCGCCAGGCGACCAAGGATGCCGGCGCCATCGCCGGCCTCACCGTCGAGCGCATCCTGAACGAGCCGACCGCGGCGGCGCTCGCCTACGGCCTCGACAAGAAGAAGCAGGGCCGCGTCGCCGTGTTCGACCTCGGCGGCGGCACCTTCGACGTCTCGATCCTCGACATCGGCGACGGCGTCTTCGAGGTGCTCTCCACCAACGGCGACACCCACCTCGGCGGCGACGACTTCGACCAGGCGCTCATCAACTGGGTCGCCGACGAGTTCAAGCGCGAGAACAAGATCGACCTGCGCCAGGACGTGATGGCGCTGCAGCGCCTGCGCGACGCCTGCGAGCGGGCCAAGTGCGACCTCTCGCAGTCGATGCAGGCGCAGATCAACCTGCCCTTCATCACCGCCGACTCGAGCGGTCCGAAGCACCTGCAGATGAACGTCACCCGCGCCAAGTTCGAGCAGCTGATCGACTCGCTGCTCGACCGGTGCAAGGGCCCGTGCCAGTCGGCGTTGCGCGACGCGAAGCTCAAGCCCGCCGACGTCGACGAGGTGATCCTCGTCGGCGGTTCGACCCGCGTCCCGGCGGTGCAGGCGCTGGTGAAGGAGTTGTTCGGCAAGGAGCCGAACCGCACGGTCAACCCCGACGAGGTGGTGGGAGTCGGCGCGGCGATCCAGGCCGCGGTGCTCACCGGCGAGGCGGCCGACCTCGTGCTGCTCGACGTCACGCCGCTGTCGCTCGGCATCGAGACCAAGGGCGGCGTCATGACCCGCCTGATCGAGCGCAACACCACCATCCCGACCGAGAAGAAGGAGACCTTCTCGACCGCGTCGCACAACCAGACGCAGGTCGAGATCCACGTGCTTCAGGGCGAGCGCGAGTTCGCCGCCGACAACCGCACGCTCGGCCGCTTCAAGCTCGACGGCATCCCGGCGGCGCCGATGGGGATGCCGCAGATCGAGGTGACGTTCAAGATCGACGCCAACGGCATCCTCAACGTGCACGCCCGCGACCTCGGCACCAAGCGCGAGCAGTCGATCAAGATCGAGTCGTCTTCGGGCCTGTCGAAGGACGAGGTCGAGCGCATGCGGCGCGACGCCGAGAAGTTCGCCGGCGAGGACAAGAAGCGCCGCGAACTGGTCGAGCTGCAGAACAAGGCCGAAGCGGCGGTGATCGAGGCCGACCGCGCGTTGAAGGAGCACGGCGAGAAGATCCCGGCCGACGTGAAGAAGACGATCCAGGACAAGCGCGACGCGCTCGACGGCGTGACCAAGTCGGCCGACCCGGACGCGATCAAGTCGGCGCTCGAGGCGCTGCAGCAGGCGCTCTACAAGATCTCCGAGCAGCTCTACGCGCAGGCGAACGCCGGCGGCGGGGCGGGCGGACCGGGCGCCGCCCCGGGCGGCGAGGCGCCGCCGACCGGAGGCAAGGCGACCAAGAGCGGCAAGGACGACGAGAACGTTGTCGACGCCGAATTCGAAGTGAAGTAGGCGGGCTGCGACAGGGCATCTACTTCGAAGTACCCTCGTTGGCTCCTTTCGGAGCCAGACTTCGGGTGACTTCTCCTCGTATCTGCCTTGTCTCGCTCCGCCTACGCGCGGGCGGCGGGCGGCGAGGGACTGAGTCGCGGCGGGTTGGGCGGCGGCGCTCCGGAACCGGCCGGCGGTCGCGCTGGGGCGGCGGCGGAACGCGATTCGCGCTCGGGCCGGGCGAGCGCGGCGGCAACGCTGTCGCGTGGCGTCCGGACCAGGCCCCGACTGCACTGGCAAGTGGTTGCGCTGACTTGACTTGCAGCGAAGGGCCCGGATCATGCCGGGCCCCTTCGTTTCCCCCGCAAGCGCACACGAAACCTTGATCTCCGTTCAGAACCTCACCAAGCGCTACGGCGACGTGCTCGCCGTCTCGGACGTCAGCTTCGACGTCGCCGAGGGCGAGGTCATGGGCTTCCTCGGCCCCAACGGCGCCGGCAAGTCGACGACGATCCGCATCCTCACCGGCTACTCGCCGGCCACCGCCGGCACCGTCCGCGTCGCCGGCCTCGACGTCCTCGCCGAATCGCTGCAGATCCGGCAACTGCTCGGCTACCTGCCCGAGAACGTCCCGCTCTATCCCGAGCTGCGGGTCGAGGAGTACCTCCACTTCCGCGGGCGGCTGAAGGGCGTCGCCGCGCGCGACGCGAAGTCCGCGGTCGAGCGCGCGATGGGGCAGTGCGGGCTGCTGCACATGCGGCGACGCATCGTCGGCCAGCTGTCGAAGGGCTACCGGCAGCGCGTCGGGCTCGCCGACGCGCTGATCTCGCGTCCGCGCCTGCTGATCCTCGACGAGCCGACCGGCGGCCTCGACCCGCATCAGCGCAAGGAGGTCCTCGAGCTGATCAAGGGCCTCGCGCACGAGCACACGGTGCTGCTCTCGTCGCACGTCCTGGCCGAGATCGAGAGCATCTCGACCCGCGTGATGATCATCCAGAAGGGGCGGCTGCTGGCGAACGGCCGGGTCGGCGAGCTGGCCGAGCGCCTGCAGGAGGCGCCGCGGGTGCAGGTCGAGGTGAAGGCGGCCCGCGACGCGGCGCTGCAGGTCCTCGCGCCGATCCTGCGCCAGTGCGCCAAGGCGAGCCGCGCCGAAGAGCTCGCCGACGGCTGGGTCCGGGTGACGCTCGAGCCCGACCGCGCCGATCCGCGCGAGGCGATCGCCGCCGCGTTGCGCCAGGCCGGCCTGCCGCTGCGCGAGCTGCATCGCCAGCAGCGCACGCTGGAGGAGCTCTTCCTCCACATCACCGCGCAGGCGGCGCAGCGCACCGGCGCCGAGGAGGCCGCGGCGGCGGCGACCGCGCTCGGAGTGACCGGCGCTGCCGGCGGGGAGACCGCCAAATGAGGATGGTGCGCCAGCTCGCGATCCTGCTCGCGCGCGAGGTCGAGTCGTTGTACCTCACGCCGATCCACTACCTCGTCCTGACCGTGGCGCTGATCTTCAACGGCTTCTCGTTCTACTTCGCGCTGCAGCTGTCGCAGGGCAACGTCGAGGACACCGTCCGCCTCTTCTTCGGCGAGTCGCCGCTGGTCTGGCTGGTGCTGGTGCTGGTGCCGCCGCTGCTGACCATGCGCCAGTTCGCCGAGGAGCGGCGCTCCGGCACGCTCGAGATGCTGCTGACCGCGCCGGTGGCCGAGGTCGAGGTGGTGCTGGCGAAGTTCCTCGCCGGGCTGGCCTTCTACGCCTCGATCTGGGTGCCCTCGCTGCTCTACCTGGCCATCGCCAAGTCCTACGGCGCGATCCCGGACGCCGGGCCGCTCGCCACGAGCTATCTCGGCATCCTGCTGCTCGGCGCGCTGTTCACCGCGGCGGGCTTGTTCGCCTCGAGCCTGACCCAGTCGCAGATCCTCGCCGCGCTGCTGGCGACGGTGTTCAACCTGCTGCTCCTGCTGGTGCCGTTCCTCGCCTTCTTCATCGGCGTCGAGTCGATCGAGCGCTTCCTGGTCGAGACGTCGATCGCGCGCCACTTCGCCGACTCGTTCTCGAAGGGGCTGATCGACCTCGGGCACGTCTCGTT
>Ga0194121_10005686_pt1 | contig 17095 bp, 14 predicted proteins | sample TA2MahCa50mmetaG_FD_148609 | JGI IMG/M metagenome (GOLD analysis project Ga0194121, IMG submission 148609) | Freshwater microbial communities from Lake Tanganyika, Tanzania - TA2015020 Mahale Deep Cast 50m | ecosystem: Environmental > Aquatic > Freshwater > Lake | place: Tanzania: Lake...
TATTGTAATTTCTTTTGCAATCTCCAGTGATCTAGCAGAAAAATCAATTGCAGTATAATCATTATTTATGAAGAATGATGCAACTTCAGATAATCTATGTCCCGTTCCTGTTCCTGCATCTAAAATTCTCTTTGATTCTAGTGAGTAAGAATTCTCAAGACAAAAAATACGTAATAGATTTAGAAGTTCAATGGATTTACGAGTTTCTGATGTGGGGATGGGGTAAGGATAAGCCATATACATATCTAATACTTTTTTAGAAATTTCATCCATGTTGTCAAATAATTATTCATATTATTTTAGATTTTATTAATAAAGGAACGATTTAATTTACTCAAATCAATTTTCTGGTTAACTTACTCATGATATTTAATAATTTATTGAACATTGAATTGGACTCTCTCCTTACTATCCATTCTGGAATATCGATCACATCTGTAAAATTTGTGATCATGGTTTTATCATCTATCTTTCTATCCTTTTGTATTTCACTATATCTTTTATTAATGAATATCAAATTCTTTAAAATGTTAAGATTCGCTTTGATCTTTTCCCTAAACAATCCCTTTCTTAAATAAAATACCGAAACACATACATCAAGAATAACTAGTGATGGAATCATTCTAATTATTGTAGATCTAGAATAATGTGTAAGAATACAATATATTCTGTTTCGTTCCATTAGATAAAATTTGAAGGCGCTCCACTTGAACACATACCCCTCAATTGGATGATACACTATTGAGGCTGGAACATAGTATGATTTTATTCCCACCAGTGCTGCTCTCCAGCACAAATCTAAATCATCATGATATGCAAATAGAAATGAATCGAACATTCCTAGTTTTTTTATGATTTCTAATGATGTAAAGAGACAAGTTCCAGATGCATATCCGACGGTCTCAAAATTTTCATATTGTTTCTCTTCAATTACACCTTTTGCTCTAGAAAACCCAAACCCAAATAACTGGATCATCTGCCCAGTACTCAACAACATTTGATGATCTGTAGTTGCAAGGAATTTTGGTTGATACAATCCGTCCCCATGTATTTTGTATGCGTAAATTAATTCATTTAACCATTCACGATCTACTGTTGTATCTGGATTTAAGATAACTACAAATTTACCTTTTGCGGCCCTAATTCCTACATTATTACCTTCACAGTAACCAAGGTTTTCTTTATTCTCAATGAGATGAATTAAATCAAATTTTGCTTTGCATTTTTTATGACTATCATCTTTTGACAAGTTATCAACTATAATTATCTCATAATTATCATAATTGGTTTGTAATATTGATTCCACACAATCTAACAAAAGCTTACCTGCATTGTAATTGAGTATGATTATGCTAACCAGAGGATTATCAGTCTTCATTATTTTCTCTTTGATTGTTGTTTGGAATGGATAGTATAAGTTATTGACTCAGGCTGGCCTAGCTATCGGATAAAACAATATTTGGCTTTATTCGTGGTGGGATTTCACGCATGTGTTGACTTGATTTCCATTTCTTTTTTTGATCATCCATTATACGCTCTAGCTGTTCAGGGGTCAAACCTAGCTCGTATGATATTATTTCTGGCGATATATTGTTTTCACTTGCATACCAAATCAAATCCAATGTTCTATATGGAAGTCCAAAGAAAAAATCTTCATCACTTACCTCAAAATTCCACGTATCTGGAGAGGGTTTTCTATTTATGATCTCATCCGCTATACCGAGATGGTTTGATATTTGATATACCTGAGTTTTGTAGATTTCGGCAAGGGGCTCAATGTCTACACCCCCATCCCCATATTTGACATAATATCCCTGAATCAGTTCTGATTTGTTTGTTGTACCAGCTACAACAAAGTGATTTTTTTCTGCGTAATAGTATAGCATGGCCATTCTGGTTCTGTGCTTTATGTTAGTGGCTGCAGTAAGATCTAGGTAATCATGTAAAGATAGTCTTATCTTATGCGTTTGATTTTTTTCATCTAATATTTCCAGATGTGGTAATGATATTGATGAATTATTAACAAGCTTGTTGGGCACAACCATTCTGTATTTTTCATGATTGGTGAAACTTGGAAAATTTTTTTTTATTATCTGTTCTCTTGTAGCATAAACCTTAAACGAATCAAGGATGTTTGTTATATCAATTGTTACAAATTTTACGCCTAAATCTTCACAAAGATTTTTAGCATAAATTACACTTTTTGGATTTGAATCTTTTTCTGGCATCAATACTCCAAGAACATGATCTTTTCCCATTGCCTTGGTACATAATGTGCATGTCAATGCTGAATCAATACCACCACTAATCCCTATCACTGCGCCTTTTCTTTTGAATTTATGAAAGACTTGATCTTTGATGAAATTTTGAAGTACTGTTGCTACAACATCTATGTTTTGTATATGTAGTATGTTTTTGTGAAATTGCATTTTTTGTTGTTTATGTTTGTCTACTAATATAGTTTGGACGATTCATAGTGATATTATTGTTCCTTCCCCTAACAAAAACACCTTATCTTTTGTACTATCTGTTAGAAATGAAATATTTGAGTTGCCGGCAATTATACTATTTGTAATACTAATGCTGCCCTCAACTACACAATCATTCATTACTATGGAGTTATTTACAGCACAACCGCTTAATCTGGAGTTGTCTCCTATGCTTACATTCGGTCCTATTTTGGTATGTGACTCAATTACGCAGCCATCTCCTATTATGATAGGGCCAATTAGAGTGACATCTTTTTTTATTATTGTGTTATTTCCGATCATTATATTTCCGGTAATAATCACCTCTTCATCCTTTTTACCATTAAAATATGGATTCATTTTTTCCAAAATTGCCATATTTGCATGTATAATATCCTCGGGTGTACCAGTATCCTTCCAATAATCTGTAATTATATCATAAATAATTTTATTATTTTGAATTAGTAATTTATCTAATGCATCGGTGATTTCTAATTCATTTCTGTGGGATGGTTTTAGATTTTCAATTATTTCAAAAATTTTAGGCGTTAGAAAATAAATTCCGGTTACAGCAAAATTTGTTGGAGGGATGGTAGGTTTTTCTAGGATCTTTACAATTTTTCCTTCTTTCATATCAGCGATACCAAATCTCGACGGATTATCGACTTCGCATAATAAAATTAATGCATCTGCATCCGATTCAATAAAGTTTTTAGCAGATTCACGTATACTTTTTTGAATAATATTATCACCAAGAAATACAAGAAATTTATTATTTCCAATGAATTCTTTGCATAATCCTATCGCATGAGCTATTCCTTTTGGACTATCTTGTTCTACATATGATATCTTTATGCCAAATTTTTCCCCATTTCCGTAAAACTCACGAACCTTGTTCGAACCGACACCACCAATTATAATGGCAATTTCTTTGACACCTGCATCAATCATTGATTCTATACAAAATTGAGACATTGGCTTATTTGCTATAGGAAGTAGTTGTTTTGGACCTGTATGAGTTAAAGGCCTTAACCTTGTTCCATGACCACCGTGGAGTAAAATTCCCTTCATATTTACAAACTTCATAGTTAAAAAATAAACTTATTTTTTCCAAGGAGTAGCCGTAAAGATATTTTTTGATAGGTGTTTCCACCATTCCGGGTTGTTAAGATACCAATCTACCGTATTTTGTAGTCTTTTTTCAAAATTGGCTTTTGGCTTCCATCCAATCTCGTGTCTAATTTTTTGTGAACTCATACTATATCTAAAATCATGACCTGGGCGATCTTCTACAAACTCCAATAGATCAGAAGTTTTATTCATCATTGAGAGTATTTTATTAATAATTGTCAAATTATCTAACTCATTGTTTGACGAAATATTATACGATTCACCAGTTTTGCCTTTTAAAAAAATTGAAAATATTGCATCACAGTGATCGTCCACATAAAGCCAATCTCTTAAATTCGTTCCCGTCCCGTAAACCGGGATTTTTTTATTTTGTGTTGCGAGAATAATGGTTTTTGGAATAAGTTTTTCTGGAAATTGTCTAGGGCCAAAATTATTAGTGCATCTTGTAATCAGTGTTTCCAAACCATATGTTTTATGAAATGAATTTATCAGCATTTCTGCACATGCTTTTGTTGCAGCATAAGGGCTAGTTGGATTATATATAGAATTTTCAGAAGCAGTGCCTTTTTCTAAACTGCCGTATACTTCATCAGTAGATATTTGGATAAATTTTTTTTTGTATTTTCTTGCAGCTTCAAGAAGTACAAAAACACCGTCAATGTTCGATTTAATAAAAGGAGCAGCGTCAGCAATACTTCGATCTACAAAAGACTCTGCAGCGAAATTTATTACAACATCAGAATCTGCAACTAATTTGTTAACAATTATTCTATCATTTATGTTTGCTTTAACAAATCGATATTTTTCATTGTTAGTTAAATCTGGAAGATTTAATTTATTTGAACCATAAAATTCAGCGTCCAGATTTACTATTTCATATTTGGGAAAGTTTTTCAAAACATATAGGAGAAAATTACTGCCTATGAATCCATATCCTCCAGTAACAAGTAATTTCATAATTTAGTGAAATCTTATGTTTTAATAAAAGGATATATCATTAGTGAAAGAATATAACATATTTTAATTTAATAAGAGTACAAATGATAGAAAACCGCGATTTTGCTGTAGAGTTAGAAATTCATGAGACAAGAGACATCACAGATAAACATGTTAATGGAGCTTTAACGGTCATTTACAGAGATTATGACAACATAATTGAGAATCAACCTAGAATGGTTTATTCAAATTTAATCTATCCCGGAGAAATTAAAGGACCACATGTTCATATTAAAAGAAATAGTTATTTTGTTTGTGTTCAAGGAAAGGTCATATTCATATTAAAAGAAAAAAACGGTAACTACATAGAAATAGAATCTAGTGAAAAAAAACCAATACTAGTTAAAGTTCCTAAAGGAATGGCTTCGGCTCATCTTAATCCAACAAAAGAGGTAGGTAGAATTATTGCGTTAGCAGATATTGCCTGGAGGCCTAATGATGATGAGATGTTTAATGAAACATTCGATGGTTATGATTATAAAAAATGGATGATTAATCAATAAAAATTCAATATAAAATTGCATTTGAGATCATAATTGAAAAGAATAAAAGAATTAGTAACGCTTGGAAGTGGAGATTTAATTGGCACATCACTGTCTGCGATTTTTTGGTTTTTTTTGGCAGCTCAAATTAAACCAGACGAGTATGGACAGCTACAATGGTTCATTTCAATAGCTGGGATCCTCAGTAGTGTTGCGCTAATTGCAAACACATCCACCTTGACAGTATATGTAGCAAAGAAAATTCCAATTCAATCAACCCTAAATGTCATATCACTATTATTTAGTTTAATACTTGCGTTAATTGTAATAATTTTCTTACCATCTTTTCACATAATTGATTCAGGAGTTTTACTTATTGCGTATGTGATAAATTCATTAGTGGTAGGAGACATATTAGGGAAAAAACATTTTCGTGATCACGCGATTTTAACAGTAGTTCAAAAGGGGTTAACGTGTGGTTTAGGGTTTCTATTTTATTATTTATTTGGATATGAGGCAGTAATTTTTGCATTAATTATAAGTTATATTCTTCATTACAAACGTTTAGTTTCTCTTTTTAAAGAAGTTAAAATAGATTTAAAATTACTTAAACAAAAGAAAGAGTTCATTTTTTCTAATTATCTGAATTCATCCATACTTGTGGGAACGGTCGGTGCAGGCCATATTGACAAAATAATAATTACACCACTTTTAGGTTACGCAGTATTAGGAAATTATAGTTTAGGGATGCAGATAATTGCCATCATGATGATATTTACAAATATTGTGTACAAATTCATGCTATCTTATGATTCAACTAATTCGAATTTGAGAAATTTAAAAATTCTTGTTGTTTTGTTGTCTATTTTTCTTGCATTAACGGGATTTTTCTTAGGACCAATCATAATTGAGATTTATTTTCCTAACTATGCAGATATTAAAACGGCCATTGAAGTAATGTCATTAAATATCATACCTGCCACAGTAGGACTAATTTTTCAATCGAAATTACTTAGTCAAGAAAAAAGTAGGCAGGTATTAATTGGGACACTTGCATCGGTTGTCGGACTGACTATTGGCATGATCATCCTTGGACCTATTTTAGGAATGATTGGACTTGCGTATAGTCTTATAAGTTCATCAATAATCAAAGTCATAATATTTGGCATTATGGTAAGAAATTCTCATCTTAGAAGAATATAATCAGTGAAATTTGAGGTGTAATAAAATGAAGATCTACAAAAATCTCATCTTAATCTATGGTATTTTACCATACATCACAAATATCGAAAATAAATGGGAATTCATGATTTCCATTTTTTTAGGGATAAAAAATTGGAAATTAAAGATTAATGATTATATTTTTAAATTTTCACCAAATGAGTATAACAGATTATTTTATTTTTTACAGTTATTAGAATTTTCATTTTCATATAAAATTTTAAGAACTGGACAAGCTATAGTAAGCTTAGACGGACAGAATGAATTTGTAATAAATGTCATTAATCCAACATTAGAAGAAGAAAATTTATTAGAACTTTTAGTTAAAGCGTCAAAAAAGGGTGCAAATTTCATCATAAACGATTCGAAAAAATCATTGAGAGAAAAAGAAATAAGAATTTTTGAAAAAAATAATAAAAAAATCGTCGAGACTTATGATGGGATTAAATTTTATCTAGATTCTATACATCCTTCTAATACTATCGTTGAAACTTTTGTTGAGAAAATCCATTTAATAAACTCGTACGAACGATTAGAGAATAAAATTGTTTTAGACATAGGTGCAGAATGTGGAGATACTGCTTTATTTTATGCGAATTTAGGGGCACAGGTATATTCATTTGAACCAATTAAAGAAAATTTCATGGCGTTGAAAAGGAATCTAGAGTTAAATCCTAATTTGGCAAAAAAAATTATTGCAGTTAACGCTGGGATAGGAAAAGATGAAGATTTGAAATTTTTTAAGGACCTATATTTGCCTAATCACGGTGCATCATTTGTTCACAATAAACGCGAAAATGCATTAATTGAAACTGTAGAGGGGTTTTCATTAGATACGATTTTGAAAAAATATGAGATTAAAGAAGTAGAATTAATGAAAATGGATTGTAAGGGTTGTGAATTTTTCCTAACTGACTCTGCACTACAAAAAATAAAGAGAATAAAAATTGAATATAGTGGATTTCATAAAACAAAAACTGCTAGAGATATAATAAATCAATTATCAAAAGGCGGATTTTCTTATGTCATATACAGAAATTCTGAAACAAGAAATCAATCTAATAACAAAATTGGGAATATTTATGGCGAAAAATAATTTATATTAGAAAATCCGATGGGTTTTCTGATATGAGTAATCTAAAAACCATATTAGTTTTTACATAATAAGAAGATCATTAGACAATACAAGCTTTAGAAAATTTTTAGAATTTAACTTGAAATATAATTATTGAATTTTAGTATTTAGATATCTTTCAATATTTTAAATTTAATTTTTGATAGGTGTGAATATCATTTAACATATTCTGTGATACGTTTTTCTTCATCACTAAAAATCACACCTACTGTACGCAAGAGAGTAATATTATTAGTATTGCAAAAATTTACTAATGTTGATAGATATACTTTGAATTTTGATGAATCTTGATTTTGTTTTATCGTATTAGAAAATAAATCATCATGATCTAGCATTAGAATTTTTTCTGAACCCAGTGAATTAACAATCTCTTTTATATTTTCGATACCTTCAGGACTTTCAATTTTAGGTACAAGTGTAATATGATCAGGAAGAGAATTTAGAAAGTGAGATAGATCAGAAGCAGAATTTACATTAGAAATTGCAAAATATTTAATATTTTTTTGTGAGTGTAGGATTTCCAAAATTTCTTGGAAAGAATACTTATTGTCTGGAGGTTTAGTTCTGCCTATTGGTAAGTCTAAAAACACTTTCGATCCTTCTAGTTTTTTAAGAAAAAACTTCAGTTCATCAATACTGTTTATCCAAGCAAGATTGATTCTAAAAATTACATCATTTGGTAACGGAATATTGAAATTTGTAATATTTTGAGATATAATTAACAACATAGAATCCCCAGCAGGGAAGATTTATAATTTTAATCATGAAATTACGCAGGTAAATCACCGCTTTGAAAAAATTCAATATAGAGAAATAAAAATTCTAAATAACAGAGATTTCTAATAATCAGTATTAGATTAAACTATTATAACAAAATGGTTAGATTACATTCAACAAGTATGATTGGAAAAAACTTAACCATCAGAATTCATAATAGAGGAAACATATTTTGAATGAGAAGGATGTCCAGCTGGATTGAAAAGGTCCTTAATTTATGAATTAGATATGAAGTTAAGCAATCTAATTACAAATCAGTATCTAATGTTAGCGATATTTGGAATTATTGGATTGACTGTTAGAATTTACTATTTTCCACATGGTGTACCAATTGCAAATGACGGTTATTCATCATTCATTTACGCATTAGACATGAGTAGAACTGGGTATTTTCCTACAGGATATCAATCAACAAATACGGGCTGGGCAAACATCCTTGCTTTAGTATTCAGTATTTTCAAGTTTCAAGATCCTTTAAGCTACATGAGTGTACAACGATTTTTATCCATATTTGCTTCAGTCATAACTATAATTCCAGTCTACTTGTTATGTGGTAGATTTTTTAAAAAACGATACGCAATACTTGGTGCAGCATTATTTGTTTTTGAGCCAAGAATAATTCAAAACTCTTTGTTAGGATTGGATTATCCTATTTTCTTATTATTGATGACAACGGCATTATTTCTTTTTTTAAGTGAGAATAAGAAAACAATCTATATTTCTTTTATTGTGTTATCATTAGCTTCCATAGTACGATATGAAGCCTTATTAATGATAGGAATGTTTCTTGTTATTTTTTATTTCAGATTTAGAAATAATAAAAAAGTTTCACTAAGAATTTTACTGATTTTGGGTATTTGTGTATTAATTTTATTTCCAATCGGTTACATTAGAAATCAAACAGGTATAAGTGATGGCTTAATCTCAAAGGTCATAGCTGGGCCAATCATTGTTTCAGATATAGTAAATGAACCAAATGACGAACAGATAGGACATGGAACACGAAATAATTTAATGCATTTTATCAATACCAGCATAGGCAGTTTTATGAGTTTATTTGGGAAAATTTTAGTTCCCACATTTATAGCATTTTTGTTATTAAGCTCGTTTTTAATTCTGAAAAATAGGAGGCATATTAAAAAAGACGAAAAAATAATTACAATAATACTTTTTTCAATAACATCATCTTTACCAGCATTATACGCTTATGGAAGAGAAATACTTGAATCTAGGTATCTGTTTATTTTATTCCCCACATTATGCATACTATCAATTTATTCGATTAATTATATTAGAAGACAATACAAGAAAGATGGAAAGATTGTTGTAATAATAATTGGCATTGTTTTGGTATCTTCACTGGTATTTCTGGAAAATGAGAAAATTAACTATGATTATGAAATTGAGTTGTTTTTGACAGCAAAACAGTTGTTCGGTATTGCCAACGCGGTAAATGATTACCCAAGGGCCGGATATTTTAAAGCCGCAGAATTGTATAAAGAATGGCCAGATTTACCATCCAAAAATGAAAAAGGAAAAGTTCCCTCCCGTGTCATAAGAATTTCCACGACGGGATTTGATTCACTAGATGCATACCTAACAGATTCAAAACATAGGGGTTTAACACATTTAGTAATAATGGAAAACGATAAAGTAAAATTCTTAAATGATGTTTTTGAAAATGAAGAGAATTATCCATTTTTATCAAAGATTTATGATTCAGATGAATTTGGATTAAAGAATCATGTTAAAATCTATCAAATTGAATATACCAAGTTTGAGACATTAAGTAAATAATGAATAGTGCACAAGTATTTTATGAAAAAAAGGTGAATTCTCTCATTTTTGAAGATTCGTTGTCGAGAGTTGATAAGTGTAACTCTTAGAGTCGTTGATGTCCACAATGAACATTTACAATGAATTAAACGATGATTTGATTCTAAGATTTAATATGTGAAAGAATCTCATGGGAAAGAGAATATGAATAAACAAAAAAAGGTCAATAATAAATATGGATTATTTCATTCAAATGATAAATTATCAACCAAAGCAAATGTACTTAATTTTTTAGAAACTATAGTTAAAAATTCTCACATAGAGAGTATTTTTGTTATTGATGTTAAAAAATGGAATAAAAACAAAAACGAAATCCTAGATAAAATTAAAAATCATTTCGAATCATCTAAAGTTATTGTAAGGAGTTCTGCTATTGGAGAAGACTCTATTGAAAAATCAGAAGCTGGAAGATATGTTAGTGTTCTTAATGTAGACTCATCATCAAATGTTCAACTAACCAATGCGATAAACGATGTTGTTGAATCATACCACAATAAAAAAAACTACAACAAAAATAATCAAATTTTAATACAAAAACAAGTTATTGAGATAGAAACCAGTGGAGTCATATTTACGAGAACCGCAGACGCGGCGGCACCATATTACATTATCAACTATAAAGATGGAGTAGATACTGATAATGTTACAAAGGGACTGAATGTAGATGTAATTAAAATATTTAGATATGTAGACGCATCTAATATTCCTCAAAAATGGTTAGCCTTAATCAAAGCAGTAAAAGAAATAGAGCGAATTCTAAAAACAACTTTTTTAGATATTGAGTTCGGCATAAAAAAAAATAAAGAAATTGTTATATTTCAAGTACGACCATTAACAAGCCCTAAAAAGAAATCTTTTGATAATTATTCAGATGCAAAAATTCAAAAATTAATTACAATAAATAAGAAACGATTTCGGAAATTACAAATGATGTCATATACTTTTGGAAAAAGGAAGATTTACTCCGATATGAGTGATTGGAATCCAGCTGAAATAATTGGTAATAATCCAAATCCTCTAGATTATTCACTATACAACTACCTATTCATGAAGGATTCTTGGAGAATAGGCCGTAGTAAAATAGGTTATCAGGATATACAAAAATATCATCTAATGGAAAAATTTGGAAATAAACCGTTTATAGATTTGAATGGAAGCTTTCATTCACTTCTTCCTGCTAAAATGAGTTATATTCTAAAGAAAAAATTAATTGAGTTTTATTTTAACAAATTAACTGGATCTCCAGATTTACACGATAAGGTTGAATTCGAGATATTATTTTCATGTTATGATTTTAATGTTGAAAAACGCTTGAACGAATTAAAAGAGCATGGTTTCACCAACTTGGAATTAGAAGAGATAAAAAATGTGTTAATTGATTTTACCAATGTAATAATTAACAAATTTCCATCATTGTTAACAAAATGTGATTCAGATATTGAAAAGATGACTAGAAATAGAGAAAACATACTGGCTAAAATTAAAAATAGTAACCAACCAGAAAAACTTTTGGGCTCTGCAAAAAAACTTTTGAGAGATTGCAAGGCTCTTGGTGCATGTAATTTTGTGACAATGGCAAGAATAGCATTCATAAGCACAGCTTTACTAAAAAGCCTCCATACTGCAGGATATGTGAAAAAAGAGTTTTTAGATAATTTCATGCAATCAATGAGAACACCATTATCTGAAATACAAGTTGATTTGGAATTATTAAGAGATGATAAATTAACAAAAAACGAATTCCTTAGAAAATACGGTCACTTACGGCCTGGCACATATGACATAACCGCAACCAGATACGACAAAAACAAACTCATAGTTAATGATATTAAACATTTTAAATTTAAACAAAGTGCGACCACACAATTAGAATTTCCATATATTGATAAAATTTTAGAGCAGCACAAGTTAAATTTTCAAACCATTAATTTTTTTGATTTTGTATCACAATCAATAATTAAACGTGAGACTGTAAAATTTGAATTTACAAAAAATCTTAGTGCTGCATTAGAATTGATCGCAAGGGCTGGCCTTATTCTAGGATTTAATAGAAAAAATATTTCTAATTTATCACTCGCAGAAATTTTTAAAAATTGTGATCAGACTTTGTTAAAAAAATCTTGGAAGCAGTGGATTAATAAAAATTTGAATAAAAAACTAACCAATAAGTATCTTGCATTACCACCTATTATTTTTTCAGAGAGTGATTTTGAAATAATTCAACATTATGTCTCAAAGCCAAACTTTATCACACCTAATGTGGTTATGGCAAATCTCAAGATACTTACAAATGTTCATAATGCAACACAGATTGATAAACACATAGTACTAATTGAGAATGCTGATCCTGGTTATGATTGGATATTTAGTGCCAATCCTGTTGGTTTGATTACCAAGTATGGAGGAATAGCATCACATATGGCAATCAGGTGTGCTGAAGTTGGTTTACCAGCTGCAATTGGTTGTGGTGAGATTCTATACGAAAGATTGTCAAACTCAGAAAAAATTATTCTGGATTGTCAAAATCAACAAATCATAATTTTACAAAACGACACGATTGATGAACATGTAGAAGAGAAAAAAATCCTCAAGACATTAGGATACATCAAGTAAGATTAATTATCTATCATGTTTGTTTAGGAATAACTTTGTCGAGAAATAAAAAGATACGGATGGGGATATCATTAAGAATTGAACGTATCGAAAAATATGATGAGGCAAGAGATACCATTAGTCAAGACTGGATAAAATTATTAAAAAAAATTGATGCACTACCTGTTTTAATTCCAAATTCACTTGATGATGTCGAGATATTCTTAGAAGAAATGGAAGTAGACGGTATTATTTTATCTGGTGGTGATAATATTGGGGATTTCCCTGAACGAGATCGTACAGAAAAGAAGATCATTGATTTTGGAATTGAAAAAAAACTGCCTATTTTTGGCGTGTGTCGAGGGATGCAGGTACTCAATAATTACTTTGGAGGATCCATTAAAGCTAATATAACTACCAGTCACGTTGGTAAACCTCACGCTGTACAAATAGTAGATAAAAAAATTCAAGGATTATTCGGTACGAATTCTTTTGAGGTTAATTCTTATCATAATAACATAATAAATCCTACAATGTTAGGAGAAGAGTTACTTCCATTTGCATTGGTAGACCATGACAATACGGTTGAAGGATATTTTCATAAAAAACTTCCCATAATTGGCGTAATGTGGCACCCTGAACGAGATAAGAATTTCAAGTATGAATCTATTCTACTAAACGTTTTTCAGAATAAACTTCTATGGACGAGATGAAAGCAATAATACTTGCAGCCGGGGAGGGAAAAAGACTTCGGCCTTTAACGGACAATGTTCCTAAATGCATGGTAAAATTATTCAATAAAACTATTTTGGACCACCAAATTTCTGTGTTTCACAAGTGCGGTATCAATGATTTGGTTATTGTTACTGGATATAGATCTGAGAGTATTAATTTGCCAAATTTAAGATATTACAAAAATAGCAATTATCAAAAAACAAACATGGTTGAAACATTATTTTGTGCTACAAAAGAACTTGATTCTTCAGTAATAGTTTCTTATGGTGATATTATTTTTGAAAAACGAATTTTAGAAAAATTAATTGAATCTAAATATGATTGTTCAGTGGTGATAGATAAGAGTTGGAAGAAATATTGGAGTTTAAGATTTAACGAACCGTTAGAAGATGCAGAAAGTCTACAAATGGATGAGAATAATTTTATTATGAACATAGGACAGAAAATTTCTAATATTAATGAGGTACATGGACAATACATAGGGTTAATGAAATTTCAAAATAATGGTCTCAGTATTTTGAAAAAGTTTTACAAAGATGCGAAAGATAAATCAATGAACAGTAACATCTTAAATCCAAAGATCAGATTTGAACAATCATACATGACAGATTTGCTTCAAGGTATGATAAAAGAAAAAATAAAACTGAAAGGTATTTTAATTAATAACGGCTGGCTGGAACTTGATAGTATAGAAGATTATCAAATTTATAATAAATTGTATAATGACGGTACACTGTCAGAATTCATAAGCATGAATCAATTATAGATATAATTTACATCACCAAGAATCTAAAAATAATTTTTTGTAGCTTAAATATTTGCAATATATCCCATATTTGAACATGATAGAATTTTTTATTTGGTTTATTGTGATTGGTGTTTCTACTGAGCTAGTTATGTATGCTACAGTTACTTATGTAAATAAGAAGTTTCAATGGTTAATTATTGATAGGGATGAAAGACCGAAAATAATACCAAATGCATTAAAAAAATTCATTGACCATGGTTATGATCCAGAACTTGGATGGGTAAGAAAACCCAATACATCACATTTGGAAAATGGTAAATACGGACAAACAAAATGGAGTATTGATTCAAGTTCTGCTAGAGACAATCCAGGCTTTGGAGAACTAGAATCAAAAATATCTTGCTATGGTGATTCATTCGCTTTTTGTAGACAAGTAAATGATAACGAGACATGGGAGCATTTTCTTTCAAAAATGCTTGACACTAATGTCAAGAATTTTGGTGTTGGTAATTACGGCTTAGATCAGGCATTACTTAGATTAAAACGTGAATATGAGAAGAATAGGACGCAGTTTGTTATCATGGCAGTGGTACCAGACACTATCAGTCGTATTCTGAGTGTCTGGAAACATTATTACGAGTATGGCAATACTTTTGGATTCAAGCCGCGTTTTGAATTAAATAACGGTGAATTAATTATTTTTGAAAATCCCATTAATGATAAAGATAAGTTTCTCAATTATGAAAAATTCTTAGAAGATATTAAGATTCATGATTATTTTTATATAAATAAATTCATAAAAGAAAAAATTCATTTTCCTTATTCTTTTTCAATATTCCGTAATCCATTACGAAATTTTTTGATTATATTTTGGGTGTTGGTATTTGAAATTTTAAAAAAATCTAAAAAAGATAATTCCTCAATACAATGGAAACCCATGGAGATTATAATGAAAATTAATTTGCGATGGAGAATCAAACTTTATTCGTACAAATTTGCAACACAATTACTAAAAAAAATTATAGAAGAATATGTAAGATACGCACGTACTGAGAACTCAATTCCAATATTAGTATTCATTCCGCAAAAAGATGATGTTTTATTCGTTAGGAATAATTATCATTTTTATGAAAATACCATAAAGGAGATAAAGGAAATGACTGGCATATACATAATCGACATACTTGATTATTTTCTCAGCGAGACAGACATAGATCATCTATATTCTGATGATAATAATTATGGTGGACATCTTTCTATAGAAGGAAATATGAAAGTGGCAACAATACTTTGTCAAAAATTAATAGAACAATACAGAGGCACATTAAGTATTAAGGGGTAATATTAGTTCGAATTTTATTATTTTGTAAATAATAAACGAGTCGCGATTTTAGAAATTGTATCTCAGGTAGATTTTCATCATAGGTGTTTTGTAATTCATGTGGATCTTGTATCAAATCATAGAATTCCCAAGTCATAGGAGTATCATTATAGATTAATTTTTTATCATTAACTTTTACACAGAAAACATTAGGTTTGTTTGGAGATGGCCAGAACCCATACAAACCACCAGTTTCCACAAAAACTTCTCTATCTGGTTGAGAGGGATCTTCAATTAGCTCAAATAAGCTTCGTCCTTGAATTTGTTTAAACTGGTCAGTATCTAAACCAGCAATTTCTACAAGGGTTGGAAATATGTCGATCGTTCTACATTGGACGTTAATATTTCTAGGTATTGTTTGAGGTATTTTCAACATAGTAAAAACTTCAACCGTGTAATCATATACATATACTCCGTAAAATTTTTCTCCTTTTTTTTCGCCAAGGCTTGTACCATGGTCTGAGAATATCAGGAATATCGTTTTATCAATAATACCAATTTCAGTTAAAGTGTTTTGTAGAGTTTTTAAGTATTCATCACATAGTGGAAGATAAGATTCGTATCTTTTCTCATTTTCTTCACGTGAGCTAAAATATGCATCATCATTTGACTTTGGATCATACTTTTCTACAATTTTTCTGACCAGCTGTTTGTGGGTTTCCGTATAGTGAAGAAAAACAAAAAATTTCTTATTTTTTTTGGCTAGATTTTTTAGTATCTCACGATGCCTTTCATTAAAATTTACCGATTGTTCTTCAAAGATATTATATTCGTCAAAACCTTGTCTAGGAATAACTGATCTATCTATAATATCACAGCATGTATAGTACCCGGCTTGTTGTAAAATAGTAGATATAGTTATGAATTCTGAATCTTTGAATTTGAGAATATTGTAATAACCATTGACACCATTTCTTGATGGATACGTACCACTGAATATAGCATGTAGTGATGCGAATGTGTATGGAGCTACTGTGTTCATTCGATTAAAAAAATAACATGTTTTTTTCATATTACCCAAAACTGCAGATAGATCTAATTTATCATTTCTTAGGCCGTCCAGATTAATTAAAATGATATTATAATCTTTAAATGAATCCACAGAAAAAAAATCATACCATTTTTAATTAACTTATCTGAATTGATTGTTTCGTTTATGTTAAAACAAGATAATAATATATTGAGAAATCGATGTATATACATCTGCTAGATAACTTTTGTATGATTTATAATCAATATTTTACTAGAGATACATTCATACTTTCATCAGTAAATATCTATAGTTGAGAATGTGATTTATGAAGAAAAAAATCAGAGTTTCTTTAATTTATAAAAAAAATTATAATTTCTTCAATCCTTCGCATTTTGATAGAACTACCAGTGATTTTTTTCTAAATGTACTCAACAGATATCCAGAAATAGAAATGTCATACTTTCCATGTGAAAATGAATTTGATACATCCAAACTAAAAGGAAAATGTGATATTATTTTACTAGCAAATAATAGAACAGATGCGACGCCAGAGAATCTTTTTGGAATTAAAAAATTAGGCATTCCAGTAGTGACCAGGGTTGGTGATCCTCACCATGCGA